>Ga0164315_10004544_pt1 | contig 10758 bp, 9 predicted proteins | sample GuaBasSedimGuay6_FD_113737 | JGI IMG/M metagenome (GOLD analysis project Ga0164315, IMG submission 113737) | Subseafloor sediment microbial communities from Guaymas Basin, Gulf of California, Mexico - Guay6, Core 4569-2, 0-3 cm | ecosystem: Environmental > Aquatic > Marine > Hydrothermal vents >...
ATCCCCAGTGGGTTGTTGCCGGCGGGGGGAATACCTCCCTGAAAGTTGATGATGTTCTCTATGTAAAGGCTTCGGGATTCCCCCTGGCCACCATCGATGAAGGTGGTTTTGCCCGGATGGACCGCTCGAAACTCGCAGCCATCTGGAATGCAGACTACCCTGCCGGAGATGACACCGCTGCTGTAGCTGAACGTGAAAGCCTGGTATTGGCGGATATGATGGCCGCCTGTATGCCTGGAGAAGATAAACGCCCCAGTGTGGAGGCCCTTCTTCACGACCTTCTCCCCTGGCCGCTGATTGTTCACCTTCATCCCACAATGATTAATGGGCTCACATGCGGGATGAAGGGCCAGGCTATTGCCGAAGAGATTTTCCAGGAGGCTCAGGAATGGATTCCTGTTACCGACCCGGGGTATGTGCTGGCTAAAATAATTAAAGAGGCTCTAGAGAACCGTACGGCCCGGGGTATTAAAGCTCCGGACTTCATCTTTCTTGCCAACCACGGTGTATTTGTCGGCGGAGCTGATATCGGAGAAATCCGGGAGAAATACAGCCAACTGAAAAAATCCCTGGAAGAACGGCTGGTTCGCTCTCCAGGAGACCTGCCTGTAAAAACGAATTTCCCGGGGGTTGCTGCTAAACTTGAAATCCTTAGAAAAATCGCCTCCGGTTTTTTCGGTGAGAGTATGAAATCGGCGTTTGTATGTGGTGGAGAACTGGAAAAGTATCTGTTGGATTCAGATTCCTCAGCCCCTCTGACAGGTTCACTTACACCGGATCATATCGTTTATGCCGGGCCGGGAGCCCATTATCTTGAAGCGGAAGGTTCTGCTGAAGAATGGGAGACTGCTGCAAAGAGTTTTTCAGATTTCTGGGGAAAGCCTCCCAACATTATTCTTTTGGGTGGTGAATCAGAGAGTGCAGGCGCTTTTGTTGCCGCTTCCGGGCAAAAAGCTCTGGATAACGCGGTTCTGCTTCTGGGAAATGCCCTGGAAGTCTGCGCTTATACAGAGAGTTTCGGCGGGCCGATGTTGTTGGAAGAACGCTTTATCCGCTTCATTGTGGACTGGGAAGTTGAGAACTATCGAAGTAAGCTGGCTTCTACTTAAAAGCATTAATTAAATCGGATATATCAGATTTAATAGTTGTTACACTACTTAACATCTGTTATATTCGATGTTATATGGAGCGCATTGAATACATAACCAACGAAGCGATACTCAAGGCTATCGGCAAAAACCTGGAGAGGCTTCGGATTGAGGCACAAATCCCCGATTCCGAGGTTATTCGTAACGGGGGCATTAAAAAGGACAGCTGGTACAACCTGAAGGCGGGTAGAAATATTACCCTGCTTAATCTCATCAAAGCCTTGAGGGGTCTGAATCAGCTGGCGTTACTTGAGGCTCTCAGCTCTCATAACAGAATGCCAAGCCCTATGGATCAGGTACGTGATTCTTCAAGGAGCTTACCCAAACGTATCAGACGTCCATCCGGCAAACCGGGAGAGAACACTCAGCCCTTCAAATGGGGCGATGAAAAATGATCCATACCGAGGTTTATCTCTGGGGTACCCGGGAAAGGGATGCTGCTGCCATTAAAATGGAGCGGCGCCCCGGGCTTCCGGATAGATTCGGAACCGGTCTGCTCAACCGCTTGTTTGCTGAAACCAGCAGGTACCTGGACGTATGACTCTCCGCCGACGGCTGCTTTTTTACTCAGGCGTTCTCTTTCTATCCCTTATCGCGATTACAGGCCTGTCTGTTTACAGTGCCCACCGGTACAGGCAGATTCAGGAGTCTCTGTCACTTGGCCTTGAACTGCAGATAAAGAGCCGGGAAGTGATGAGCCTGATGAAGGATATCGTGTTCGATGTTTTCTCACCACAACTCTATGGCCATGTCCGCTCCCTCACTTATTCTCCTCGTTCATCAGTTACCCTCCGGCAATGGATGGAGTCTGTGGATACCTATTCCACTGCTTTTGAAAATTTCATGAAAAGTCCCATGAGTTTCGTCTCCGAAGGAGAAGAGCTCCGGGATCAGTATGAAATTGCCTCAAGAATGAATACGACAGCTCTGGCGAAGCTGAACCGGATGGAGGATATCCTGTTCACAGTTCAGGCACTTGGAAATGAGGAAGAGAACCTGTACAACCACATGCAGAAGGATGAAACCCTTATACCCTTTTTCAATGAAATACAGGAAACATCCTATTACTTTACAAACAGCTTTGAAAGCTTCATGAATTATTTTATCAACAGCTACAGGGAACATGGGAAACAGCTGCAGCAGAGAACATTGATTATCGATCTCATACTGGCGGGTCTGGTGGCTCTGGGTACCATGATCACCATATTCATGTTTTCAAAAGACCTTCTTACAAGAATTCATGCTCTGGAATTCGCATTTACCCGGGTATCCCGGGGAGACTTTTCTCATCCGTTAAATCCGGAACATGGGGATGAGCTGGGAGAGCTGGGAAGACGGTTCGATGAATTATCCATCAGCCTCAAAGAAAATATTGAGAGCATACTGGAACTCACCCGAAATGTAGGAGCCGCTCTGGAGGAAGAGATTCCCGAAGAAGCACTGCAGGAACTTATTGTTCAGGCGGTAATACGGGATACCGCAGCGGATACAACCGGTTTCTATGTGGTGGAACCCGGTGAACAGCCTAAGCTGGCAGCAGTAAATAAGGGAAGCCGGCTGGGAAATGAGTTCTCCCTCAACCAGGCGGACCCGGAACGGCTGATTATTTCCACCGCTGTAAACAGCCGGGAACTGGTGGTTATCAGAAACACTTCAGATTCAAATCGGCGTTTTGTTTCCATCGATCTGAAGGAACAGGGAATACACTCTCTTATTGCCATACCTCTACTCCTGGGGGGCCGCTGTGAGGCGGTTCTTGTGGCGTTGATAATTGATGAGCTGAGGGAATTTACCGATCTGGGGATTACCCGGATGGTAACTTTCGCCGAGTTTGCCTCTCTTACGATAGACCACCACCGCCGGTATGCGGAGATTCTGGAGAAGGGCAAAGCCGAATACCAGGCCCTGCAATCCCAAGTTCAACCCCATTTTATCAACAATGTGATGTCGGCTCTCTTTGCCCTGAACCGCAAAGGTGAAAGGGATACCCTGGAATCATCCATACTTTCCTTCCGAAAAATGCTCCGTTATGTTCAGGACGGCAGAAGAGACACCACCATTGAAGAAGAGTTCAACTTCTTAAAAGAGTACCTGGAGCTGCAGAAACTCAGGTTTGGCGAGCGGCTCAATTACACTCTCACTGTTCGAAAAGGAACTGAGGATATTGTAATCCCCCGGCTGCTGCTCCAACCCCTGGTGGAAAACTCTGTAATTCACGGTCTTGAACCTCTGGACCGCCCGGGGCACCTGAGTGCAGAATGCTGCTGGAGCTACAGGGAAGACAGCCGGATTCTGGAAATCGAAATCAAAGACGACGGTGCCGGACTTCCCCCGGAAGTAATGCAGGGAGGAGGACGGATCGGGCTGCCCAATGTGAAAGCCAGACTGCGGCTCACCTACCCGGATGCCAGATTCTCGGTAACGAGCCAGGAGGATGAAGGTACCAGGATTCGTATGGAAATCAGCAATCCTGTTACGGCTGAAAAAGGTACCAACCAGTGAAGATTATCATCGCCGATGATGAAACCCTGGTACGCTACGGACTTGTCAGTGTACTGCAGGATCTTCTGCCCCCCGGTGCTGAAATCATTGAGGCGGGCAGCGGCAGGGAACTGGTTGAGAAAACCCGAGAAGTTCATCCACATATTGCATTTGTCGATATAAAGATGCCCGGAATGGACGGCATTGAAGCCATATCACAAGTCAGGCAGTCTTCTCCGGGTACTCTCTGGGTGATACTCACCGGACATGCTGATTTTTCATATGCACAGGCAGCAGTCAAACTCGGTGTTGAGGATTTTCTTCTCAAGCCCCCGGACCCCGGGGAGTTGAAGGTACTTTTAAAGAAACTGGAACTGAAAATCCGGGATAAACAAATATCAGCAAACCGTAAACTGGAGTCCCGTATATCTGCGGTTCTGGGTGATACCACATCTATAGATTTCGATCCTTATTTTCAGGAACCCCGGTTCTGGCAGGCAGCGCTGATACTGTGGGACAGTCTGCTCCCTGATTCCAGGAAAGTAAGCACACAGAGAGATGCCGCGGTGCATCTGATCGCTTTGATGGACAGGGAGGATGTATACTCGGGTACCCTTGTATCCATGAGAGACGGGCGGCTGCTGCTTGTGTTTACCACTCCCGCCGGAGGGATGGCTATGGACAGGATTATAGGGGAGTGGAATCAGCAATTCAAAATACTTAAATCGGCCGGCAACAGGATTGAAGGCAGAGAAATTGCCGATACCTGGCTGCTCACCAGGGTTGTAACTGACATTAAGGAGTTATTTGATGAGGTGGACAGACTCAGCCGGACATCGAGCCTTCGTTACCTGTACTCCCCGGGTGAATTAATTGATTTCACCGATATTGCCAGAAATCAGAAACTCATCCGCTACATAAAAATAGCCGGCTTGCTGGAAAAACTCAGCAGAGCCTGGGAAACAGGGCTGGAGGATGAATATCACGGAGTTATTCACAAGCTTGAGGATGCTCTCAATCTGCTTCCGAATAAAGAATTGGATACCGGAACTCTTTCCTGGTTCACCCAATTCGTAATCCCCCTTCCCGGCCCCTCTCCGCCCAGTCTGGAAGAACTTGTCCTTCGTCTTCACAACCAGGGGCATGAACTCTTTGAAAACCGTATATTGCAGGATGCAGGAAGCCCTCCCATGAAGTCTCTGGTTGATAAAACCATTGCCGTAATGAACCGGCGCTACCGGGAAACCATAGGAATTGCCCAGGTTGCCGAAGAACTGGGGGTTTCACCGAACTATTTGAGTACCGTCTTTAAAAAAGAAACCGGTAAGAGTTTTACCCGGCATCTGACTGAGCTCCGTCTGGATAAATCCCGGGAACTTCTCAAGGGGCCGGAGGCTAATATCGGCAGTATTGCCCGCTCACTCGGCTATCAGAGCGGACGTCACTTCACACGGCTTTTTAAAGACCGATTCGGAATAACGCCATCCCAATGGATTTCTGAGCGTAGGAACTGATACATATTTCCGAGTTTTCAGCACATCAACCCTGAAAAGCGTAGAATACGTCGCTCCATTAAAAGAAATCGTCGCTTGTTAACTTGTTCCTCCAAGAACAAAATGTTCAGCAGTTAATTCCTTAAAAAGGTAAAGGAGCAAGAAATGAAAAAATTTCTCTATGTGTTAATCGTTCTCGCGCTTATTGGAACTGTGTCTTGTAAGAAAAAGACTGAAGAAGCTGCAGCTGCACCCGAGATGAAAGAGGGACCCTACAAAATGGTTCTTCTGGTGAAGAGCCTTGGAAATGGTTTCTTTGAAGCCTGTGACGACGGCGCCCAGGAAGCAGCCGGCGAACTCGGCAACATGGAAGTAGTCTACATGGGCCCCAGCCAGTCAACCGCCGAGGGTCAGATTGAAATCATCGAAACCCTCATCGCCCAGAAAGTTGATGCCATCGCCATCAGTGCCAACGACCGGGATGCACTCATCCCCGTTACCAAAAAAGCCATGGCAGCCGGAATTAAAGTTATTTCCTGGGACTCCGGTATCAATGTCGGCGGCCGTATCATCGACCTGGCCCCCTCCAATGCCGAATTTATCGGACGTCAGCAGTTTCAGCTCATCGCCGAACTCACCGGAAACAAGGGTCAGATCGGAATCCTTTCGGCAACCAGCCAGGCCACCAACCAGAACGAGTGGATTAAATGGATGTATGAAGAAGCCAAAAAACCTGAATTTGCCGATATGGAAATCGTCGAAGTTGTTTACGGCGATGATGCTTCCGATAAGAGCTATCGGGAAGCCGTTGGTCTGTTCAGCAAATACCCCGATCTCGCCGGTATTATCTCCCCCACCACAATCGGAGTTCTTGCCGGAGCTAAAGCCATCGAAGACGAAGGTCTCCAGGGCAAGGTTCAGCTCACCGGACTCGGTCTCCCCTCTGAAATGCAGCATTACATCGAAGACGGCACCTGTGGTCAGATGGCTCTGTGGAATCCGGTAGACCTGGGTTACACTGCAACCTACATTTGTGAAGCCCTCATCACCGGTAAAATAACCGGTACCGAAGGTGAAGTAATCAATGCCGGCCACATGGGTGAAATTCCTGTGGGTGCTGATGGTGCAACTGTAATGGGCGCCCCGTTTGTATTCAATAAGTCAAATGTTGCAAAATTTGCAGCCATTTTCTAGACTGAAAACAACTCACTGTTAAGTATAAGCCGCGTTGTCTGCTCTCATTGTTCAGATTGCGCGGCTCTTTATCCGACTGCATTTTCATTAAGAAGTGCCGCCGGATAAAGATTTAGATACAGCCAAACTTTTCCAAGGAATAAAAAAAGAGGTTGAAACCTTGAATACCAAAGCAATTCTGGAGCTAAGAGACATCTCCATGTATTTCCCGGGAATCAAAGCCCTGGACGGTGTGGATTTTTCCATACGACCGGGTGAAGTGCACGCCCTGATCGGGGAAAACGGTGCCGGGAAATCAACACTGGTAAAGATAATGACTGGTGTCTACAAACAAACTGCCGGACAGGTTCTTCTAAACGGTGAAGAGATCCATTTCAAATCGGCATTGGATGCCCAGGCTGCAGGTATTACCGCCATCCATCAGGAAGCATCCATGTTTCCCGAACTCAGTGTCACCGAAAATATTTTCATGGGGCATCACATCAAAAAGGGCAGTTCGGGGAAAGGACCTGTGGACTGGAAAACCATGAGGGAACGTACCCGGGAGCTCCTTAAAGACATGGAACTGGATATATCCCCCGACGCCCTGGTAAAAAGTCTCGGTGTTGCCCAGAGGCATATGGTGGAAATTGCCAAGGCCCTGTCAATCGATGCTCAAATCGTTATCATGGATGAACCCACCAGTGCCCTCACCCTCCGTGAAGTTGAAGATCTCTACAAGATTATCAGGAGGCTGAAGGATGAGGGTAAGGCCATAATCTTTATTTCACATAAATTCGAGGAAATCTTTGATATCTGCGATAGCTACACAGTATTCAGAGATGGTCAGCTGGTAGGGGACGGTAAGGTCTCCGAAGCCACAATCAGCAGCATTATCAATATGATGGTGGGCCGCTCCCTGGACCAGCTTTTCCCCAAAGGAGAAGCGGCTATAGGGGATACGGTTCTTGATGTGGAAAAACTCAGCCGGACCGGCTATTTCAAGAACATCAGTTTCAAGCTCCACAAGGGCGAAATCCTCGGTTTCTTCGGCCTGATCGGTGCCGGCCGAACCGAGGTAATGAGAGTATTATTCGGAATCGATAAAGCTACCGGCGGAAAAATCCGCTTAAACGGCAGTACCGTATCCTTCACAAATCCGAAAGATGCCATGAATGCCGGCATAGCTTACATCCCCGAAGACCGCCATGAGCAGGGCACCATTCTCGATATGAGTATCGCCGACAATATCACCCTGCCAAAGGTGGACGAGCTTTCCCATTTCGGGATTCTTGACAGGAAAGCCGAATTCAATCTGGCAGAGGACTTTGCCAGAAAAATTGAAATAAAGTCCGCCGGTCTGAGGGTTAATACTTCAACCCTCTCCGGGGGGAATCAGCAGAAAGTTGTCCTGGCCAAGTGGCTCTCCACCAACCCGGAAATACTCATACTCGATGAACCCACCAAAGGTATCGACGTGGGAACCAAGGCCCGGGTTCACAAAATTGTCTCTGACATGGCTGCCGAAGGAAAGGCCATTATTCTGGTTTCATCAGAACTGCCGGAAGTACTGGGAATGTCCGACCGTATCGTTGTAATGCATGAAGGCTTTGTTACCTCGGTTCTTAACCGGGATGAAGCCGACCCGGACAAGGTGATGCTGGCCGCCATAGCACAGCCGGGAGAAGAAAGCGCATGAAAACCAAAACTGAAATAAAGAAGCTTCTGGAAAGCAGAGAACCGGTTCTTGTCGGACTCATATTATTCTTCATGCTGGTGATGACCATCGCCATGCCCCGGTTCATTCATGCGTCAAATCTGGCGAATATCCTTAAAGACTCATCCATACTCATTATCGTATCCCTGGGTCAATTTCTGGTAATTCTCACCGGCGGAATTGATCTGTCTGTAGGATCGAATATCGCCTTTTCAGGGATGGCTGCCAGTCTGATAAACCAGAACCACCCAGGAATTTCTCCCTGGATTATTCTGTTGATCGGCATGGCCATCGGTCTCGGTCTTGGAATGATCAACGGAAGTCTGGTGGCCTTCGGCAAAGTTCCCGCCATCATTGCCACCCTGGGTACCATGAGCGTTTTCCGGGGTTTCACCTTTGTTATCAGCAAAGGCCAGTGGGTAACCGCCCATGAAATGACAGACCCCTTCATGAACCTTCCCCACGGAGATATTCTCGGTGTTCCCAACCTTATCTGGTTTGCATTTTTTGTTACTGCGGCCTTTTTCTACTTTATGCGCTACACCCGCAGCGGCCGGGAAATCTACTCCATCGGGGGAAATAAATCAGCGGCAGTTCTCGTGGGTGTCAGTGAAAAGAAAGTCCAATTTCTCATTTTTTCCATCAGCGGTTTTGTCAGCGGGATGGCCGGAGTACTCTGGGCCGCACGCTATGCAGCTGCCGTGAATGAGATGGCAGCGGGTTTTGAACTCCAGACGGTAGCCGCCTGTGTTCTCGGCGGCGTGAGTGTAGCCGGAGGCAGCGGCTCTGTTGCCGGTGTTCTCCTTGGAGCCCTCTTTATGGGTTTACTGAACAACTCCATGACCATGATACGCAATATGGCTTTTTTTCAGATGCTGCTCCAGGGCCTCATCGTCATCTCAGCTATGGCATTCAACGTTGTTATGGAACGCAGGCAGGATAAAATGCTTCTAAACAGGAGACTCGCATGAGCGATAATCTCGTCCGGCAAGACCGGCTCATCGACGAATTCAGCTTTAAAAAGCGAATAACAAAGCTGCTCTCCAGCTGGGAATTCATCTTGTTTCTCACTTTGGTTGGAATCTTCATTCTTTTCTCCTTCATCAGCCCTTATTTTCTGGACTACTTCAACCTGATGAATGCCTCATTCAGTTTTGCTGAAAAATCCATACTGGCCCTGCCGATGATTTTCGTTATTCTTGCAGGGGACATCGATATCTCTGTTGCATCCATACTGGCCCTTTCATCCTTCGCCATGGGAAACGCATCCGCCAGAGGTGCCGGTGCCGGTACCCTTGTGGTTGTCGGACTGGTTACCGGTCTGGCAGCAGGAATGGTTAACGGTTTTCTGGTTACAAAAATCAAGATACCCTCTATTGCAGTTACCCTGGCCACACTATCTATATTCAGGGGGATTTCCCAGGCCATACTCCGGGATAATGCCTATACCCATTATCCTGAAAAATTCGCCTATTTCGGCCAGGGATACATCGGTAAGAGCGTGATACCCTTTGAATTCGTTTTTTTTCTCATCATGGCCCTTATCATCGGCTTTGTACTTCATAAAACCACTTATGGCCGTAAACTGTACGCCATAGGAAACTCAGCCTCAGCCAGCCGTTTCTCCGGTATCAATGTTGATCGTATCAGATTTACCAACTTTGCCATAAACGGCCTGTTTGCAGGAATGGCAGCGGTGCTTCTTACCAGCCGAATCGGCTCCACCCGACCCAACATTGCCACAGGATGGGAACTTGAAGCGATTACTCTGGTAGTCCTGGGCGGTGTCGCTATAACCGGAGGAAAGGGAAACATTTTCGGGGTGGTAATCGCCAGTCTCCTCGTTGGATATCTGAAATTCGGAATGGCCCTGGTAAACCTTTCAGCCAAAGTAATGATTATCACAACCGGAGCCCTGCTCATCATTGCAGTACTCGTTCCCAAGATTCTTGAAATTGTCAAAGCCAACAGGAAACTCCACTCACAGCGATCCGAACTTAAGGATGAACGGAAGGCCTCATGAAACGCACCGCATTTAAAATGAAACTCAAAGATGCCTCATACATCGATGAGTACAAGAAGAGACATGATGAAATCTGGCCGGAACTCAAAAAACTGCTCACAGATGCCGGTGTGTACGATTACAGCATTTTTTTTGATGAAGATAACTTAACCCTCTTTGCCGTGCAGAAAACCTCAGGCGAAGGCGGGTCCCAGGATCTGGGAACCAATCCCATCGTTCATAAATGGTGGGATTTCATGGCCGACATCATGGAAACTGAAAGCAACAATGCCCCGGTGAGCATCGAGCTGCCGGAAGTTTTTCATTTGGACTGACCCCTATCGCCGGGCGATCAGAGGTCAACAAATAAAAAAAACAAAATCAGGAGTAAGCACATGACAAGTAGAGAACGTGTCCTTCAAGCATTCGGGAAAATGGAAGGAACCCAGGACCGTCCCCCCATTCAATTCGATTTGTGCCAATCACTCACCGATCATTTTGCCGAGAAACTGGGTATTAAGGCGGATTACGCTTTATCCTACTATGAAGATCTCACCTACAGAATCTCAGCAAACGATATCAGAACAGCCATGGGCTCAGACTGTGTCGTTGTCGGAGGGACAGTTCCCGAAGGATTTACGCCGAAACCGGTCCGTGATGATATCACCTTGAATGAATTCGGAATGGAGATGAAACCCACACACCTCTACATGGAAGTGGTGAAATGCCCCCTTATCTCTGCAT
>Ga0164315_10004545_pt1 | contig 10756 bp, 6 predicted proteins | sample GuaBasSedimGuay6_FD_113737 | JGI IMG/M metagenome (GOLD analysis project Ga0164315, IMG submission 113737) | Subseafloor sediment microbial communities from Guaymas Basin, Gulf of California, Mexico - Guay6, Core 4569-2, 0-3 cm | ecosystem: Environmental > Aquatic > Marine > Hydrothermal vents >...
CGCCGAAAACATCGAAGTGCCAACCGGCGTCTTTATTCGTTACACCGGGCAGTTTGAACACCTCGAACGAGCTCAGAATCGGTTGATGCTGGTAGTTCCACTTGCGCTTGTTTTGGTCTTCACTCTGCTCTACCTCACCTACGGCCGTGCCGTTGATGCGGCGCGAGTGTTCACAGGGGTTCCTTTTGCAGCGGTGGGCGGTGTGGCCGCATTGTGGTTGCGAGGCATGCCTTTTTCGGTTTCAGCGTGGGTCGGCTTTGTTGCATTGTCCGGTGTCGCCGTTCTCGGCGACATGGTCTTGGTGGCACGAGTTCGGCAACGTTTGGCGGCCGGCCTGGATGCGATCGAGGCGGTCCGCGAGGCCGCTGACTCTCGATTGCGACCTGTGCTCATGACCGGCCTCGTGGCCGGATTGGGTTTTGTGCCCATGGCCTTGAACACCGGCATCGGCGCCGAGGTACAACGGCCCCTGGCAACTGTGGTGATCGGCGGCATCGTCACCTCGACTCTCGCAACACTGATCGTGCTTCCTGTGCTGTACACCAGTTTCACATCGAAACGAAGGCCCGAGCCGTGATCTGACACAGGGGCGACCACCATCGCTGACGAGGGTTGCATTACTGTGTTTGGCCACTGGGCCACGCTGGGTGTGTTTCACGGTCCTGGGGCCATTTGTCTGGACTCCGGTTGTGTCTACGGAGCTTCACTCAGTGCCATGAGACTCGAGGACGGGTGGATTGTGGATGTCGGGGTCGCTGAAGGTGATCGAGTGGGGGAGTAGGAGTCAAAGGGTCGAAGGTCAAAGGGGTCAAAAAGGTCGCTGCACGGATCGCGGGGCTCCCGCCCCGCAACGGTTTCTTCCTATCCTGATAAACGCTCGTGCGAACGGCGACGACGGCCGACAAGAAGGGGACAAGAAGGAAAGAAGGGGACACTGCTCTTTTCGATAAGGGGTCGGCCCGATGGCGGCACCAATGTCGTTCGCGGTAACGACGTCATCTCGGATATCATGACCACAATATGTTTTGCAGAGTCGTTTTCTTTTTCAGTCTGATCCTGGTCACGGCGGTCGGCGCTGCCGAAGATCCGGATGTACCAAAGGTGGGGCTGGTGCTCAGCGGCGGCGGCGCCCTGGGATCCGCTCATGTGGGCGTGCTCAAAGTGCTCGAGGAGCTACGGGTGCCCATCCATTGTGTGGCGGGCACCAGCATGGGCTCGATCGTCGGCGGGTTGTACGCAGCTGGTTACTCTCCGCAGGAACTCGAAGACCTGCTGCTCAGCACGAACTGGCACGATCTACTGGATGACCGACCGCCCCGTAGCAGGGTGCCGTTTCGCCGCAAGGTGGACGACCTCACCTTCCTGACCCGCCTCGAAGTGGGTTTCAATCGGGGCAAGATCCAGCTACCGCCAGCGTTGATCCAGGGACAGAAACTGGATTTTCTACTCCAGACACTGACCATTCACACTGTGGGTATCGAGACGTTCGACGAGCTACCGATTCCGTTCCGGACCGTTGCCACCGATCTCGAGACCGGCGCCGAGGTGGATCTCGACCGCGGTGATCTCGCGCGGGCGATTCGGGCCAGCATGGCGGTACCCGGAGTGTTCGCGCCGTCGGTGATCGAGGACCGGGTTCTGGTCGATGGCGGCCTGGTCAACAACCTGCCGGTCGATCTTGCACGCCAGATGGGCGCCGACGTGGTGATCGCGGTTGACGTCGGGGAGCCTTTGCGATCGAGGGAGGAGCTCGAGTCCCTGACCAGGGTTGCCGGGCAGGTCGTGGCGATGATGGTCAGGGGCAACGCCAACCGTCAGATGGCAGAGGCGGACCTCGTCCTATTCCCAGACGTGGGAGAGTTCAGTGGTTCCGACTTCCACAAAGCGGACCGGATGATTCCGATCGGTGAGGCTGTGACGCGCGCCGCAGCCGAAGAGCTGTCGGTGTATTCGCTGAGCGAAGGTGCGTATGCCGAGTTTCGGTCCGACCAGTACCGCAGCACGATCAGCGAGCCGATCGTGAAGTCGGTTCAGCTGACCACTGATTCAAATGCCGACCCCGATTTCCTGTTCGCCAGGGTGCGCATCAGACCTGGCGATCCCCTGGATGTGCAAGCCATCGCACGAGATCTCGAACGCCTGTATGCCGAAGGCGACTATGAGCGCGTCAGCTTCTTCCTCACCAAGGTAGAGGAAGGCTATGCGCTGCACATCGAAGCCCACGAAAAAACCTGGGGACCTCACGTCATGCGTTTCGGCCTCAATCTCGGCGCGAACTTCGAAGGGCAAAGCGAATTCAACTTGCTCGCCAACTACACCATGACGCGCCTCAACCGGCTCCGCGGCGAGGCCAAGGTGGCGTTTCAGATCGGGGAGGAGAACCGACTGGCGGCCGAGTTCTACCAACCGCTACACAGGGCAGGCCGATTCTTTGTATCCCCTACCTTGAGTGTCCTGAAGGTTGGTGTCGGCGCCACGCAATTGGGAGATCCGTTCGGCGGTTTTTCAGTGAGCCTCATTACCGGTGGTCTTGATCTGGGGCTGAACCTGCACAGGTGGGGCGAGTTCAGAGTCGGGGTGGAACGCGGCAGGGCTCGTGCTCGGTTCGGCGAAGGCGACGACGGTCTATCTGACTTTGATTTCGACCGCAGTGGACTGCGGGCACTCCTCGTGCTCGATCAACTCGACAACCCGAATTTTCCCCGACACGGTTGGATCACTAGCGCCCAGTTGTTCAGAGCGCAGGAGTCCCTTGGCTCGGACTCCGGCTACGATCGTTTGGAGGCCGTGGCGCTCGGCGCCGCATCGAACGGACGGCACACTTTGCTTGGGTCGCTGGAGTTCGACAGCGCACTCGGCACCGTTCTTCCAGTCTATGAGGAGTACTCTCTCGGAGGGCTGTTTCGGCTGTCGGGATACCCACCGTCGAGCCTCTCTGGTCCTTACCTCGGCCTGGCCACTGTGAGCTACTACTACCAGGTTGCGGATTTCGGAACCAAGATCGTCAGCGGAATCTACGCCGGCGGCTCGCTGGAGACCGGCAATGTTTGGCAGGACCAGCACGATCCAAGTCTCGATGATCTGCTGTGGTCCGGTTCCCTCTACGTGGCGGCGGACACTTACTTCGGGCCCGTCTACCTGGCCTACGGTCGGGCCCAGGGCAGCCAGGACGCCTGGTACCTGTATCTGGGCCGCACGTTCTGACGACCCCCACGCTGCGACAGGGAAGGAACTTCCCCAGAGGTTCAAGGTGGAGGTCTGAGGGCGTTGGGCGCTTGATCGTCGGTGGAGACAGCCTCGTAAAGGTCCACCATCGTCGTCACCTTCTCGGAATGGGTCCTCGACAGTGTGGGATGGCTCGGATGAGGAAAAGGAAATCACTATCCCTTGGGACATCGCTGCTTTCATCGAGCGGGACTTTTTAGTTCTCAATCCATCGTAGTAGTCTTCAGCCGATCGACTCTCTGGGAGGCCTCCCGGCTGTACTCAATTTGTTAACATGGCGGTGAATGAAGATAGAGGCGCCCCCATGACTGTCTGCATACGAGATTTCTGCAACCGCATCGGAAGAACTGCCCTTCTGGAAGCGGAGGGCTGATGTCAGAAATTAAAATCTGGGCGACGGTCCTGGTCGCGGCGCTCATGCCGGTCGTATTTGTCACTATCGGTGGGGGCGCGGACCTTGATATCGGGTCATGGCGTTTGTCTTTTTGGGGTTGGCTGGGTCCTTTGCTGGCCTTGGCAGGTTCCTTGGTCATTCAGCTTTTGGCGAATTCGATAGGTCGAGGGCGTTGGTCGCGGTGCGGAATGTGGTTGGCGTTGCTGCTTTTTTCCTGGGTCGCGGTTCGAATGTGGACCGGGGGTGACCAAGCGGCACGAATTGTCCACTTCGCCCAGGGTGGTTGGTTGATGTTGCTCGTGGTCGGCATGAACTCGTTGTGGCGTCACCGCATCCATCCAAAACCGACGTGGAAGGCCTTATTGGGGAGCATCGTGGCCGGTGTTATCATTTTCTCGGGGGTGGTTCTGGCAGACCGGGCTGACCTCAAGAAGCGGATTGAGATCGGAACGACAGACAACGGTCGGAGCGACGTGATCCTCATTGTGGTCGACGCGCTGAGAGCCGACGTTTTGGGCCTGTATGGCGCTGAGCCCTCTCCTTCACCATTCCTGGATGGTCTCGCATCAACCGGCATGGTTTTTGACCGCGCTTTCTCTCAGGCTCCTTGGACCGTGCCATCGGTTGCCAGCCTGATGTCTTCGCTCTATCCAACGACGATTCGCCCTGCTGGGAAAGAAAATGGGTGGAAGGTTGAGGGCGGTAACCTGGTTAGACCGCTGCCAGAAGACATGCCCTGGCTATCAACGCGGTTTCGGAAGGCGGGGTATCACACCGCGGGCTTGGTCAAGAATGATTGGCTCAACGGTCCATCGGGCTTCGATCGTGGTTTTGACGTATTTGAGTATGTTGGAGGAACAAAGGCCGATGGGCACTCTGCTCAAGAACTGGTCAGTGCCGTGCAGCGCTGGTCGAAAGCCTATGTCAAGGCGCGAACGCAGAAACGGGTCGATAGGTTCTTTTTGTACGTACATTTCATGGATCCGCATATCCCCTATAGACCACCGGGCAAACATCATCCTGAGCGCCAGCGAAACTACGAAGGCCCCCTTGATGGTACGGCGGGCTCATTGCTCCAGGCGCTGAAGGACGGACCGGGGCCGACAGTAGCCGATCGGGAGCATTTGATGGCGCTCTATCGCGGGGAGGTTGCCTACCTCGATACCCAACTGCGAAACCTTCATCAGGTTCTCACCGAGGCTGGCCTGTGGGACGTAAATACTATTGTTGTCTTTGCATCGGATCATGGTGAACAATTCGGAGAGCACGGGACTTTTCAGCATGGTGATGTCTACCGCGAGAATGTACATGTTCCTCTGGTTCTATTCGGCCCGAACCTCCAGACCGGCAGACTCGAAATTCCGGTTCGGCTGATTGATGTCGCGCCGACGTTGCTGGAGTTGGCAGGTCTTGATGGGTTCAATCTGAGTGAGGGTCGGAGTTTGACCCCGGCCTTGTTGGGGCAGTCTCTGACGCCGATACCAGTACTCACCGAGCACGGTGGCAAACGACGGGTGACGGGTACGACCCACTCTTTGTTGCTTCGAGGCAAGAAGCAGTCTGTGTTTGCGGTAGAGGACTTTGCCGAGGTATCTCAAGTCTCAAGCGATGAGGCATTCGAAGCTCCTGAGCTCCTGGCGTGGTTGTTGGAGCACGAAGCGCGAAGAATTCCGAGTTTTTCACAAGCGCAGCCGGTTGAAATTGATCCTGATGTGCTAAAGGGGCTTCAAGAGCTCGGTTACCTCGATTAAGTGAAAAGTGCCGGGTATATGGAACGAGTGATGTGGTCCGAATGTAGGCCGAGAAAATATGCCTGAGAACTCAACGCTGTCCCCTGTAATTCATGAAAAACGCTTGTGCGAACGGCGACGACGGCCTGAATGGGCACATGATTCGTTCGGTCCCGACCCCTTTGACTCCTTTAACTTCCGGTTCTGTCTATTCTGGCTCGGCAGTCAAGACCAAGTTACAATGACCGTATGGCAACTAAACCTGAGACTGTTTTTGACAAGATCATCTCCGGAGAAATTCCGTGCCACAAGGTTTTCGAGGACGACCACGTCCTTGCGTTCCTCGATATCGGCCCCTTGTGCCCAGGGCACATGCTGGTCATTCCCAAGGAACGGAAAGTTTTCCTTCATGAACTCAGTGACGCAGCGGCGGCTGCCATCGGGCGGGTTTTACCCCGTTTGAGTCGAGCGCTGATGACCGCAACCGGGGCAACGAACTACAACGTACTGCAAAACAACGGGACCCAGGCTCATCAGGTCGTGATGCACGTACATTTTCACATCATTCCCCGGTTCGAAAACGAAGGTCTCGATATCGGCTGGAATGCCAAGTCCCTGCCCGGTGAAACCGCCGACAGATTGCTTGAGGCGATGCGGGCTTCTCTGGCGAGCGGCTGAAGGCGGAGGTTGGGGTTGCTCGACGGAATTCTCTCTTCGGATCAGGTTTCAGTTCTCAAAGAGGAGCGGTCCCTCCTGGCAGATATCGGTGCGGAGCTGGCCCTTCAAGAGGTTTCAGACGACGATCGTGGGGCTCTCGCTGCCTCGGTGGAACAACTGGACGACCTCTTTCTCGTCGTAGTAGTGGGTGAATTCAACGCCGGGAAATCATCGCTTTTGAACGCCCTGGTGGGCGAGGCCGTCCTGGCGGAGGGCGTGACGCCCACGACCTCGCAGATTCATTTGGTTCGATGGGGCGAGAAGGCCTCCCGGAATGAACTGATCGACGGGGTTGAAGAGGTTCACCTGCCCCTTCCGTTGCTGAGGGAGATCACGCTGGTCGATACGCCGGGAACGAACGCTCTTGAGCGCCGGCACGAGGCACTGACCGAGGAGTATGTACCGCGATCGGACCTTGTGCTCTTCGTGACCTCATCGGATCGTCCTCTTTCCGAAAGCGAGCGGCAGTTTCTGCAGCGAGTCAAGCAGTGGGGCAAGAAGGTCGTCGTTGTCGTCAACAAGGTGGACATCCTGCAAGATGGTGATGCTGTTGAGGAAGTCCTGGCCTACGTCAGGGAAAATGGTGAGACCATCCTGGGTGTGGCGCCTCGGGTCTTTGGCGTGTCGGCAGCCCTGGCTCTCAAGGCACGCAGGAATGGTGGGGACGAGGCCCAGGATGCGGGGGGGTTGAAGGCTCTGGAAACCTACCTTCGCCAGGTGCTCGACCGAAATGAGCGGGTCCGGCTGAAACTGGAGAATCCCGTTGGTGTTGCACAGAATGTGATGGTGCGTGCAGAGACAGGCGTTGAGGCCAGGCTGGATTTAATCGCCGACGATATCAAGACCCTGGCCGACATCACCCGCCAACTCGACGTCTACTCGAACGACATTCTGCGGGAGTTTGGGCTTCGGCTGTCCGACATCGATACCGTGCTCCACGGCCTCGAACTGCGGGGCATTGATTTCTTCGACGAACGTCTTCGCCTGAACCGTCTGCCTTCCCTGTTCGACAAAGAAAAGCTCCAGAACGAGTTCGAGAAGGTTGTTGTCGGCAGTGCACCCGCCGAGATCGAGCAGAAGGTGGAGGCGCTGATCGACTGGTTGGTGGCCTCGGATCTCAACCAATGGCAGGCCGTCGTCAGCCACGTCAACCGTCGGCAATCGGTCCATGCCGACCGGGTTGTCGGCGAGGTCGGCACGCGGTTCGATTACGACCGCGCTGCTTTGTTGGAAAGCCTTGGCAGGGCTTCGAAGGAGAGCCTGGCGAGCTACGATCGCGCCCTTGAGGCCAGACAAATGGCCGAGAGCGTTCAAAAGGCGGTGACCGGTACCGCCCTGGCCGAGGCCGGCGCTCTGGGCCTGGGAGCTACGGTGGCTTTGATGGCCTCATCGACCGCGGTCGATGTCACTGGGTTGGCGGCTGCCGGTCTGTTGGCCGTTGTCGGACTGTTCATTCTGCCGGTCCGCCGACGACAGGCCAAGGCCGATCTCAGAGAGAAGATCGGGGCCTTGCGCGCGAAAATCATGAGCGGTCTCACCCGACAGTTCGATAGCGAGGCCGCCAAGAGCCTGGACCGGATCCGCGAGACCATCGGACCCTACGACCGGTTTGTTCGGGCCGAGCAGACTTTGTTGCAGGGGCAGAAGGGCCGATTGGCCGAGTTGGGCGGTCGCTTGAGAGAGCTCAAGGACAGCATCGCCAGGGTGACTGAAAGCTAGAAAGCTAGAAGGCTAGGAAGCTGGGAGGCTGGGAGGCTTAACGGGACCCCGAAGGTTCCAGGGGAAAGGCACAGTTCTTCGAGTTCCTGCCATCTCAATCTTGCCTTTCAATTGTTTTCTTGGGTTTGGCTTCTTTTCTTTGTGCTTTTTTGTGCCTCTTTGTGGCTAATCTCTTCTTTCTTCAAGGCGTGGGGTTTTGAAACCGTTTGACCGAGGTGAATTCACGGGCTTTGACCAGACCACGTCGGATCAAATTGTGGATAATCACACGGTTGTTGAGGTCTGAACCAGGGAGCAGATTGAGGACCTCCTCGATCGTATACATCCCGGTGATTCGCGACAGGACAAAGCCCTCGGCAGGGTCGCAGTCCAGTTTGACCAGATCGTCCAGGTCGATGCCCAACTCAAGGATGTCAGATCCCTTAATTCCCTCTTCTTCGAGGGTCTGTTGGATTCGACTCAACATCGCTGAGGCCCAGGGCGTCACGGCCGGGTCAGGATCGTACTTTTCCTGGGCCAATGTAACCAGTCTGAGGGCATCGAGGAAACGACCCCGTTCCAGACGGGTCATGACGTTACGCTCGGTTGCTTTCCAGGGTGCCGAGATCTGGTCGGCAAGGGGAGTCGAGTGGTCTGAAGGGCGCACCTGCATCAGCCCTGACTTGACACACCGGTGGACTAGCTTGATGACATCGAAGATCTGGCGACGGTTCCATAGGGCCAGCTCTTCGATCGTGCCCCGCCCGTCCATCTGCATCACCAGGGCCATGTCCTCGTCGTTCAGATCCTCTGGGACCGCGACCGAGACCGGGACGGCCGTGGTGTCGGGCACAAGGTCAGTCATTTGCAGCCGTTCGTCTCGCTGGCGGTGGCCTTCGAAGAGGAACGAGGCCGCCGGAAGCGGCACCTCGTGGAAGGCCCGGTCGGGGAGGTCGGATTCGATGAACCGGAAATCCCCGGAATCCCAGAGGATCAGGTCGTAGAGTGTCTCTCGGGTCTTGGCTATTAAAACGGACTGGAACTCCTCTGGGCTGACGAAACCCTGCGTGATCGCCAGTTCACCCAACATCATCTGTTTGTCGTTCTGAGATTCGATCATCGATTCGACATCGGTTGGTGTGCAATGACCCCATCCCACCAGATAGTGTCCCAGGTACTCCCTCGGATTGTCCGAGGCGACGGCAACCACATCGCCCCGGCGGAAGAAAATTTTCTTGGTGAAATCGGTCCCGTCGATGATCAGGGTGCCGGTCTTCCGGCTGGCCGCCAGCCACTGGACGATGTCCGCGAGGCCCATGGTTCGAAGGTTGCCGGCTAAAGACAATTGATCTCCCAATTCTCCAAGAGGCCCGGGCGAAGAAGAATCGCCGCGAACCGTAACGATTCCTTAACTGTACCCCAGCCAGTCGCATCAGGTTCAAGCCATCTCGCGTAGAATCTCTATGGCAAGAGGCTTGCCATACGATAGGGGAGTTCGGGAGGAATGAAGATGACCCAGATCACCATGACGCGGCCCGATGACTGGCATGTGCACCTGAGGGACGGGAAAGGCATGGCCGATGTCGTGCGCCATACGGCCAGAGTCTTTGCCCGGGCGATCTTCATGCCCAACCTCAAGGTGCCCGTAGTAACGACCGGTGGTGCTCTGGCGTACCGCCGGCGGATTCTGAATGCTCTGCCTTCCCAGACGACATTTGAACCGCTGATGACCCTCTACCTGACGGATCGCACTCCGGGGGCCGAAATCAGGCGAGCGGTTGAGAGTGGGGTTGTGCATGGTGTCAAGCTCTATCCCGCCGGGGCGACGACCAACTCGGACGCCGGCGTCACCGACATTGCCAGGGTAGGTGAAGCCCTCTCCACCATGGCGGAATTGGGGCTGCCTCTGCTGGTTCATGGTGAGGTCACGGACTCCGACATTGATCTTTTCGACCGGGAAGCAGTCTTTCTCGACCGGGTTCTGGCACCTTTAGTCGAGGCGCACCCCGGGCTCAAGATCGTTATGGAACATTTGACCACTGCCGAGGCGGTGTCATTCGTCGAGAAGGCTCGCGAGGGAGTTGCGGCGACGATCACCCCCCACCATCTGATGATGAACCGCAATGCGATCTTCTCCGGTGGGATCCGCCCGCACAACTACTGCCTGCCGGTACTCAAACGGGAGAGGCACCGCCAAGCCTTGGTCCGTGCGGCAACCTCCGGCAACATCAGGTTCTTCCTGGGCACGGACTCGGCCCCACACTCGGTGCAGACCAAGGAGGCGCCGTGCGGATGTGCCGGGATCTACTCTGCCCACGCAGCCCTGGAGCTCTATGCCCAGGTTTTCGAAACCGCAGGCGCTTTGCATCGGCTGGAAGCCTTCGCGTCGTTTCACGGGCCGGATTTCTATCGGCTCCCGCGGAACACTGGTAGCATCACCCTGGTTCAAGAATCCTGGCTCGTTCCTCCGGCGTATCGGTTCGGAGAGGGCTCAGTGATCCCCCTTTCGGCCGGGGAAACGGTCGCGTGGCAGATTGAGGAAATGGATCGCCCCTGAGGGTGGTTTCCCTTCCGGAGGGTTTTTTATGGTACCGGCAAAACCGAACGGCAAGACTATCGGCATTCTCACAGGCGGGGGCGACGTCCCTGGCCTCAACCCGGCGATCCGCGCCGTCACTGTGCGGGCCCTTCGTGAGGGCTACAGGGTTGTGGGCATCAGGCGGGGCTGGTCCGGCCTGATAGAAATCGACAGAGACAAGGGCGAGGCCGGAGACTCTGTCGTTGAACTGACCGAAGAGGTCGTCAACAAGGTGGGCCGAACCGGAGGGACCTTCCTTCATACGTCGAGGACCCGCCCGAGCCATGTGCCGAGGGCCGACGTTCCGGAACACCTTCAGGCGGCCTTTCAGGACGAGGTCAACGACTTGACGCCCGAGGTGTTGAAGAATTTGGATTTCCTCGGTATCGACACCCTGATTCCTATTGGTGGTGA
>Ga0164315_10004547_pt1 | contig 10755 bp, 10 predicted proteins | sample GuaBasSedimGuay6_FD_113737 | JGI IMG/M metagenome (GOLD analysis project Ga0164315, IMG submission 113737) | Subseafloor sediment microbial communities from Guaymas Basin, Gulf of California, Mexico - Guay6, Core 4569-2, 0-3 cm | ecosystem: Environmental > Aquatic > Marine > Hydrothermal vents...
AAAGTTCGGAGAAAATTCTAAAAATCATTTCTGATAAACCGGAAATATCTGCAAAAGATATCGCTGTTATAATTGGAATTTCTTCAAGAGCTATTGAAAAACAAATAGATAAACTTAAAAAGCAAGGCAACCTTAAACGAATTGGTCCCGACAAAGGCGGTTACTGGAAAGTAATTGATGTTGATAAATAATGATGTGCTTATTATTTGCAATTCGGGGGAATTGCCGAAAAATTGGACAATTGAAAATTTCTAGGTAAAACATAAGTCAGAACCAGCAAACCCCGTTATTGCCAATGCCTTTTTCCGTGCAGGATAAACCAAAGACAAATCACGATTCATTTTTCAGTTAATGATATAGTATTTGTTTTTGATCAAATTATTTGATGCTAATCATTTGGTTTTCCCATCCCAAACTTATTAAAATGCCCTTGTTACTAAATAAATATTGATTTGCACCAATAGCTTTAAATTATTCATATTTTTGCACCTCAACTATAAAAAGAATTTATCATGTTAGATGATTGTCAATTCGTATATGATTTTGCCCAGGAGGGGATGGAAAAAGCATTGGAACATCTTGAAAAAGACTTCCAGAAAATAAGGGCTGGCAAGGCTACACCCGATATGCTAAATGGTGTAATAGTGGATTATTACGGAACCATGACACCCATAAGCCAAACTGCCAACGTCTCGACCCCCGACCCCCGGCAAATTATTGTGCAGCCGTGGGACAAAAGTATTATCGGACTGTTGGAAAAAGCAATAATTGACGCAAACCTGGGGCTTAACCCTCAAAATGAAGGGGAAATCCTTCGGATCAAAGTCCCGGTAGTAACCGAAGAACGGAGAAAGGAGTTGGTGAAGAAGGCCAAATCGGAAGCTGAAAGCTCAAAAATCGGGGTACGCAATGTAAGGCGCAGCGCCAATGATGAAGCCAAGAAGCTGGAAAAAGATAGTGTCCCTGAAGATGATGTGAAAAAACTGCAGGACGAAATACAGAAACTCACCAACGGTTTCATCGAAAAAATCGATAAAATATTTGAAGCTAAAGAGAAGGACATAATGACTATTTAAAACAGTTTAGGATATCCCATGATTTATATTCCCCTTTCAATTTTTTCTAATTGTGAGGGGATTGTTTTAAGGTTCAGTATATTTTGATACTTTTGCAGATTATTTTTTTGGGATAAGATAATGGGACTTAATCTCAATTAGAACACTTAAGATTGGAAACTTATACCAATTGAACAGAACAACATGGACTACTCAATTAAAATTGACCACGATAACAAAATAATAAGGTACCGCCATACTGGGATTATCAAAAAAGAAGATATAGGTAATGCCTGGGAAAGCTTTTTGAAGATGGAGGAATTCACCAAATCAGGTTATAACCTGCTTTCCGATTATAGAAATTCAACATTTGATATCGGTGTTAAAGATGTTGATAGTGTTAGCGAATCAATGAAATCTTTCAAGACATTTATTGAAGGAAAGAAACAAAGCCTTATCTTAGATGATGGTTTTAGTACAGCAATTTCAGTTTTGTTTGTTGACAAGGTATATAAAAAAACAGGTTTCAGGGTGAAGGTATTTTCAACAGAAGAGGCTGCGTTAAGATGGCTGCTGGGATAATGACCATGTTAAAACTTTATTCATTGCAAATAATCAAGCCCCGCAGTGGCGGGATTTCAAAACGAATCAACATTTCTGCATTCAATCATTATATTCAGTTTTTAAATTATATGAAAAATTCCCTTTAACCATTAATACAACAGAAGAACCAAAGTAATAAACAGAAAGCCTTATATCGAAGGCATAAATGAAATAAAGAACCCCGATTCGCCCATTTTGTTAAATGTATATTCAATGCGGAGCACAAAATCGTAATAGGTTGCAAAATCGAGGCCTATACCGTAACCGGCAAGTATCTCATTGGACAGTGGGTTGGTGCTGATGTTCCGGTTATCAACCGTATATCCGAAATCAGCGAATATATTGAGGTAAAATGCATAGTACAATTTGCTGAACCTATCGGAAGGGATAAAACTTATTGAATGTTCGCGCATGGAAACCAATTCAAATTTAAGGTTGTTTTTTAGGAGTGCATAGTGTTGCCCGTCGATAACATAAAATTCATATCCCCTTACAAAGTCGCGTCCATAACCTAAGCCCCTTTGGTAATAATAGGGTTGTGAATCCCCAAGGGGTGAGACTTTCCCTGTTATGCCACTTGCCCAATAAAACCGGCCACCAATATTATTGTATTGCCTGTAATTGGCTTTTATGTCAAGGGTGTTTACCTCCTGTCCGGCCATAAACCCAAGCCCTTTCTTTTGGACCATAGCATCAAAATAGTGGCCCAATAACGGATATTGTTTAAAATTACGATAGTCGCTTCTATATTGGTAAAATAGCGAAAAGAATTTATTATTGGTAAAAGGGCTAAAGGAATAATCGGGGTTATAAATAATAACAGAATCGGTAACGTCCAAATCTACATATTGCAATTTGAACCAGTGCATATTATGTATGCCTTTGCGATGGTATGCTTCCGTGTAGGCAAATACCTCCCGTTTTGGGCTCACATCTTCTTCCCTGTAATAAACTTCTCGGTTATCAATGGAGTTATAAGCAATTTCATGGTTTTGGGCAAATCCACCTGCTGCCCCCACCCCCCATGTTTGTTTTTTGTTGATATATGGGATTTGATACGAAAGTTCATATTTTTGATCGAACCCAAAACGGGTAAACAGGACCAGTTTTTCCCTTCTTCCCCTAAAGTTGTTCCATGTAAGGAACATGCCGTAATTTATACGGCTCCAATCTTGTTTCTTTAACCATTCGTTTACATTTCTGTCGGCAAATTCAAGGATAGGTACCGGCCAAATATACCATCGTTCCACAAAACTCAATTTAACATCCAATTGGCCAGGGCTGTTTTCCACGGGAATTGAATCTATGTGCACAATGTTGAAAAGGGAGGTGTTTACCAGGTTCTGCCGGCTTTCCTTAAAAACTTCACTTATTTCGTTTATGGGAATGGTGTCGTTTTCCTTAAAAAGCAATTCCCGTCTTATAATCCTCTCTTTGGTAATATTGTTGCCCGAAAAACTAATATCCCTGATGATTACAAAAGAACTTTGCCCGATAGAGTCGGGTACGGCAAGTGAACCCCATTTTGGATTCGGGAAAGCAGATAATGCGATAGTTGATAAAAGTAAAAAGAAAAATATCCTCATATTAAATAGTGTCTCTTTGAAAACTGCTAATTTTAAAGTGGGTCATAAGAAAGCGTCAAAGACAAGGCTTTCGAAGCTTTTGAAAAGGAGTCCCGCATGTGCGGGATGACTGTTTCAAAAGCGAGAGTAACGCTGTATTTGACGTTTTCTTATAGCCACTATATGTTCAAATAATTCATCAGGGAATCATACCTGTCTTTTATGTTTTCCATCGAATCCTGATCCTCTGTATATGTTTCTTTGATGGTGTAATCGTAACGGTTGAATGTTTGTATTACAGGTTCAATGTCCGTTCTGTTTACCTTTAACGTAACTTCTGTCTTTGTGGATTCACTTTTTGACGTAATAAATAAACTTAATATCTTAGCATCATGGGATTCAACTATTTGCGCAATCTGTGACAAAACATAATCGGTATGGTTCAATTCCAATACAATGATAGATCCCGGCTGTTCTATAACGCTAAACTCGGCAAGGTATTCCAGGAGCTTGTTCATGGTTATGGTGCCAGAATACATATTGTCACTGTCAAGTACGGGAAGCGAAGTGATTTTTGCAAGCGACATGGTTTTGATAACTTCAAAAAAGTGTTCGTGTTCAAATATCGATGGTTTGTTGAGTGTGGCAAAGCCTTCCCCAATTGTACTGTCAATGTCCCTCAAATTATAAATGTCAACCTCGGAAATCAAACCCTTGTACTCCCCATCATCTACAACAGGGATGTGCGAAATTTTGTTTTCGTCCATCGAAATAAGTGCTTCTGAACCTTTGTCGCCCGAACAAATAGGCAGCACACCATCGGCAATCATATTTTTGGCTTTCATTTTATTTCTTTTTAATTCATCCTTGGTTAATACACGGTTATTGTTGTTTTCCCTTACTTCATCCATTCTCGCATTGAATCATTCTCGCATTGAATCATTCTCGCATTGAATCATTCTCGCATTGAATCATTGACCAATCACCTTTCCCTATAATCGTTTTCTATTTTTTCCCAATAATCATCACTAAGGATGCTTAAGTAGTTTTCGTATCTTTTTAAATTAATTTTCCCTTCCTCGATAGCTTGTATCACTGCGCAGTCCGGTTCGTGGATGTGTGTGCAATTATTAAATTTGCACTCGTGCATAAATTCCCTCATCTCAGGAAACCGTTCAGCAATTTCTTTTCTATTGAAATCGGTAAGCCCAAATTCCTTAATGCCAGGGGTGTCGATAAGGAAACCCCCAAAAGTAAGGGGGTGCATCTCGGCAAATGTAGTTGTATGAAGTCCTTTGTTATGAACATCGGAAATTTTATTGGTTTTTAGTTGCAGACCTGGTTGTAGGGCATTTGCAAGAGCTGATTTCCCAACTCCTGAATGGCCTGAAAATAAACTTTTTTTATTTTTAAGTATCCCTTTAAGTAAATCAAGGTTGTCGCCCCTTATTGCTGATACCAAGAGGCATTGATAACCAATATTTTCATAAATGCCTACTAATTTATCCAAATCAGACATTTGGTTTTTATCATAAAGGTCGATTTTGTTAAAAACCAGGATGGCAGGGATATGATAAGCTTCTGTGGTAATAAGGAAACGATCAATGAACCCAGTAGAAGTACGTGGATATGCAAGAGTGGCAACTATTATGGCCTGATCAACATTTGAGGCAATGATATGGGAAACTTTTGAGAGTTTTGTGGATTTGCGGACGATGTAGTTGTGCCGGGGCAAAATTTGGGTTATCCAGCCAGTTTTGCCATCTACAGAAAAATTATAGACCACCTCGTCGCCCACTGCAACAGGGTTAGTCGCTTTTATCCCTTTCATGCGGAATTTTCCCCTTAATTTACTTTGGGTAACTTTGCCGTCATCCGATAAAATCGAGAACCAGCTCCCCGTTGATTTTATTACTACACCTTGCACATTAATACATTTATATTTTGCGTAAAATTACAAGAATTACGGGAACTATCCCGATCATTATAAAAATCAATTGGTATTAACCAATAATTTGCGCACCTCTGTTGTTTTATTATGACTTTATACCGATGTTTTGGGAATCAAACTGCTTATTTTAGTAAACTTGTTTTTCATCAGTATAATTTAGAAAAAAAACTAATTTTGTGGTTTGTTTAGGGATTGCATAAAAGACTGTATTTTATCTGTATCCCCTTTTCTTTTATTATGTAAATTAAATATCCTATGAATCGAATTTTTGTATTTAGGTTTTTTGCGTTTTTGTTAACTTTAATGGTTTTACCCGCTTTTGCTTCACCCCCAGATGGCTTGTGGAAAGCGGCTTACGCTAAATCATATTCCACTGGGGATACATTAATGGATTATACGAAAATGTTGCTTCATATCGAAGGTGGGCAATTTTGGCTAATAAATTATGATAGTTATCTTGTCGAGAAGAGTTATTTCCAAAATGAAGGTTCTTTTCGGGCTCCTGATAGCTCACTTGTATTTGACCAGGATAGTTCCAAGCAAAAAATATACAAATTAGAAATATTGGACGATAAGCGTTTGACTATTGTTACAATGGAAAATCCGCGGACCGAAATAGTATTCAGTAAATTAACAAGATATGATTTGGGGGGAAAGAAGGGTGATTTGAAGTCCTATATGTTGGAAAATAGTTTTGAATTTGATTTTTCCTTTTTTGAAGGGCCTTTTGAAATAGAGTTTGATAAAAGTGGTGATTTTATGGTAACTAACAGTGTTACATCTTATTTTCCAAACTTCAGCAAGTGGGAGGTGGTAAGCTATGATAATGAGCTTTTTATTTATTTCTCGGGATTTGCCCCTTTTCTCCATGTTGTATCTATGGATGCAAACGGGGTTAAATGTGAAGATGAGTTTAATACAATTTTTTCAGGGTATTTTAAGAAAATGGAACTTCAACAAAAGTTTGACCAGGGGCAATTGTTGGGTATATGGCAACAGAAAACCGCCAATGATGATTATTTAAAGTCAGTACCAGAAACAATTTGGGATAAAGAACTTTACCACAAGCAGGTTTGGGAAATAAAGGAGGGCTCGGCAACTCTCTACTCCCTTTTCCATAGTCTTGATTCACCTTATAAAATAAGCAAGAATGGTGAAATGATGCGGTTTATGATGTTTAGCGAAATTAACAACAATAAGTTAAAGATCATTTCCCTCGAAAAGAAAAACCTTGTGGTGCAACGTCTCGACATCTTTGGTGAGCTGCAACTTGATACCCTTGTGAGGCAAAAGAAAATCCCGGCCCCTATGAAATTAAATGATTACTTTGATAAGTAGGAGTTTCATTGAAAACAAAATTGAAGGTTTTATTGGACATATCAATACTCTTTTTGTAAACATCCCTGATAAACTGTTAGGTCAAAAAGAGAAATGCTGTCATACGCTTTTTTTACTCTCTCCCTATCTCATCATTCAAACTCCCTATAATCCCTAAAATGTCTTCTTTACCAGCTTGGGTTTTTGCCGATGTAAGAACGGAAAGTGGCAAATCTTCCCATTGTGTCAAAAGAAATTCCCTATAAGCCTTTATGTTTGTGGCCAGCCGTGTTTTGGTAAGTTTATCCGTTTTTGTGAACACTAGAAAAAATGGGAGTTCTTTTTCGCCTAACCATGAGATAAATTCCAGATCTATTTTCTGAGGATCATGTCGGGAATCTATCAGGATAAATGTGGCGACTAGGTTTTCGCGGTGCAGTAAATAATTACTGATCATCCCTTCCCAGCTTTTCCTGTTTTTTTTCGATGTTTTTGCATAACCAAAGCCTGGCAGGTCAACTATATGCCAGTTTTCGTTGATTATGAAATGGTTTATTAATTGTGTTTTTCCGGGAGTGCCGGAAGTTTTTGCCAGGTTCTTCCTGTCAACAAGCATATTTATTAGTGACGATTTGCCCACATTTGAGCGGCCAATAAAGGCATACTCTGGCATTTTGGTTTGCGGGCATTTCAAGTAATCGGTATTGCTCATTACAAATTTGGCAGTTTTTATTTGCATGGTTTGGGGTTTTGTAAAATGGGGTTAATCCTCGTAAGTAAATATATTCTGGTTAATTAATTTTTTGCTTCAGATATGCTTTGGCAATTTCATCGGTAAATTGTATTTGCTGTTGGTAGCACGTATTTTCAACTGGTTATAGTTTGTAACCAGTTCGTTTTCCAATTTTTCTGTGTTTTCTGTGTGCTGATTTTTCTGTGTTTTTTGTGTCTTCTGTGCATTCTATGTGTTATTCTTTATTTTGCTTAAAAGATTCCATGTGCCTTTCTCTTTTATAATCATAAATGTCATCAATTGTTATGATGATGGCTGTTTCTTCCACATCCCCAAAAGCAAGGTTTACCGAAGTACCGAAGGTTTTCATTGATGGTGAAACGTTCATGTACGCATTTACCAGTGGTGGGATATTTTCTTTTAAACCCCTTACTTTTTTTGACAGGATTTTATAATTTTCATCATAATTTTCACCTGTGAAGACATCATTTAAGGCTTTCACGGATGTTGTAAGTTTCAGGGGGTTATACGGACTGACCAGCGTTTCTTTGTCAGGGAAATATTTGTGCATGAAAAACAGGATTAAATCACGTGCGAACCTGTCAAATTTAGGGTACATCGTAATTTTCCCAAAATAATATTTCATTTCTGGCTTTAGGATAGCTATTGCCCCCAGGCCATCCCATAAATTATCCAGTGAATACATTCCTTTCCGTAGGTTTACCATGGGCTGGAAAAGTGGTTGTACAAATGATCTCCCTAACTCAAATGTATGTGGCCAGTAATCTTTCATAAATGGTTCCGAGAACTTAAACAACTTTGAGGTGGGGCTTTTTGGTTGCCCGTTTTTGTTAAGTGCCACACTTTTCCCGCAAAGATATCTGTATCCCCCAACTATTTCTTTATCTCGTGGATTCCAGACAATCAATTGCTTAAAAGGTGTTTCTGCTATATCGTATGCATCTATGTCACTCTCTTTTCCAGTGCCCCCACCAGCTGCCCTAAAAGTATATTCACGTAGCCGTCCAACTTCGTGCATAAGGTTTGGGGCTTGGTCATGCGTGAAAATATATATTTGGTTTCTCCCATTGTTTGTGTCCCGTACAAAAATGTCCTTTGTTAATTCTTTTTCTAAAATAGCCTTGTCAACCTGTGAAATGATGGTTTTCATGATATATACCTTTCGTATTTACACTTTTAAATTATATTAACTAATTTTGCTTTTTGCCAATTGCCTACTACATTTTTGTCAACTGCCAACTATTTCTTCGGGTCAAAAGCATCTGTATTCCCTTCGCCCATCGAATAAACATGGTCTTTTACTTTTTCTGCCCAAACCATATTATTGAATCTTTTGTCAAATGTTTCGTAAGGTATGGGTTTTCCATAAATAATATGTACTTTTTTCCCTTTCTGTTTAAACATCTCATCAGGCAGGTAAAGCATTTCAATATTTGCTTTTAAACTTATTCTTTTCCTGAAATTTGCCAGGTTGTAAAATTTTGTGGAGTTTTTCCCATCAATAAATACAGGGACAATATCTCTTTTATATTGCTTTGCTTTGGTAATAAAAGTTTTTTTCCATTCCAAATCACGGATTCCGGTTTTTTGTTTTCTGGAAACCAAGCCTGCTGGAAAATATAATATTAGTTTTTCCGATTCAAATGTTTGCTGCATTATCTTTATGTTTTCTGAATTGGAACCATGTTTGTTTATTGGGATAAACAATGGCCTCATTTGGGGCAAAAACATTAAAAGGTCATTCACCGGAAATATAATGTCTTTTCTTGTTTTTCCAACTTCTTGCATAAGTGCCAAGCCATCTAGGCCTCCAAGTGGGTGGTTGGCAGCAAGTAAAGCACGCCCTTGTTTAGGGATGTTCCCTACACCTGAACTGGTTACGATCACACCGAACATATCAAGGGTGGCCTCTACAAAATCAAGCCCTATCTTTTTTTCGTTTTTGTTTAGATGGTCGTTTATTTCATTTTCATGGATAACCCTCTTTAAATATGAAAAAACAAAACCAGGGATCATTTTGGCAGTTCCCGGGCTTTTACTACGAAACACCTTTTCGATGTCAACCGTTTTCTCTAATGTTTTTTTATCTGCCATTTGTTTCTATAAGTTCTTTATGATACAAAATTACACATTTATATTTCTTGTACTACCACGAATTTAGTGGAAAGCGATATTATTGGGTTATACAACTAATTCATAAATGCCTGCCTGTTCGGCAAACAGGCGGGAATGACTCAATGTTGAAAATCCAGCCACTGCGGGGCTTCAATACGAGAATAAAAAAAGCAGAATCACAAATAGTCCCGTACCTACGCATTGGCGTTAAGTTCATTTGTTGCAATTTAACATACAGCTAATTATCAAGGTACTACGTCTTGTTTTGGGGCCAGTTTTTTGAATTTTAGAAATTTGTTTTTTTGCTTTGAAATGATTAGGTGCAGTGCACCGAGAACATTTGTAGGAAAAAACAAAACAATGAACAAAGGTGCAGCGCACCGTAACATTATTGGCCTGTGTTTTAGGTCTCGGTACCCTGCCCGACTACGTTGTTCAGGCGGGTCTGTACCTACCTTTCCGATGATTGTTGATGCTACAAATGTTTCGCTACCCTTCCCGACCTAGTCATTCAGGTGGGTCTGCAGCTTTTCGGATAAAGTTAACGCCAATACGTACCTGTGGGATTAAAACTTTGCACAATTCGAACATTCAAGCATTCTTGCATTTAATCATTCTTGCAATATAATTAAGTTGTTTGAAAAAATGAAAAGCATTTCTCACCCACTAAAATGGTAGTAAAACCATAAATGATATGTAGTGGTTTTTTGACAAGAAAAATATCTTTATTCAATTATACCAAATCCCAAAAAAGGGAGTTTTAAATCAATAAAGTGGTAAAAAGTGGAATAAAGTTATTAACAAGTGGGTAAAAGTGGGAAATAATTTCTACATTAGCGGCTTGAAAATTTTGATATGACAAACCTGACATATACATACGAATGCAAGGCTGATTCCAAGGGTAGGGTAATGCTACCAGTGGGATTGAAGAGGGAACTTGCCGCTGTATTGAATGATGGTTTTGTGATAAAGAAAAGCGTATTTGAATGTTGTCTCGAACTTTATCCGAGGGCAGAGTGGGAAAAAGAGATGACAGGTATTGATAAATTAAACCGTTTTGTTAAGAAAAATGTGGATTTCATAAGGCGGTTTATGGCTGGTGTAAAACCAGTTGATTTAGATGGAAGCGGACGATTGCTCATCCCAAAGGACTTGATTGCTTTTGCAAAGATCAACAAAGAAATCGTGTTGACATCCCAAATTAATAAGATTGAAATTTGGGATAAAGAAAGTTACAGAAAAGAAGTTGAAGAAACCGAGGTTGACTTTGGCGACTTGGCGGAGGATGTGATGGGGGGCAAAGACGAACTTGTGAATTAGTTTGTGTGTGGAGTGCAGCAAGTATAGATCCCGCATATTTTCAAATCTACCAACTCATAAAAACAAGGCATAATG
>Ga0164315_10004549_pt1 | contig 10753 bp, 11 predicted proteins | sample GuaBasSedimGuay6_FD_113737 | JGI IMG/M metagenome (GOLD analysis project Ga0164315, IMG submission 113737) | Subseafloor sediment microbial communities from Guaymas Basin, Gulf of California, Mexico - Guay6, Core 4569-2, 0-3 cm | ecosystem: Environmental > Aquatic > Marine > Hydrothermal vents...
GGACACCTAGAAATAATGGGGCTTTGAACGTCGCAAGAAAGGGCGAACACGCAGGTTCGCCCCTACGCATCTTGTAGGGGCGAACCTGCGTGTTCGCCCTCCCCAAAATCCGTTATAATCAGATAATAACAAAGCCCACCCTAGATGGCTACAAACTTTCAAGCGTTTTGCGTTCTTTGATTTATCTATGACATTTCTAAGTAAGTATAGCCTACTAATCCGGCATCTAATTCGCGTAAGTAAATACGATTGTCGTTTTTCGACTGTCAAGGGGACGGCTTGTAAGCGTTTACGATAGGTGTTTCGCAAAAATCTGGTGTCAAAATTGACAGAAGTAGGTACGCATAAATCTTTTAACATTTTCTGTATTTTCTGTATTTCACGCGTGAAATGGTGGGTAGCGTGTTTTTGCTGCCCACCTGCCTTCTACAAAATGTTAATAAACTTTTGCGTACCTACTTATGTATTCACGATCTTTATAGCCATTACAAATGACGATACCAAAGTCGGCGGGTGCCAGTGCTAATACGGCCATTAATTCTGATTTGCTACCGGCTTCTAAGCCAACCCGCCCTTGTCCAGATTGGAGAATGCCTTTAACAACATGATGTTGCTGATTGACTTTGATGGGATAAACGGCCGTATAACATGCCTAGTAATTTTCTTGTTGCATAGATTCTGCAAAGGCCTGACATAGCGTTTCTACACGATGATGCAGAATATTGGGAAACCGTACCAGTACAGGTAAAGATAAACCGTTAGCTGCGAAGCTTTGTGCTAATTTGTAGAGATTGATGCCCGGTTGTTTAGGTATGGGAGAAACAGTGATTTCGCCTTGTGGGTTAATATCAAAATAACCTTCACTCCAGTGTTCAATATTGTAAAGTGTTTTTGATTGGGTAACATCCCAAATTTGTGTTGACATAAGTAACTACAAGGATTGTCTATAATTAAGGATTGATTGTCATTAAGATATTTCTTCGCATTTCTTCGCTATTTGCCGTTCCTTGACTGAGCAAATAGGTTATTAAAAACGATTCACGATCAACGATCAACGATCAACAATCACTTTTATAAGCCCTGCAATAAGCGTTGCAAGGCGGTTATCACAGCTTGTTTACGAATACCAGTACGATCTCCAGTAAAATAATTGTGTTGTGCGTAGGTATTGTTTGGAAAAGCGTAGGCAATCCAAACCGTGCCAACGGGTTTGTTAGGGGTAGCGCCACTGGGGCCGGCAATACCTGTAATGGATACGCCGACTTGAGCTTGACTGTGTGCTAGGGCTCCCTTAACCATTTCTAATGCGGTTTGTTCACTTACCGCGCCATATTTTGTCAGCGTTTCATGATGCACACCTAATATTTCTTGTTTAGCGGCATTGGAATAGGTTACAAATCCTCTGTCAAACCAAACAGAACTGCCAGCAATGGCCGTGACGGCTTCGGCTAATAAACCGCCAGTACAGGATTCTGCCGTCACTAAGTACCAACCTTGTTGTTGTAAACGTGCGCCAAGTTCAGTGGCAAGGTATTCTAATTCTATGAGATTCATGTTAATGATTTATTTCAATTAAGTAGGTACGCAAAAGTTTATTAACATTTTGTAGCGTTGCGAAGGCTGGTGGACAGCAAAAACAAGCCCTACAGAAAATGTTAAAAGATTTATGCGTACCTACTTATATATTGAATGGGAAAGGGATAAATGAGGCGAATGTTGAAAAACAATCTCGGATCAATGCTTTTTTTTAATCTAGTGCAGGATCGCTCCAATCTTGATACCACTTAGCAAGCATCAAAAGGGGCAACCCTGGTTTTCCAATGGTATTGAAACTTTCGCTCTCCTGCACTAGTACCACGCGCCGTAAATGAATCCGATTATTCATATAAATTGTTTTTCACTTAACAAGTTTTTGCGCGCAAAAACTACGCTAAGAAAAACAATTAACAATTTTCACAGGCCCAATTATTATCCGATATATTAACGACGTGTGGTACTAGGTTGTACTAAAGAGACGCATGCAATGCGTCTCTACTATTCGATCTCTCAATTTATAGGTATTACAAATTACCCATTTCCAATTATAGTTTGGTTTATTACTCTCATGCAATTAATATAATATGCACTATAAATTGAACTCCTGTCCATATCAGTTATCAGTGATTAACGGTTTGATGATTGATGATGTCTAAGGGTAACAAATTATCGAATAAACGATATATAACTTGAAGAGAATTGAGTTATGAAGAAAAATCTCAAATTCACGCAAAAGTCTCGCGAAGCTGTACTTTTGCGTGCAATTATTGTTTTGATAGGCTTATTTTATTGGCAAAGTGCTTTGGCACAAGACAATCAATCCTTACCCATCACAGGCTCTTGGCAAATCATCGGCTATCAAATTGTGGATAATAATCCCACGATGTCAGAAACAGAAATAAAGAAGTGGCTGGGATCGGTTGTTCAGTTTACTGAACAGAATAAAGCCATACTGCATGATGGTTTAAATCAAAAAGTGTGTCCACAATTTGATTTCCAAATCACGACTGAAAATGCTGAAGGCTATTTTTTAATTGGTTATCAAGTCAATCCTCACCGTCTTGGTATTACGGATGAGGAAATTGTTGTGGTGAGTATGGCTTGTCAAGTCAATAGTTGGCTTGGCAAACATCGGAAATTTGTTATTCAAACAGATGAACAATTGCTGAGCTATTGGGATGGTGTGATATTTTTCTTTGTTAAACAAGGTTCTAGTGCCAACCATTTGATAAATCAAGTCTGCCTAGAGACGCTCTTGATAACCCCACAAAGTGTTGGTTTGCTTAATTCAGACAGTGATTTTAATGAAAAGACACTTTTGGAGGCGTTGCCTGGTTGTACTGTGGAACTCAAAACGACTACACAAATAACCCAAGCGGGTGATGAACAAGTGAAGCAATACTTTGAATTGTTTCGACAAAATCAATCCATTCTAAAAGTTTATCCTGACGACGCTTTGATGAAAATTGCGCGTATTCGTGTGTTCGATGATAAAGCGATTGCGCCGGCTCATGCGAAATTAGGGACAAGTTATGCCAAGGTATTTAAAAATGAGGGCGAAATCGTTGATTGTCAAGCTGGCATCAAAAAACGAAGTGGGCAAACCGTGTGTTCTTTTGAAAATATGCCCAGTATCCAATATGTTTTTGAGCCAAGTAAACAAGGCGTTATTTCTCCGATTGAAGCCCTTAATCAGGCAAAATTGGTAGAAATCATTTGGATATCGGATAGGCATTTGATAAACGAGAAAGTGAGCCCAGAGCCAGAGCCGGCCCCCATGATAAAAAGGGCAGCCCCAATAACTGATACCAAGGGATCGAAGGGTAATCTGAAGACAGCCGTAACGCCAATGGAAATGCCAATTGATGTTGAGAAGGCCTATAAAATCCAGGATAAACGCCTCCAAAAGCTGTATAACCTCATCGTGATTGCCTTAACGAAAGAAACGGGGCTTGATAAGAAAAACGGTGAAGGTGAAAATGTTAACAGTGAAGATAAAATTAGGAGCAAATTCATCAATGCACAACGCGCTTGGATTAAATATCGTGATGAGAATTGTCAGTGGCATTCTACCTTAGCAAATAGCCAAAATTTCACTTGCTTGGAACAAGAGACTCGCAAGCGGGCTGATGAAATAGAAAAAACCTTAAAGCAATTGGAATAATGGTTAATTGTTAATGGTTAATAATTAATGCTTAATGTGGTTAATGGTTAATGGTTAATGGTTAATGGTTAATGGTTAATGGTTAATGTAAAATATTTTGATATTAACCCATAATAACAAGAGGGTTTAAACCCGTAGGGGTTTTGGGATTGAAGCTTCTGGGCCACGTCATAAGTCAGTTTTGACTTGTTAAGAAATAATTGACCATTTGAAGTCTAACCATTAACCATTAACCATTAACCATTAAAAAGGGCGGATAGCAAAAAAATTTGAAATTTTTCTTGCTATATTTTTTTTTATTAACTATAATGCCGTTCCCTTTTGCAGTACAAGGGGTTCGTTTTTGTTGATAAGGCTTGATGTAATAACTATTTAAATCTCAGGCAAATCAACTTTTTCTTACAAAACGAATCTTATAATAAAAATAAATTGAAAACAGGGGTTGCAAAGTTTAAATTAAGTGTGTATCATACGCACTTGTTAATGCGAGGTGGAGCAGTCTGGCAGCTCGTCGGGCTCATAACCCGAAGGTCGTAGGTTCAAATCCTATCCTCGCTACCGATTTTTATTTCTATTGCTAAAAAAGTTTTTAGATAGAACTCATTAGCTGTAGACATAAAAAATATCAAGGTTTTGATAACTTTGATAACTGATAATTGATAATTGATAATTGATAACTGAGTGGTGGGCAACAAGAACACGTTGCCTATTTGATTGAGTTGATAACTGATAATTGATAACTTGATTGATAATACCTCCCCCAGCCAATCTGCTCAATTAGAAAGCAGACAAGAGCAAAGTCATTAAATAAATAGCGCCGTTCAACGGCGCTTTTTTTTTGCCTAGCTGAAACCATCAGCTCATGTCGATAAAGGGCAATCACAAGGGATTGCCCCCTACAAACTGTCATGTCATGTCGATAAAGGGCAATCAATGCGATGCGCTATTAAATAAAACACAGCATTCATTATTCCTCCGCTGGTTTTTCAAATTTGTAATATTTCTCATTCAAATAAGCAATCACAGCCAGCATTTCATCATCATCAGGCCACCACTCTATTCCAAGCGATTCGGTACAACGTTCCACCTGAATTTTTAAACTATCGTAGTTGTGAATTTTACGATTTTCACGAATGTAAACAAGGTGAGAATGACAAACCACACACTTCGCATTATGCAACAATTCGCCCTTTTTAGCCTCTTCCGTCAGGTTTTCTATTTCACTGACATTGGGAGAGACTGTTGCATTTTCTGCCAGAGCCAAATTGGCAATTACGAATAATAAACTACCCAAAAAATAAGGTGTCATCTTCATGATTAAAACTCCAATTTATGAAGTAGAAGCGTTCAGTTTACTATATAAATGCGTGATACGCACGGGCGCTGGGGGATGCGAATCGTAAAACGCTGAATATAACGGGTCAGGTGTCAAGGTACTGGCATTTTCTTTGTACATTTTAACTAAAGCTTGTATCAACGCGAGAGGGTTAGCTTGCACAGCAGCAAAATCATCTGCTTCAAACTCTTGCTTGCGCGAAAACCACGCGAAAATCGGAGACAAAAAGAAGGTAAACGCGGGCAAGACTAACATAAATAATAACAAAGCCATATAAGTCGAAGGGGTGCTAACCCCTAAGCCGTTGTAAAACCAGTTTTGCTGCATCAAAAACCCCAAAAGTGCCAAGCCACCAAGGCTCACAATTGACACCCACACCATGCGTTTAAGAATATGTTTGTGTTTAAAGTGGCCGATTTCATGTGCTAATACCGCCTCAACTTCATCGTTATTCAAGTCATCCAACAAAGTATCATAAAAGACAATACGCTTATTTTTGCCAAGGCCGGTAAAATAAGCATTACCATGGCCGCTGCGTTTCGAGCCATCCATCACAAAAATGCCTGAACTGGCAAAGCCATTACGTTGTAATAACGCCTCAATGCGTTGTTTTAATCCCTCATTTTCAAGGGGTTTAAATTTATTAAACAAGGGGGCAATGAAAGTGGGATAAGCCCACATCATCAACACACTAAAACCCATCCAGACTCCCCACACGCTTAGCCACCAAAATTCCCCAGCATGTTCCATTAACCACAATACCAGCGCGACAAATGGAATACCGATAATCAACGTCAAGAGCATTGATTTCAGCATATCAATGATAAACAACCTCGGTGTGGTGCGGTTAAAACCGAATTGTGCTTCAATACGAAAAGTGCTGTAGACACTCGCGGGTAAATCGATCAAGGCCGACAAAAAGCCAAAACTAATCAGCACGGCAACCCCCGTCCATAATGCAGACCACCCAATACCGCGCCATCCTTGATCAAGCAACTCAAGTAGCCCAGCGAATATCCACAATAACAAGATGAAGACTTCAATGATCATCATCTTTTGCCCAAAACGGGTTTTGGTTAATGTGTAATCAGCCGCTTTTTGGTGATCCTCTAGCGATATTTTTTCCGCAAATGCGCTAGGAACCGCATTTTGATGGGTACGCACATGCGCTTTATGCCGCATCGCTAACCAAATTTGTAATCCCACTCCTAAAATTAAAAAGATTAAAAAAATGACCGTTAAGTCATTTATCACAACAATCTCATTCATCATAAAAATCTCTCATGAGTAGAAACACTACTTTTCTGTAATACATTCAAGTTAAAATGGCATTTTTTTCAAATCAAGAAAAAGGTCATTTGTATAAATCAATTCCACGCTCAAGTTTTTGCGCGCAAAAACTTGAGCGTGGAAATCAATTATCAATTCTTTGTCTCAGTTTTTGTTTGCCTCAACTTTCGCGACGAAATCAATTATCAATAGATTTGATAGGCTTGATATATCGTTATATCTCAAACCAACCGATTATCGAATAAACTATAAAAACGATTGTCTACATCAGGGCAGATGACTATTCAACCAAGTTGAATTTGAATTATCTCAAATCAATGCAATTATAAAGCAATCCATCACAGCCTCTGTTCACGCTATTAATCATTCATTATACCAATTCTTTCATTACAACTGAGTTTGGAGTCCAAGATTTATCTTGAATTTTGCGTGACATGGATTTCAATCCAGAATGGGTATTACTAAAGTTATGCCACAAAACTCAACTCATTTGATATGGATCGATTTAGAAATGACTGGCCTCGATCCTCACAAAAATACTATCATAGAAATTGCGACACTTGTAACAGATGTCAACCTCAATACAATTGAAGAAGGCCCAGTGTTAGCCATTCATCAAAGCGATGAAATACTCGCGACTATGGACGAATGGAACACCAGTCATCATGGGGAATCAGGCTTGACACAACGAGTGCGGGAAAGCGATATCAACATCGCAACCGCAGAACGTCTCACCTTAGAATTTCTTCAACACCATCTTCCCCCCAATACCTCGCCCATGTGTGGCAACAGCGTGTGCCAAGATAGGCTATTTTTATTTCACGACATGCCTTTATTAGAAAAATATTTCCACTATCGTCAGATCGATGTCAGTACCCTAAAGGAACTCGCAAAGCGTTGGGTACCTAAACTACCAGAAATTAACAAAGAATCCAAACACCGAGCGATCAATGATATTTACGAGTCGATAGAAGAACTTAAATACTATCGTAAACACCTGTTTCAATTATCAGTGAATAATTATCAGTGAACAGTTATCAGTTATCAGTTTCACATTTAGCTTCGCGCACCGAAGGCTCACGCAAAAGTTTCGCTTCGCGAAACTTCTTAAGTGAAATACAGTTTTGCGCGCAAAACTTCTCCGTGTGAAAATCAGTTCCACATTTAGCTTCGCGCACCGAAGGCTCACGCTTAAGTATAGCGAAGCGAAACTTAAGCGTGAACCGAAGGTCAGCGAAGCTAAATAAAGTTTTTTGCGCGCAAAAAACGTCTTAAGTGGAAATCAGTTATCAATTAAGTACATTGAATTTCTTATAGCCTATTTAATATGTTGAATTAACTCATTATTTTATAAACAAAACTTTATAAGTGATTGATTTTGGTACTGAAAAACCACACACTCCAGTCCATTTTTAGCGTTTTGCAATTTTCTTTTATAACTCAAATATTTAAAATCTTCAAATACCTAATCATTAAATAGGCCCAAGACACTCATCAGTTATAAATAGGGAACTGAAAAATCAAAACGTTTCAGTCGGGCGCATTCCCAAAAAAAGGGTTTTACGCAAAATTTTTTCGCGATAAAAACTTTTGCGTAAAACATTATCAATCTCGCTAGAGTACTTTACTTCAATCCGCCTTCGCGAAAATAAATTTTGTACGAAAATCGGGCGCAAAATAAATTTGGAACGAAAATTGGGCCGAAGTAAGTACAACTCAAATGACCCTTTTTTTAGAAATGCGCCCTTTCAGTCTTAACATCAACATTTTGGATGAGTACAGAAAAAATTGATAACTGATTTCCACGCAAACGTTTTTTGCGCGCAAAAAAATTAAGTTTCGCTTCGCTATACTTAAGCGTGAGCCTTCGGTGCGCGAAGCTAAATGTGGAACTGATTTTCACACGGAGAAGTTGCGCGCAACTTCTTAAGTGGAACTGATAACTAATAATTGAAAACTGAATCAGACAATGGAAAAAAAAGTACTCCCCCTACCCTTATATCGTGCCAGCCAAGTACGCGAACTTGACCGAATTGCCATTGAAGAAATGGGGATTCCAGGTATCTGTTTAATGGAACGTGCAGGTTGTGCCGCTTTTAGTATTTTAAAATCCAGATGGCCTAAGGCACGTCGTATTATAGTCTTATGTGGAACAGGCAATAACGGTGGCGATGGTTACGTCTTAGCACGATTAGCCTACTTAGCAGGTTATGATATAACCGTTATACAACTAGGCGATACCGCTAAGTTAAAAGGCGATGCGCGTACAACATATCAAGCCATGACTGAAGTCGGTTTGATCGCACAAGAATTTACGGCCAAAAAACTCAGTATCGTTGATGTCGTCATTGATGCACTCTTTGGAACCGGACTTGATCGTGAAATATCGGGCAGCTGGCGAGAAGCGATTGAATCTCTCAACCGTTGCACTTGCCCTATATTATCTATAGATATTCCATCAGGATTACATGCCGATACCGGTACGGTTTTAGGCGTAGCGATACGTGCCGATGCCACAGTCAGTTTTATAGGTTTAAAACAAGGTTTGTTCACCGGCGCAGGGCCAGATTATTGCGGCAAAATCTATTTTAACGATTTACAAGTCCCCTCAACCATTTATAAATCGATCAAAACCCCCGTTACCCGACTGGATTATGAGATTTTAAAAACCACCTTACCGAAACGCTCACGCATTGCCCATAAAGGCAGCTTTGGACATCTCCTAGTCATAGGTGGAGACAGCGGGATGACGGGCGCTGTACGTCTCGCAGCCGAAGCCGCAGCACGAGTAGGGGCCGGACTCCTCAGTATAGCCACTCGCAGTAGCCATGCCGCATTGCTCAATCTGACACGCCCAGAAATCATGAGTCATGGTATCGAAACCGCCGAACAACTTGAACCCTTATTAAACAAGGCCAACGTCATAGCGATAGGGCCCGGACTCGGTAAAACCATTTGGGCGCGTGCTATGTTAGAAGCCGTCAAAAACCAGCAAAAGCCCGTCGTGGTAGATGCCGATGCACTCAATTTGCTCGCTAAAACCCCCTTTCGTTTTTTTGAAAGCGTCTTAACGCCCCATCCTGGAGAAGCCGCTCGTTTACTGGACACCTCTAGCACCGAAATTCAAGCTGATAGAGTAGCCGCAGTACGAGCTTTACAACGACGCTTTGGTAACGTCTGTATACTGAAAGGCGCAGGTACTTTAATCGCCGATCCTAATAATCAAGTGGGTGTCTGCACAGCCGGCAACCCCGGAATGGCTTGTGGAGGCATGGGCGACGTACTGACCGGAGTCATTGCCGGTTTACTGGCACAAGGCCTCTCTACCACTGAAGCCGCCAATGTCGGTGTCTGTTTACACGGAAAAGCCGGTGATAGAGCCGCACGAGACGGTGAACGCGGCTTATTACCCAGCGACTTATTACCTTGGTTACGTCACTACGCCAACCCAGAATTAAAAGCATAATGTCTCAGATCATACCCACAGCCGCCGCAATGGAAGGCTTTGGCAGCAAACTAGCACACGCCTGTTCCAGTCGCAGCATTTTACACTTATACGGCGATTTAGGTGCCGGAAAAACAACCTTAGTCAGAGGATTTTTACGCGCCTTGGGACACACCGGCACCGTCAAAAGTCCCACCTACACACTGGTAGAACCCTACCAAATCAACGGCCGCAGGATTTACCATTTCGACTTCTATCGTTTAGGCGATCCAGAAGAACTAGAATATCTCGGCATACGCGACTATCTGGAAAACGATATCGTATGCTTAATTGAATGGCCAGAAAAAGGCGGACACATGACACCAACCGCCGACATACAAATTCAACTACATCACCATGCCCAAGGACGACTTTTAGCATTACAAGCAAAAACTGAAACAGGGCAAGCCATTCTTGCTAAAACAATTTCAAAATAACGCAAACAACGACGCAAGGCGGCAATATTTATCGAAATAGCGTCTTTAGCGTCTTTAGCGTTTAAATCAATTTGAGTTTGATTTGAAAAATCATTTATGGTAATTTCAATCCTTGTACAGAACAAATAAATGTACTTTGCAGATCGGCATACCATCGTAGGGTGGGTAGCGTCTTTTTGCAGCCCACCATTTCATTTCCTAACGATTGCCCTACTTCTAGGGAGTATTGTTGTTCAGGCCGACACAACGTTCCCACAAGATTCCGATGACTCCGCGCTAGATACTTATATCAATATTGTAAAATAATAGTTTGTATTATGTTACAAAGTGCCAAAAAGTGATGAGAATGCGCTCGTGATTTATCTGCCTTCTCAACACCAGTTGTAAGTACTGAAGCATAAATTTTCGTGTATTTTGAAATGGGGCAACCACAAGGGATTGCCCCTACGCAATGCCATGTAGGGGCAATCCCTTGTGGTTGCCCTTTGCGCTAAAATATCTGTTTA
>Ga0164315_10004551_pt1 | contig 10752 bp, 5 predicted proteins | sample GuaBasSedimGuay6_FD_113737 | JGI IMG/M metagenome (GOLD analysis project Ga0164315, IMG submission 113737) | Subseafloor sediment microbial communities from Guaymas Basin, Gulf of California, Mexico - Guay6, Core 4569-2, 0-3 cm | ecosystem: Environmental > Aquatic > Marine > Hydrothermal vents >...
AACTTTTGAATTTGAGAACCAGCTTAAGCTACATTACAAAGGATATGATGACGAGATAATTCAATCCATTGAGGCCGGAAATGTTTCTATGCAAACTTCTCCACTAATTGGTGGTAGTGAAGCGCTATTTGGTGTTAAGGGAAAATTCCAGTTTGGGCCCTTTACTCTTACAGCTCTCGCTTCACAAAAGAAAGGTGAAGTAAAAGAGGTTTCTGTCACGGGCGGTAGTTCAAAGGTAGATTTTAAAATTGAAGCATATAATTATTCGGAGAATAATTATTTCCTTGATACAGTTTATGCGAGTACAAAACCAGATTACAATTTCTTTAATAATTACTTTGGAAACCTAACACCTCTTGAAAATAATAAGTCACGTGAATATTTTGTAAAAGAGCTTGAAGTTTGGCGAACCGCAACTGGGGTTATAGATGAATCGAAACAAAAGAGAGGTAATGCTTATATAGATCTTGAGGACATTCGTTCTGATGAAGTATATCCTCCATTTAAAAGAGATCCAAATGAAGATAGTGAGCAAGGTAGAACTATTATTTACGATCGTTTTGAAAAATTAATCGAAGGTATCGATTATATTTTTCATGAAAGAACTGGATTTATAACATTTAAAACACAAGTTCAAAGAACAGACGGTATTGCTGTTGCTTATCGTATAGAGGGTCCAACCACTGATCCAAGTGATGATAGATTTTTTGGTGAACTTGAGAGAAATATTAGTGTTGAGGATTCAGTAATATTGTTAAAACTAATTAAACCCGGAAATCTTCAACCCCAAAATAAAATTGCCTGGAAACTTCAGCTAAGAAATATATACCCATTAGGGGGAAGGAATATTTCGAAAGAAGGATTCACTTTTGATATGTTTTACAATATCGAGGGATCTGAGCCCCAGAACAATATTACGAGCGGAAGTAATAATGTAAAATTACTAAAAGCATTTGGTTTCGATAAATTGGATGATAGTGGCCAGGAAAATCCTGATGGGGCATTTGACTTCAGGGAAGGTTTTACCATACTTTCAGAAACCGGAGAAATAATATTCCCAGTCCTTGAACCTTTTGGAAATCAGTTTCCTTCTAGTATTGATTCTACACTTAAATACAACAGTGTTTATGATACTACTAAAACATTTGCACAACAAGACGTGACAAAGAATAAGTTTATATTAAAGGGTGAGTATTCAGCCGCTGTCTCATCTACATTCCAAATTGGGTTTAATGTTGTTGAAAATTCTGTTCGTGTTACACTAGATGGTAGAGAACTTAAAGTTGGTGTCGATTATGTTGTTGACTATAACATTGGCCAAATAACAATGCGGAATGAAGCCGCACTTGTGCCGGGTGCCAATTTAAAGATTACATTTGAGCAGAATGATCTATTTGCACTTGCTTCTAAAACTTTGATTGGTATGAGGGGTGTTTATGAGTTTAGTAAAGATACCAAACTTGGATTCTCATTCATGAACTTAAATCAAAAAACTTTAAGTGATAAAGTAAGAATTGGCGAAGAACCTCTGAATAACTCCATCTACGGTGTAGATTTTAAAACGAAACACAATTTGCCATTTTTAACCACTGTTCTTGATAAGGTTTTTTCAACAAGCACCAAATCACATATTGATATAAAAGGTGAATTCGCTTATATGGATCCAGATCCCAATACTAAAAAGAGTACAATCCCTAGTGATAATGGGCAGAGCATAGCTTATATAGATGACTTTGAAGGATCCAAGAGAACCATTCCAATTGGAATATCTTATACAACTTGGAAGGATTTATCTATTCCAGAAGATTTGGAAATTGATGGCGCCCCTGAGAAACTAGATATGATGGATTACAAAGGGAAAAGTTTTTGGTACAATATTTTACCATCTGCAACATTTACGTATGATATTTGGCCCGAAAAAAAAGTAGCTAACGAGGATAGACAAGTTACTGTTCTTGACTATGTTTATAGACCAAATGAGAGAGGAATGTATAATGCTACTCCGGATCTTGAGGGAAATTATGATAAAGCTTGGGGTGGAATGATGAAAGCACTTTCATCAAGTGCTAATAACTTAATAGAAGAGAAGATTGAAGCTATTGAATTTTGGATTAAAATAGACAACGCTCCTCAAGGTGCTATTCTTAATCTCGATCTTGGTTTAATAAGTGAGGATGTTATTCCAAACCTGACTCTCGATACGGAGGATAAAAACTATAACGATGTTGTGGATGAAGGTGAAGATACCGGTATTGATGGAATTAGAAGTATTAATGAACCAGGCTATAACTCAACAGAGAACAAAGATCCTAATGCTGACGATTTTAAATTAGTCCAAGGTGGATATCTTCCAGAGCATTTTGTCTCTATTAATGCAACTGAAGGTAATGCAGCACTAACAGATATTGGTCGTTTTCCAGATAGTGAGGATTTAAATAATAATAAAAAAGTTGATAAAATTAATAGCTATTTCCGTTATGAAATCCCTCTTGATACAAGTGTAGCTATAAATCCTTTTGTAGCCGGTGGTGGGGCAACGATTAGAGAAGGTCGTCTTGCAGGGACAAAATCTGATTGGTATTTATTCAAAATTCCCTTAAAAGATCATAATGAAGAAAAAATAGTTGGTACACCTAGCTTTTCACTAGTGGAGAATCTTCGTCTTTGGGTTAGTGGGGTGGAACAAGAGGTTCATTTTCAAATAACTGAATTTAATCTTGTTGGTAATCAATGGCAAAAAATTGTTGATGGAACTAGAGTAACAGAAGGAGATACAGTCCTTACCGTATCAAATGTGAATATTGAAGATAATCCAGATTATTATAGTCCACCAGGAATTGTTAGAGAAAAAGATAGAACTAATCCTGACCAAAATATTTTAAAAAATGAACAGTCTCTAGATTTAGATGTTCTTGATTTAGAAGATGGTGACCATAGAACTGTAGTTAAGTATTTAGTAAGAGGACTGGATGTATTTAATTATAAAGAAATGAAACTTTTTGTTCATGGAGATTTGAATGATACTCCAGGCTCAATCTCATGGTATGAAGATGAAAATCATTATGGAACTGATTTATATTTTAGGTTTGGTGCAGATAGTACAAATTATTACGAATATATTCGTCCAACAAAAGCTGGATGGGAAGAAATAAGTGTCAAATTTGAGGATCTAACAGCAATAAAAGAGAATCGACCAATTGATTCAATTACGACTGTTTTCAGAGTTCCGGTCCCGGGTAAACCAGGACATTATTATGGAATTAGAGGAAATCCAAGTTTAACAAAAATATCATTTTTAGCATTGGGAATTGTGAATCCAGATTCTAAATCAAGAACTAATTCATCAGAATCAGTAACTGGTCACCTTTGGGTTAATGAGTTGCGTGTGCTTGGTGCAAATGATACTGAAGGTTGGGCTGCAACTAGTTCAGCAACATTAAAAATGGCTGATATATTGTCGGTTAGTGGTAACTATAGGCAGACTGATCCATATTTCCATAAACTTTCAGATCGTTTTGGTAAGCGTGTCGATTCAAAAAGTTGGGGAGCTCAAGCTAATCTTAATGTTATTAAACTTATGCCTTTTAATATGCCGGGAAGTAAGTTATCAGTAAATTATTCACACTCTGAATCAGAATCAAAACCACTTTATAAACCGCGAACAGATGTGCTTGTATCAGCCGCCGCTACAGCCGCTGCTGAGAGTGGTGCTAATGCTGATAGCTTGATTGAAGAGACAGAAACAGTTAGATTGTCAGATACTTGGTCTATCTCTAATATTCAATTAAGAATTCCAACAAAAGCGTGGTATATTCGTGAAACTATTAACGGGTTAACATTTAGTTATACTTATAATAGTTCAAGTGCAAGAAGTCCATCCGTAGCAAGTTCAAATAGTTGGGTATGGAATGCTAGTGGAAAATATGCAGCTAAATTTAGTAAAGATAATTGGTTGCAACCAGCTAACATACCAATTTTGGGAGAAATCTTTAAATTATTTGGAGATTACAGTAATGTAAAACTATATTTTACTCCTCAATCATTGGATGCCGGAGTTTCTTCAAAACGAAATTACGCATATAGCCAAACCAGAACAGTTGGAGTTGATCCTAATATAAGGCGTGATTTTACATCAGCGCGTAATGCCGGTTTTAATTGGATGTTAACACAGGGTGGATTCCTTAATATCTCTACCCGATATAAACTAAATATATCATCATCATTGCTATACCTTTTAACAGACGATGATGGTAATGCACGTCCAGAAGAAGAAATTTGGTATGATATTTTTAACGGACATCTATTTGGTGAAGATAATAATTACAGCCAAAATATTTCGTTTAGTTTAAAACCTAAAATGCCATCTATTTTAAGATTGGATAAGAATTTCCTTCTATCCGGAGGGTATAATGTAACTTACACATGGCGGAATAATATCTCACAGCCGACTTTGGGGCGTAGTGCTGGATGGACAAATAGTATTACAGCTGGGTTAACTATTAAATTGAAATCTATTATGGACCCAATATTTAAAATGGCAAAGGGTGAAAAAGAATCAAGTGCCAAAAGAAAACCACAAAGAAGTAGTAGATATAGTAGAGCTAATTCAAATAATTTAGATGACCAAATTAAAAGTCAAGATGATAAAAATAAGGCAAATAGTTCGGCTGATAGTTTAGCAGAAATGAATAAGCCATCTATGTTTAATAACATTCTTGGAATAATGCTAAGTTCTGTTCAATATGTTTTATTCGATTATGATAACTTAACGTTTAATTTTACCCAAGGTAATACAAATGGGAATGGTGGTTTGGTCTCATCTAATACAGGATTTTGGAATTTTTGGGGACCAACTCAAGATGACATTAATGGTCCAACTAGATTATATCAACTTGGACTTACTGGAAATCCAGGCCCAAGAGTATCAGGGGGTACATTATCTGATAAAACTTCTCAGAGAAATAGCTTTACTCTCAAAACTAAACGCCCACTCTGGGAGGGAGCGTCGTTAGATGTAAACTGGAGCGTAGGTTGGGGGCATAATGAATCGACTTCACTCCAAGTAGATTCATTAACAGGAGTCCATACAATTACGAATAAAACTGCTACTGGAAATTTAGATAGAACATTTCTAACAATTCCAATTGCCGGAGCATCGCTTAGTGCAGTAAATGAACTTTACGATCCAACATCAGAAAATCCAAATCAAAGTATATCCGATGCATTTTTAGAAGGACTGGAGTCACTCCCATTTTTGGCAAGTGTTCCAATATTAAGTGATATAGCCCAATATATACCTCGTCCAAACTGGAGAGTAAATTGGACTGGAGTAGAAAAATTTCCAATCATTGGTAGTTTGTTTAAACGTGCTTCTTTAAACCATGCTTACAGTTCAAAATATACTGAGGGTTGGAGGATAAATGCCGATGGGAATGAGGAGATTGCAACTCAAAAAATTACATATGGATTTACTCCATTGTTGGGAATTAATTTTACATTTGCCGAACTTTGGGGTGGTAATTTCATTGGTAATGTTAAGTATGCGTCAAAAACAGATTACACATTAGGTGTTGCTACAAAGGCAACAACTGAAACTCTTTCAAATGATATTAATTTTTCAGTGAACTTTTCAAAATCTGGGGTTAATCTACCACTTTTTGGATGGTCTTTTAAAAATGATATTGAAGTCTCTATGGCATATACAATGGGAAAAAATTCTACTCTTATTTACGCAATGGGAGAAGATTTTAACGAAGAGGGAAAACCACAAAACGGTTCTATACGTGTTACTATTGAACCTCGAGTAAAAGTTGTGATGAGTTCAAGAGTAACACTCTCTGTGTTTTACAGAAGAACAACAGTAGAACCTGAAGGTGCATCAAAAATTCCAGAAACAACTACAAACGAAGCAGGACTTGATGTACATATTTCAATTCAGTAATTCTAAAGAATTATTGTTATTATAATTGCATTAAACTTTCATTTTGTGTAAAATACATTTCTATTCCAGCAATCGGTTTTTTTATAGGAATACTTTAAGTGGAATAGATTGTTGTAAAAATGAATTTTGAATAATGAACAAGGAACAGTAAATTTAAGTATTCTTGATTCCTTATTCGGTGTTCAGAATTCAATATTCGAAACATATAAAGTTAATACCAGGAATAAGATGATTAGACCAAATATATTGTGGGTTGATGACGAAATTGAGATGCTGAAATCTCACGTAATTTTTCTTGAAGAAAAAGGTTATAGCATCGAAACAGTGACCAATGGTGAGGATGCTGTTAATTTAGTAAAAGAGAAATCTTTTTCGCTTATTTTTATGGATGAAATGATGTCGGGAATGGGCGGATTGGAAACTTTATCAAAAATAAAGGAAATCAAGCCTAATATACCAGTAGTGATGGTTACAAAAAGTGAAGAAGAATCTTTAATGCATGATGCAATAGGGCAAAAAATTGCTGACTATTTAATTAAACCTGTAGTTCCTTCTCAGATGTTAATAGTTTGTAAGAGACTCCTTGATGGACAAAAAATATCTGGTGAGTATGTTCAACAAGACTATCTGAAGGATTTTAGTCAGATAAGTAGATCACTAACAGAAGATTTAGATTATGAAGATTGGATAGATATCTATTTGAAAATTATAAATTGGGATTTTGAGTTAGATGCCCATCCGGAAGTAGACTTGCGAGAAACACTCGATTCACAGAGAAAAGAAGCTAATCAAGAATTTAGCAAGTTTGTTGAGAAGAATTACAAAAAGTGGATTAACAATCTGGGTGAATATAAAACTCCAAAATTAACTACTGAAATTGTCTCAGATTATGTGCTCCCAGAAGTAAAAAAATCAAAAGGCCCAGTATTTTTATTTGTTATAGATTGTTTGAGAGCTGACCAATGGCTTGTGATGGAGAAACATTTAATTGATATGTTTGAAATAAAGAAAGATTATTACTACTCTATTTTGCCAACTGCCACTCCCTACTCACGTAACGCTCTTTTTGCAGGTCTATTCCCATCCGAAATCGAAAATCATTATCCTGATTTATGGGTTTCGGGAGGTGATGATGAGCGAAGTATGAATAAATATGAAAAAGAATTACTTCAAAAACTAGTTGATAGAAAAAACATCAATCTTCGGAATGACCTCAAGTATATGAAGATAATTGATCCAGAAGTTGGGCGTAGTTTTGAAGGACATATTGCTTCCCATCAGAAAACTCATTTTATGGCAGTTGTTGTTAATTTCTTAGATATGATTGCTCACGGTCGTTCAGATTCAGATATACTCAAAGAGATTGCACCTGATGAAGCTGCATATAGATCACTAACTAATAGTTGGTTTATGCATTCCTCTTTGCTCGGTATGTTTAAAGAAATATCCAAAATGAAAAATGCTAAAATAATTGTTACCACTGACCATGGTAGTATCCGTTCAATGAGGGGAGCAAAGGTATTGGGTGACAAAGAAGCATCAACAAATTTAAGATTTAAATATGGAAGAAATCTTAAAGCTGATTCTAAACATGCTATTTATGTAAAAGATCCTTTGGAGTTCAAACTTCCACGGCGCGGTATTACAACTAGTTATATTTTTGCGAAGGAAGATTATTACTTTGTTTATCCAACTGATTATCATAAATATTTGTCTCACTACAAGGATTCCTTTCAACACGGTGGGATATCGATGGAGGAGATGATTTTACCAGTTATAACATTGGAGAGTAAAATTTAGTACAAAACGATGATTGGGAAACAGATGTCATTTCCGCTTTTCTGCGACAAAGGCAGAATAGTACAATGCAGAAATGACAATGTAGATTTAGGATTATTAAAATTATGAAATTACCTTTTAGTGCAATTGTAAATTCGGAAGAAGAAACTACACGGATAGCTACAACTTTTGCTTCGCTTCTAAAAGCTACCGATATAATAGCATTAACTGGTGATTTGGGAACTGGGAAAACATTCTTTGTGAAATCAGTTTTAAAATTATTTGGAATTGAAGATGTAACAAGTCCAACATTTTCAATTGTAAATACTTATTCTGGTGATATTGTAATTAATCATTTTGATTTTTACAGAATAAAAAAAGTTGTGGAATTATACGATATAGGTTTTGAAGAATATTTATGTAATAGTTCTGCTATAACATTTATTGAATGGGCAGAAATGTTTGAAGAAATATTACCGATAAATATATATAGAATTAATATAACTCATTTAGAGAATTCTAAAAGGGAAATATCAATAAGCATAAAATGACTATGAAAGAAGAATTCCCAATATTAGCAATTGAAACTTCAGATGAACTTTGTAGTGCAGCAATCATGCTGTCAGAGGAAAGTTATGCTGAGATAAATTTTCAAAAAAAGTTTATCCATTCGGAAAAACTAATGCCAATGATTTCAGATCTTTTGAAAACAGCCGACTTAAAATTGGAAGATGTAAAAGCCCTTGCAGTTTCAATGGGACCCGGCTCTTTTACTGGTCTTCGTATTGGATTAACAATTGCAAAAGGATTAGCAGTTGGAAGTGAACTCCCCATAATTCCAGTTCCAACATTTGATGCCTTAGCATTACAGCTTAGTTCAACATTACCAGAAGGGACAAAAATAATTATTGCAAATAACGCAAATATTAATGAAATCTATTTTGCCAAATATAAAATCAATAAAAAGAGAATTGAAGTTTTGACAGAAGCTACACTTGTTGAAAAAAACGAAGTCTCTTCTTTAAGGGAGGACGGGGATTTGATTTTTGGAAATTTTGATGTTGAGAAGATGGGTTTTAAAACCTCCTCCCCAAATGCCTCTGCTGTGGCAAAATGGGCTTATATTTTTGGAAAGGATTTAGTAACTTTCGACCACGGATTATTAGAACCCAATTATTTGAAAAATTTTGTTGTAAAGGTAAAAAAATGAATTTGATGATAAAGTTTGTTGCACTATTGATTTTTGTTTCATCTTTGAACGCGCAAATAACTGGCCCTAAAATCACTTCTACTGAACAGGAGCATAATTTTGGTGATATTGTAGAAGGTACAATTGTAACTCACGAATTTACAATAGCTAATGAAGGTGATGCTGAACTCCACTTAATTAAAGTAAGCTCATCCTGTGGATGTACAGCTGCCAAACCTGAGAAAGAGAAATTGCTGCCGGGTGACTCTACAAAAATAAAAGTGACTTTTAATTCAAAATCTAGAAATGGAAAGCAAAAAAAATATATTTATGTCTTTTCAAATGATAAAAGTAATACTAGATATCGTTTAGTCATACTTTCAAACGTAATTAAAAAGGGAGATGTAGGAAATAAATCTACTCCTCGTATTTCTGTATCAGAAAACAGACACGATTTTGGGAAAGTGAAAGAGGGGAGTGTCCTCACTTTAAATTTAGGAATTAAAAGTATCGGAGATAGTGAGTTGCTTATTACTGATGTTCAAACATCGTGCGGATGTACTGCTGCTCTTTTAAGTAGTGATAAATTAAAACCGGGCGAGAGTGGAAATGTTAGAATTGAATTAGATACAAGTGGAATGAAAGGGAATAAAACTCGTACGTTGGCAATTAAATCTAATGACCCGGTAAATCCAAAATTCGTAATTACTTTGTTTGTTGAAGTTGAAAATTAGAAAATAGGAAATAGGAAATAGGAAATAGAATGGGATTTTTTACAAGATCAAAACAAAATATTTCACCAGAAAGCAAAAAGCGCGATGTCCCAGATGGGCAGTGGATTAAGTGTAATTCTTGCGAAGAGATTGTTAACATAAAGCAATTAGAACTTCATTCGTGGGTATGCCATAAATGTAATTATCATTTTAGAATTGGAAGTACTGAATACATTTCTCTTCTAATTGATGAAGGAACTTTTAAAGAATACGATAAGAAAATGCGCTCTGCTGATCCATTAAATTTTGAAGATACCAAAAAATATAAAGATAGGATAAATGCAGCAATTAAAAAAACTGGGTTGAACGATGCAGTGAAATCCGGCATCGGGAAAATTGATGATAAAAAAGTATCCTTCGCTTGTATGGATTTTAAATTTGTTGGCGGCTCAATGGGTTCTGTAGTTGGTGAGAAAATTGCAAGAGCTATTGATAGGGCGTACGAGCAGAAAATACCAATGGTATTAATCTCACAGAGTGGTGGAGCAAGAATGATGGAAGCAGCATTGTCATTGATGCAAATGGCAAAGACCAGTGCTCGTCTTGCTCGCTTAGCTGATGCAAAACTTCCATTTATTTCAATTCTTACTGACCCCACTACAGGTGGAACTACCGCGAGCTATGCCATGCTTGGAGATATAAATATTGCTGAACCAAATGCATTAATTGGATTTGCCGGACCAAGAGTTATTAAAGAAACAATTGGACGAGATTTACCGGATGGATTTCAGAAATCTGAATTTTTATTAGAGCATGGTTTTGTTGATATAATAGTTGAAAGGAAAGATTTGAAAGGTAAACTTTCACAAGTGATAGAATACTTGATTTAACTATACTGGTAAAAGTGTTTATTAAAAGCTAATCCAATTTTGGGTTAGCTTTTTTGTTTTAAATCGACAAATTCAAGAGTGAAAAATGGAAAGCAATCAAAAAATAAATTTTGAACCAATCGGAATAATTCATACTCCCTATGTTAGTGAGGCTCCACATCAACCTGTTGCTGACGATAAAAATAAATTTGTTGTTGAAGTGAAAGAGGAATATATTGATGGATTAAGAAATCTTGAAGA
>Ga0164315_10004552_pt1 | contig 10749 bp, 2 predicted proteins | sample GuaBasSedimGuay6_FD_113737 | JGI IMG/M metagenome (GOLD analysis project Ga0164315, IMG submission 113737) | Subseafloor sediment microbial communities from Guaymas Basin, Gulf of California, Mexico - Guay6, Core 4569-2, 0-3 cm | ecosystem: Environmental > Aquatic > Marine > Hydrothermal vents >...
CCACGAATACCGCCTGGCCAACCCAGGTTCGGACTTCGAGGGCTTTTATGATATCGACGGTGACGGAACCCTCGACGAGATTAGCCTGACCGCCAAGCAGATGGGCTACCCCGAGGTCGGGCGTAAATACTACGCCGTCGAACTGACCTTCAAACGTCGTTTTGCCGACAACTGGATGCTCCAGGGTTCTTACACCTGGTCGCACCTCTATGGCAACTACGAGGGCTGGACCAACTCTGATATCGGCTGTTGCCAGCCCGGCACCAACCAGATCTTCGATTTCCCGGGACTGACGGACTATGCCAACGGGGACCTGCCCCAGGACCGGCGCCACAACCTGAAGCTCTTCGGCACCTACGCCTTCAACTCCGGTTTCCAGTTTGGCGGCAACCTCTACCTCCGCTCGGGCCGGCCGATCAACTCCCTGGGCGTGCATCCCACAGACCCAGGGGCGGCCCTGTACGGTCCAATGTCGTTCTTCACCAATGGCGAGCCGATGCCGCGGGGATCGCAGGGCACCACCGACACGCTCTGGGGCCTCGACACCATGTTCAAATATGGACTCGTGATGGGCGGCTTCAACATCGATCTTCGCCTCGATGTTTTCAACATCTTCGACAGTGACGAGGTCACTGAGGTCAACGAGTTCGGAGAAATGTCTCTGGGCGTGGCCAACCCCAACTACCGGCGACCGACACACCATCAGTCGGCACGCAGTGTGCGCTTCGGCGTCGGGCTCCATTTTTGACCGGTGTCCGCTTGGGAGACGGTGCCGACGTGTTGGACAGTCCGGTCGCAGGCCCTGAACACCAAAACCTCCTCAGCTCGCAGAATATCATCCATTTATAAGATTAATTCTCAATTGACTTGCATTTTTTGGAATAAGATACATATTTAGGGAAGTGATCAACAGTTGAGGTGTCGGATTCGAGACAGGCCGTGCTTTCTGGCGGCGATCGCTTTGGGCCGTCGGCCCTACAGATCGCTGATACACCGGGGAACACAGGTCCTGGGGGTGCGTCGTGAAGCCAAGAGTTTTCGTTCCGTTGGTTGCAGTCGGTGTGTGTGTCCTGCTGTGGTCACCGATCACCTTCGCGCAGGAGACCACCGGCTCGATTGTCGGCACCGTCACCTCGGAGGACGGTGTGCCGCTGCCCGGAGTGACCGTGACGATCGAGGATCCGGAGCGTGGCTTCGTTCGCACCACAGCCTGCTCCCCGCGGGGCACGTACAACCTGGCCGCGCTGCGGCCCGCACGCTATAACATGACCGCCTCGCTGTCGGGCTTTCAGACAGTAAAACGCCCGGTGCGGGTCGAACTCGGGCGCACCGTCACCAACGACATCCATATGAAGGTCGGCGCAGTCACCGACACCATCGAGGTCACCGGCGAGGCGCCGCTGGTGGACGTGACCTCGAGCGTGGTCGGCATGACGTTCAACACCGATCACCTGACCGGCCAGATTCCTCTGACACGCGACGTGACCCAGATCTCCATGTTGGCGCCGGCCACCATGCCGGCCGACTCCAAGTTCGGAAACCATGCGTATGCGGCTGGCTTCAGGTACTTCACGCCGGGCCAGAGCCTGGTTGCCGTGGGCGGGTCGTCGATTGCGGAAAATACCTACCTGGTCAACGGCCTCAACATCACCAGCTTCCGCGAGATGATGGGGTCGAGCTTCGTGCCGATGGAATTCGTCAACGAGGTGCAGGTAAAAACCGGCGGCTACGAGGCCGAGTTCGGTCGCGCCACCGGCGGCGTGATCAACATGGTGACCAAGAGCGGCTCGAACACCCTCCACGGCGGCGCCAGCCTCTACTGGGAGCCGGAGAGCCTGCAGCAGCAGGAGCCCGATACCTACCAGCTCGATTACGAGGGCAATCAATCCGTCTTCGACCACAACCAGGAGGAGGAGCGAGACCTGTTGGAGGGCAACGCTTCTCTTGGCGGACCCCTCGTGCGGGATCGGCTGTTCCTCTTCGGGTTCCTCCGCTATATCGACTCGACCGACCTCACGGTGTGGGAGACCTACGGACAGCGCAGCACCAATCAGGCGCCTTACTGGGGCGGCAAGTTGGACTGGAGCATCACGACCAGTCATCGGCTCGAGGGCACCTACCTTTCCGATCAGACCGACGTAGGGGCGACCTTCTATGACTTCGACCCGGCGGAAGGCGAGTTCGTGGGCGATGGGCAGAAGAGCACTCGCTCTCGGGGGGGTGACAGCGCCATTCTTAAATACTCGGGAATCCTTGGAGAGAATCTGCTGCTCTCGGCCCAGGCAGGTCTCAACGACTTCGACCGCACCAACCAGGCTGAGAACGCCGATATCTGTCCCTATGCCTGGGACAGCCGCGACGGCGGGGTCCATTATCTCGGCTGCTGGGCCGAGTGGGCGGTGGGCACGGATCTCGACGAGCGCAGAGCCTACAGGCTCGATCTCGACTGGTTCGTGGGCAATCACAGCCTGCGGGGTGGGCTCGACTTCGAGCAGAACACCTCCTCCGTGCAACAGATGTACTCGGGAGGCGTCTATTACCGATACTTCATGAACGGCCTGCCCGATACCGACCCTTCAGAGTATCGGTATCCAGATCTGCCGTGGGATCAGGAGCTGGTCCGAGTCTGGCATTACAACGAGGGTGGCTCGTACGATGTGTTGTCGAATGCGGCGTATGTGCAGGACAGCTGGGCGGCCACGCCGAACCTGACCCTGAACTTCGGGCTTCGATATGAGCAATTCGAGAACCGGAACGCGGTCGGAGAGACCTTCATCCGGGTCGATGATCAGTTCGCCCCACGGCTGGGCGTGGTGTGGGACGTATCTGGCGACGGGCGCTCGAAGCTTCACGCCAGCATCGGTCGCTACCACCTGCCGTTGAGCTCATCGACATCTATCCTTCAGGCCGGCGGTTATTATCTCGAGGAGTGGTGGTACCCGCTGGAAGGGGTGATCAATAACGACGGCAGCCCCGAGGCCATGGGCGACGAGCTGGAGAACAACCTTCGGTCCGACGGCGAGATCCCGGATCCCCGACTGACCAAGGCCAACGATATCGAGCCCATGTCCCAGGACGAGTTGATTGTGGGTTTTGAGAGGTTGTTGGGTTCCACATGGTCCGCAGGGGCCCGGTTCGTGGCCAGGAGATTCAACGAGGTCATCGAGGACATCGCCATCGACAAGGCACTATGGGAGAAATACGGCATTGTTGCATGTGGGCCCACCGACGGGCCTTGCTTCGAGTACCGCCTGGCCAACCCCGGAAATGCATTCAACGGCTACTACGACATTGACGGTGACGGCGAGCTCGACGAGATATCGTTCACCGCTGAAGAGCTGGAGTTCCCGTCACCGATGCGTGACTACTATGCCGTGGAACTGTTCTTCAAACGGCGATTTGCCCAAAACTGGATGCTGCAGGGTTCCTACACCTGGTCGCACCTCTACGGCAACTACGGGGGACTGGTGAACTCTGACCTGGGCCAAACCATGCCCAACCTCAACCAGAACTTCGACTTCCCGGGGCTCATGGAGCACTCCACGGGGGATCTGCCCAACGACCGACGCCACAACCTCAAGGTGTTCGGCGTCTATCAGTGGGATTTCGGCTTGCAGCTGGGAGGCAATTTCTGGTATCGATCGGGCCGGGCCATCAACGGTTTCGGCATGCACCCCACCGACCCGTGGGCCCAGTCGTACGGACCGGATTCGTTCTACAACAACGGTCAGCCGTGTCCGAGGGGCTGCGCCGGCAGGACCGAAGGATCCTGGGCCCTCGATCTGATGCTGAAGTACGATCTTCCTGCGTTCGGGGCTGACTGGTTTGTCCGAGCCGACATCATGAATATCTTCAATAACAACACCGTCACCCAGGTGAACGAATATGCGGACGACTACACCTTCCAGTCGAATCCCAACTACCTGCTGCCTCGGTACCATCAGCCGCCAAGGTCGGTGCGGCTGGGGTTTGGGCTGAACTTTTAGGCGGATATTGGGCTAATAATGTCTCAAGACAAACCCGTAGACGGTGATATGAGCGCGCCGGTACCGAGCGCGCCGACTGAAGGCCTGCCCGAGGGCCTCCTCGCTCCCGGCCAGGTGCTCGGCGACCGTTACCAGATTCGTTCACAACTCGGCCGGGGCGGCATGGGCGAGGTGTGGCGGGCATTCGACCTCAAGCTGCGGGTCGAGGTCGCGCTCAAGGCGCTGCTGCCTGATCTCTTCAAGGACGAACGGCGCCGGGACCTCCTGCGCCGTGAGGTCCGGGCGGCCCGCGAGGTGGTTTCTCCCAACGTCTGCCGGATCTTCGATCTGGTAGAAGCCGGCGGCAACGAGCTGGTATCGATGGAATACGTCGACGGCGGCACCCTGCTCGACGTCTTGCGCGAGCGTGGACCCCTTGACCTCAAGGAGGCACAAGACATCGCTTCGCAGTTCCTCGCCGGCCTGGAGGCGATCCACAAGGCCGGCCTCATCCACCGCGACATCAAGCCCGAAAACATCATGCTGACTCGCGCCGGCCGAGTCGTGGTCATGGATTTCGGGCTCGCCCGGCAAGAGGCCAGCGGCGCCGGCACGGTGTCGGGCACGCCCGCGTACATGGCGCCTGAGCAGGCGGCAGGCTTGAAGGTGGATGCCAGGGCGGACGTCTACGCAGCAGGCGTGGTCCTGGCCGAGATGGTGTGCCCGGAGGGAATCAAAAACCTCGAATCACGTCAGAGCGTGTGGGAGGGCATCCGCCATGAGCCGGCCCGAGTGCCCGACACCCCCTGGGCGCCGGTGCTCAAGAAGGCCGTGGCCAAGGAGCCCGACCAGCGCTACAACTCGGCCCATACGCTGACCAGGGCTCTCGAGGATGTCACGCTCCGCGTAGAGGGCGCCGATGACCTCACCCCCTACCCCGGCCTGGCGTCCTTCACCGAGGCGGACGCTGAGTATTTTTTCGGGCGTGAGGCCGAAATCGAACAGATGTGGCGGAGGCTCGAGCGCCCCCACCTGCTAGCGCTCATCGGTCCGTCCGGGGCAGGGAAATCTTCGTTCCTCAGAGCAGGCCTCATACCGACAATACCCCCGGGCTGGGCGCACATTATCTACTCACCGGGAAACGCGCCTTTCGCGTCCATGCGAAGGGCGGTGATCTCCGAGCTCGAGGGAGACACCGATGCCTTGCAGGAGCTTGCGATCGGTGACGAAGATGCCACGGTATCAGCGATTTCCCGCTGGCGGCGGCAGCACGAACACGCCCTCATCATCGTCGATCAGTTCGAGGAGCTTTTCACCCTCAACTCCCCTGAGATCCAGGATCGGTTTGCGGAGCTCTTGGGCCGCCTGGCTCTCGAAGCAGATGCCCAAGTGTTGCTCAGCATGCGGGACGATTTCTTCTTTCACTGCCACCCCTTCGAATCGTTGGCGCCCCTCCAAGACGGCCTGACGATGCTCGGGCCTCCTGTGGGCGCCGCATTACGCCGCGCCCTGGTCCAGCCGGCGAACAAGTGCGGCTACCGGTTCGAGGACAAAAAGCTAGTCGACGAGATGCTCACCGAGGTGGAAGGTGAACGCGGCGCCCTGCCGATGCTGGCCTTCGCAGCGGCTCGAATGTGGGAGAGCAGGGACCGCGATGAGGGTCGGCTCACCCGGCAGTCATATCAAGACATCGGGGGTGTCAGCGGAGCGCTGGCACAGCACGCGGAGTCAACCCTGACGGCGATCGGCGAGGACCGGGCGCCGATCGTCAGAGAGCTCTTTCGTAACCTTGTTACCTCCGAGAGCACACGGGCGGTTCCCGATGTGGACGAGTTGCTGTCAGTATTCGACCAGTCACAGAGCGAAGCGGCCGCTGAAGTGCTCCGTGTACTGATCGATTCCCGACTGCTGACCTCATACGAGCTCCAGGTAGAAGGCGACAAACCCCACCGCCGGGTCGAGATCATCCATGAATCGCTACTCGAAACCTGGCCACGGTTGGTGCGCTGGCAGACCCAGGACGAGGAAGGGGCACAGCTTCGTGACGAGCTGCGCCAGGCGGCGCGCGCGTGGCACGAGCACGACCGGCCCGAGGATCGTTTGTGGACCGGCACTGCCTTCCGCGAGTTTCAACTCTGGAGTGAACGCTACCCGGGCGGCTTGACCGATACGGAGGAGGCATTCGGAGACTCAATGACCGCGCTCGCCGGTCGTCGCCGGCGTAGACGGCGGATCGCCGTCGCTGCAATCATCGCCGTGCTCATCGTTGGCCTGACGGTTGTCGGCGCCTTCTGGCAACGGAGTGTCCGCGAGACCCTCCGCGCCGAAGCTGCCACCCTCCTGTCCCAGGCACAAGTTGAACTCGAGTCCTACCCGTCGGCCGCCGTTGCCTACGCCACCGCGAGCCTCGAGCTGTCCGACAGCTCTGAGGCGCGACGATTGGCCCAGGAGGCACTGTGGAAGGGGCCGACCGCCCTGGTCGTCAACGAAGACCGGACCTGGAGGCCTACTTTTTCCCCTGACGGCAGGTGGCTCGTACAGTCGGTGGACCTCGTGAACCCGGGACTCCGAGTCATAGGCGCCGATGGGACCAGCGAGCTCCTGGAGCAGATCTACACCGAGGACACGAAACGAATCGGGGTCCGCATGGATCGCGAGTCCGGAGCCTTCTTGTCGATCGGCAGTAGCGGCGAGAGAAGAGGAATCGGCCTGTGGTCGGCACCGGAACGCCGCCTCCTGGCGAAGCGCTGGTATGAACCTGGTGAAGCCTCGTGGCCTTTCACCGTGATCTCGAGCCAGCGCAGGGCCTTGGTAGGGGTCAGGGAGGACGGCAAGCTCCACTTCGATGTCCTGAGATTCGACGGCACATACGAGCGCCTCGGGACCGTGGATCTCGGCCCACAGACAACGGACGTCGGGACGATCCGCGCGGCGCCAGACCACGCGACTGGCGGACGGATCTGGGTGGCCACGGACCACGGCCACGACGTCTTTGTGGTTGAAGTCGGCGAACACCACCTCTCCCAACCCCGTCTCGTGTTCCGACAGGAGAGTTCGATCGTTCATTTTGACGTCGATCCGCTGGGCCGGTTCGTCGCCACGACCGACGAGGAAGGTCTGATCAGGCTCTGGGACATCGCCGGTTCGTCGCCGCCGAAGACCATCCGTTCTCCGGACCATGAGGAACTCCTCAGCGGGGAATTTGTTTGGGACGGGTCCCTTCTCATCGCACACTCGGAATCGGAATCGGAACGGCCCGTATTCTGGTTGTGGTCGCTCGCCGAGGATGAACCGCGTCTTCTCCGTCGGGTCGAGCTCGTAACGCCGCACCCCTGGGCCACGGACGTCGACCCTATCGGCCTCCGTATCGCCAAATCGGGCGACGACCCCAAGACCCGTATCTGGTCTCTGGGCCGGCCGGCCGATGCCGAGCCACTGATACTGGCGCGGAGTGCGATTGAATTTATGTTTTGGCCGAGGTTTAGCCCTGGCGGGCGCTGGCTGGCCACAGCTGACTCGAACGGGCTCATCCTGTGGCCACTGGACCGGCAGTACCCGTCCGTGATCGGGGGTCTGGGAGGCGGCATTGGGGGGCTCGCCTTCGGGCCGGAGGGTCGATGGCTCGCCTCGTCCTCATGGGACGGAACAGTCAGACTGTGGCCGCTGGAGGGCGATGCACCGCCTCCGGGGCGCGTCCTTTTCAATTCGCCGCCTGGCGAAAGTGAGTTGCTGCGCCAGGTGGCGGTTTCACCGGATGGTGAGAGCCTCCTCGTGGGAACCGAGAATTTCGGGGTGTGGCTGATCTCTCGAGTCAGCGGGGAGTTCCGGAAGATGCCCGTGTTTGAGGGAGGTGCATGGGGTGTATCGTTCAGCCCCGACGGTCGCCTCGCCGCCGCCGTTGGCGGAGCTTGGAGCGGCGAAATCGGGGTGGTTCGCGTCTGGGAGGTGGCAACAGGGGACGAGGTGGCCGTCCTGGCCGCAACACAAGAACCGAACTTTAGCCCCATCCTGTTTACCGGAGATCGTGAGATCCTGACCGCAAGCGACCTCGGCTTGCGACGGTGGGATCTGAACACCGGCAATTGCGACGTTGTCTATGAAGGAGTGACCTTTCACTTTGCAGCGAGTAACGACGGTCAGCGAGTCGGCATGATCGAATTGCCGGAGGAAAGTGCACTGACAGGTCGCGCGGTCATCCTCGACCTCGACACCGGCGCCGTGACACCTCTCGAGACTCACGGCAACCGCCTAAAGCTGGTAGCGCTGGACTCGACCGGCACGATCGTCGTCACAGGAGACCTCGATGGCGTAGTTCGGGTCGGGTCCGCTGCCAACGAAGAACCCCACCTGCTGCTCGGGCACGAGGGTCCGATCTATGCTCTCGCCATCGATCCTCAGGGGCGCTGGATCGCCTCTCTCGGTCAAGACAAAACCGTACGCCTCTGGCCCATGCCCGACCTCTCCAAACCCCCGCTCCACACCCTGCCGCGCGAGGAGCTGATCAACAAGCTCAAGACCCTGACCAATCTGCGCGTCGTTCGCGACGAAGAGTCCGCCACCGGCTGGACCCTGACACACGACCCGTTCCCCGGCTGGGAGACGGTGCCGACGTGGTAGACGCGCCCGTTCAGTCGCTCCCCACCGAAGGCCTGCCTGAGGGCCTCCTCGCTCCCGGACAGGTGCTCGGTGACCGCTACCAGATCCGTTCACAACTCGGTCGGGGCGGCATGGGCGAGGTGTGGCGGGCCTTTGACCTCAAGCTGCGGGTCGAGGTCGCTCTCAAGGCCATGCGTGTTGATCTCTTCAAGGACGAAAGGCGACGCGATCTTCTGCGCCGAGAGGTGCGCGCCGCCCGCGAGGTGGTCTCCCCCAATGTTTGCCGAATCTTCGATCTTGTAGAGGCCGGCGGTATTGAGCTGGTGTCGATGGAGTACGTCGATGGCGGCACGCTGCTCGATGTCTTACGCGAGCGTGGACCGCTGGATCTCAAGGAGGCCCAAGACATCGCCTCGCAGTTCCTGGCGGGACTGGAGGCGATCCACAAGGCCGGGCTGGTGCACCGCGACATCAAGCCCGAAAACATCATGCTGACTCGCGCCGGCCGTGTGGTGGTGATGGACTTCGGGCTGGCCCGCCAGGAGGACAGCGGCGCAGGTACGGTGTCCGGCACCCCGGCCTATATGGCGCCCGAGCAGGCGGCGGGGCTCAAAGTCGATGCACGGGCCGACGTCTACGCCGCCGGGGTGGTCCTCGCCGAGATGGTCAGTCCTGGAGGCATCAAGAGCTTCGAGTCACGCCAAAGCGTGTGGGAAGGAGTGCGATCAGAACCGTGCAAACTGCCCGACACTCCCTGGGCACCGGTGCTCAAAAAGGCCGTCGCCAAAGAGCCTGCTAATCGCTACAACTCGGCGCACACGCTGATACGCGCGTTGGAAGACGTGACACTCCGCGTTGAAGGCGCCGAGGACCTCACACCCTATCCCGGTCTGGCGTCGTTTACCGAGGAGGATGCGGAGTACTTCTTCGGGCGCGAGGCTGAGATCGAGGCCATGTGGGCCAAGCTCGAGCGTCCGCACCTGCTCGCGCTGATTGGTCCATCCGGGGCGGGAAAGTCATCGTTCATCAGAGCCGGCCTGATTCCGGCTGCTCCAGCGGGTTGGTCCTGCGTTGTCTGTACTCCAGGCAACGCCCCTTTCATAACGCTCGGCCAGGCGATGGCCCGCGAGATGGCCGGAGACGCCGACGCGATGCAACAGCTTCTTAGGTTCGAGGAAGGTGACATTGCGGTTGAACTGCTTGCGCACTGGCGAGAGCGACACCAACAGGCATTGTTGATCGTCGATCAGTTCGAAGAGTTGTTCACTCAGAACCCCGGCGACGTGCAGTCGCGGTTCGCCATGCTGCTGGGATGCCTCGCGCTGGAAGCAGACGTCCACGTTCTGCTCAGCATGCGGGACGATTTTCTGATTCGCTGCCACGGGCACCGACCGCTGGCACCACTGTTCGACTCGATGACGCCGCTCGGACCGCCCATCGGCCCGGCCCTCCGCCGCGCGCTCGTGCAGCCGGCCATGAAGTGCGGCTACCGCTTCGAGGACGACGATCTCGTTGAGGAGATGCTCGCCGAGGTGGAGGGAGAGCGCGGTGCACTGCCATTGCTGGCCTTTGCCCTGGCCAGGCTCTGGAAAAAGAGGGACCGAGACAACGGGCTGCTGACCCGGCAGACCTACCAGGGCATCGGCGGCGTCGGCGGTGCGCTTGCCCAACACGCCGAGGCCACCATCGACCGCATCGGCAGCGATCGCATTTCGATCGTCCGCGAGATCTTCAGAAACCTCGTCACCGCTGAGGGAACCCGCGCCATTCGCGAGTGGGACGAGCTGCTGTCGGTGTTCGAAGCGCGCGGCGTTGCCGAATCGTACGCGAGGGCGGGGATAAACCCCGCCCGTCATGCCGCCGAGGAGGTCCTTCGCGAACTGATCGATGCCCGGCTCTTGACCTCCTACGAAGTCCACGAGGAGGACCAGGAGCCCACCCGCCACGTCGAGATCATCCACGAGTCACTGCTCGCCTACTGGCCGCGGCTGGTGCGCTGGCAGACTCAGGATGCCGAGGGAGCGCAGCTCAGGGACGAGCTGCGCCAGGCGGCGCGATCGTGGGACGAGCACGACCGACCCGAGGATCGTTTGTGGACCGGCACCGCCTTCCGCGAGTTTCAGCTCTGGAGCGAGCGTTATCCCGGTGGGCTTACGGATATCGAGGAAGCGTTTGCCCACGCGATGAC
>Ga0164315_10004553_pt1 | contig 10748 bp, 8 predicted proteins | sample GuaBasSedimGuay6_FD_113737 | JGI IMG/M metagenome (GOLD analysis project Ga0164315, IMG submission 113737) | Subseafloor sediment microbial communities from Guaymas Basin, Gulf of California, Mexico - Guay6, Core 4569-2, 0-3 cm | ecosystem: Environmental > Aquatic > Marine > Hydrothermal vents >...
GAAGAACCAATATTTCCTGTTACTGCCTCATCGTAATGAAGTCCAATACCTAATCGTGTTTTTGGAATATTCCCGTTTTTATTCTCAATGCTTAATCTTTCAAGAATTTCTTGTGATGCTCCTGTGGCATGTTGACTGCTATTTCCAATTGAAACAGGGGCACCGAATGTAGCCATGAACCCATCCCCAAGAAATTGATTGATTACTCCGTGATGGGATTGTACAATCTCAATCATAAAACCAAATAAAGTATTTAAATATGCAACTACTTCTTCGGGTTGATGGTTTTCCACAAAAGGCGTAAACTGTCGGATATCTAGAAACATAATACAAACCTTTTTTCTTGCACCTGAAAGTTCATTGTGATTTTCTAAAATATTATTTACAATTTGTGGTGATATTTGCTGTCCAAATAAGTCAATTACCTCGTTTTTCTCTTGAATACTGCTCCATGATATTGTCATTTTCTTTTTAATAAGGTCGGCAACAAAGCCAGCCGCAATACCTGTAATTATCATAATTAATCCTTGTCCCAGATACTGCATTCCTGTCAGGTCGGGGTGGGCATTATCAACTGGTGTATTTGAATAATATGTTGAAAAGTAAATTGAAATAATTACGAACTCAACTGCAGCAAGTACTCCGGTAAATATTGATAATTTAGAGTTAAGTCTGAATGTGGAGAGAACAATAAAAATAAAATAAGTTAAGGTTGCCGGCGACTGCAAAATAATGGTCTGACCTGTGTATTCGACTATGAATATCAAAAGAAGACTTAGTAAAGTAATTTCAGAAAAACTGTTAAAGTAACTGAAAAGTCGAGGATTTATTAGAAATGACTTACTTCTCTTACCAATTAAATAATGAACAAAAAACTCATAAATAATTATGATTGCAGTAAAAATTAAAATGGCATAGATAGCAAGATGAGTTTGGAACATCTGGAGATATTCTTCACTATAAAAAAAGTAAATGATTATTAGAAATAGAGCCTCAATACCAAGTAGCCCTATCAAGATTAATGCTCGAAGGCGTTCGCTTTTGGAAATTTCACTATCAAATAACTGTTCTACAGATATCATTTCTCAAATATCTTTATGGTGTTTAAATTTAATAATGCTCTAAATTAACCTTTTAATGTTTCATTCTTTTGTAAACAAAGTAAAATACGTTGCCAACCATCAATCCCAATATTGGAGCATTTGGAATTTCAAGCAATGAAAATCCAAGTATTATTAAAGCCATTGTGATACCATAAATAATTTGCTCACTGGTTTTATTAGGAGATGTTTTCGGCTCAACAATAATAGCACCACCAATAAAAACTGTACTAATAATGAATGATAAATAATTGTTTCCATTGTCGTTAAATAAGTAACCTAGTATAAATGAAGATATGATAAAACTTAAAGCCAGAGGGTGTTTTTTAATTCGACCAACATTAAATATCAATGCCAATACAATAGGTAATAATGGTAATGGAATGGCAGTATTAAAAATTGTAAATCGAATATCAATCCCTGACCAATCCAAAGGCGGAATACCAATTGTTGGAATAACTAGAGCCAGTAAAGTTGTAAACCCAATGGCAAATACAATCGGATTAAAGATATTTTGATTTTTATATTTAATAAGAAATTTTGATAAAAACAGGAACAGCATAACCAACAGGCCTCTAACCGGATCAGGATCTCCATGCGAAAGGACCAATAAAATTAAAAACGTACTTATTAAAACATGTAGGTATTTTTTCTTTCTGTCGATTCCAAATTTAAAGACGGAATACATTATAGTTGAAATCACAAATAGGGCAGCCCCCAATTTCATGAAGTGCAATCCGGCTTCGCTACCACCATCGATAAAAACGCTAATTATTTTAAGAATGGTAAGAATAACTAAGAAGACCAAAAAGTGATCGTAAGCAGTAAGTTTTTTAAAAGTTTCTTTTATTTTCGTAATGAACATAAGTAGTTTTTTAAATATCTATTGTAGTATAAATTTAATTCCTCCAGTAATAATACTAGCGTTAAGTCCTGAATCTCTTTCGTAAAATCATTTGTGTTGTTATTTTCTTGTAGTTGAAAATATATATTGTTAATTCGTTTTCATTTACCTTATAATAAAAGCACAATTAAATAGTTAGCGACAAAGTTAGTTAATATTTACTAACCTCAAAATGCTTTTGCTTTTTTTAAGAAAATTTGGTTATTTAAACGCTAGAACAATTTTCTTAAATTCTTTAATGATAGTGAAGTGATGGTGTACATATAAACAATCAAGCCCATCCACCAAAGGCGAATGGGCTTGATAAATATTTCAATAAAAACTGACTAGTTCTTTACAAACTTTTTCAAAGTAGTATGTGTACCATTATCGGCTCCCACATAATACATTCCACTTGTAAAACCACTTAAATCAATTTGTGTATTTACTCCTGTAACATTAAAGTCATCAATAATTTTTCCCAGAGAATTGTAAACCTTAATATTGACCACTTCGTTGTTACCCATTAAGTTTATGTTTAGCATAGTGCTTGCTGGGTTTGGAAAGACATTAATATCAAAGTCATTGTTTCTAACCATATTGACAGGTGCATTTCCAAAGTCAACAGTGTAATCCTCAACTTCTCCATTGGAGAAAATCTCGCATGGTGAAGGTGATCCTCCATTTTTCATGGTAATACGCATCCTGGTTTGTCCAGATGCATCGGAAGGAATACTTATCGTTCCTGAAACTGCTGACTTTTTGTTGTTTGCAACGAAGACTTCTTCACCCAAATCTTCAAAATCTCCATCTCCATTGTAGTCAATCCAAACTCTCCAGAATTCACGTTGATCTCTTCCTGTAAAAACTGGTGTAAGTGTGATACTATTTGATGACCCAGGTACCAAACCAACTATCATTCCTGTAAAGTCAGAATAAAGTGATGCTCCTGATGCATTTGAAAATGAAGCAATATCTACTTGACCAATCCAATCCAGAGCATTGCTATTGCTGTATGAATCACAATATGACCCAGTACCACCAGCATTAACTGTAATGTAAGCTGCAACAGTTTTGGTATCTGAACCTTCGTTGTTTGTAACAGTTAGACTTACCTGATAAGTACCTTCAGTATCATAAGTTACAGCAGGATTTTGAACAGAACTAGTTGAAGGTGTTCCACCTGCAAAAGTCCAGGCCCATGAATTAGGATTATTTGAAGACAAGTCTGTAAAGTTAACACTGCCACCAACTGTAACTGTTGTTGGAGTTCCTGAGAAATCTGCAACAGGTGGTTGTGGAACAGGAGTCCCAAATACTAAAGTGTAATCTTCAACTTCGCCATATGAGAAATTCTCACATGAGGTTTGTGCTAAATTATATTTCATGGAAACACGCATTCTGGTCTCACCTGTTAAACCTGATGGAATATTAATACTTCCGCTTACTACGCCTTTTTGCCTGTCGGCAGAAAATACTTGTTCTCCGACATCTGTAAAATCACCATCCATATTGTAGTCTATCCAGACTCTCCAAAATTCTTTTCTTGCTCTCGATGAGAAGCCGGGTGTCATAGTTATGTTGTAACTACTTCCACTTTCAATTGAGATCGCCGGACTTGTAAAATCACCATAACCTCCATTTGAGCCTGAATTATTTGTGTATGAATCCATAGCAATTGTTTGAATCCACTCAAGTGAAGAATTACCACCTGAGGAAGCACAATAACTTATAATAAATTCTGTAACATCAATGTAAGCTGCTTTGATGTGGTTATCAGAACCACCACTGTTCGAGGCCGTCAGACTAACATCATAAGGTCCAGCTGTTGAGTAAGTAGCCACAGGGTTTTGCTGTGTGCTTGTTGCGGGTGTTCCACCAGGAAATGACCATGACCATGAAGTAGGGTTATCTGTAGACTCATCGGTGAAACTTACCGATTGTCCTTCCATAACACTTGTAGGAGCCGCAGTGAAAGCAGCCGTTGGTGCTACAATAGCATTTGCCTTAATATATCCTATCTTGTTTTGAGTATTTGATCCTGCACTATTTGTGGCAGTTAAGCTTACATCATAAGTCCCAGTTGTGGAATAAGTGACAACAGGATTCTGCTGAGTACTTGTTGCAGGACTTCCACCAGGAAATGACCATGACCATAAAGTCGGGTTATTAGTCGACTGATCTGTGAAACTTACTGTTTGCCCGACAGTTAAAGTTGTAGGAGTACCGGAGAATTCTGCTACTGGGATTTCAATAACTGGAGGGGCAAAGGTAAACGAAGCAATTTGTGTAAGCCAGGTCCATCCACCACTGGAATATTCAGTTGTGTACCAGAAAGTTTGATCATCAGAAGGGTCGATTGATATCATTGAATAATCTCCCCATCGATTTACACCAGTCTGAGAATTTGAGCCTTCAACAATACTTGTTTCAACAACATCAAGTACACCTGAACCAGAGTTAGATGCCATCTGTCCGGCAAATCTGATGGATGGATAAGTTGATGAACTTGAAACTGAGTAACCAACACCAATATCACCATTACCATTCATTGCTACACTTCCCATCCATCGGTTATCGCTGTCAGCAGGAGCAAATGTTCCTTGTTGATAAATGCTCCATCCGCTACCGTAATTTCTTAATTCGTACCAGCGAACTCCAGCCTGTCCACCACCATCGGCATTAACAGTATGATTAGTAAGCATTACCTCATAACTACCAAAATTTCTGTACTGCACTCTGTACATCAGACGTGTTGAGAGAGCATCTAAAGTTTGTGAGGTTCCGGGTTGATTAATGGTAATTCCACTGTAAGAAAATGATTGAGTTGAAAGTGTATTTACAAGTGTAACACTTGAATTTGAGGTATTCGCCCAGTCAATATCTGCTTCCCATATTCTTAGTGAATTTGTTCCCATATTCATAAGATAATTAGGTGTCCCTGCAGCAGGCTGAGTAAAACCATCAGCATCGGCAGGTAATAAACTACCATAAGATGTGCCTAAGTTGAAAAATAACATTTCAGCATTTGGATCACCTGCAATCATTGCATCACGATCTAAAACACAAACTGCTGCACCGGCAAAATTTAAACTTGGAGGTGCGAACTGGTTGATTGTGAAATAATAACCATCTGGCCAAACGCCAAATTTCGGATAGTCGGGCATATTGGAAAACTCATATGCATAACGATACCATGCTCCTGTTGGGTCACCAGTTTCGGAAACTGCAATTAGTTCGTAGAACGGACCGCTTGGATAGTTAGGTAAAGAGAATTGTGTTGCTATCCATCTGTCAGAATATTCATCATAAAGTACTATTGGATCTCCATCGTTGGTTCCGGTCCAGGGACCTGTAAATCCATCCCAAAGGGTGCTGCTGGCTGCAGGACCGTAAAGAGAGTTCCCACTTTTGTCCCAAATTTGAAATGACAGGTTTACCATCTGCATATAATGATTTAAGCCTACATCACCATCAGTATCTGGAGGAGCAACACCGCTTAAGTTACTTACTCCGGCAAAATTTTGCCCTACGGTTGCTGTTGAACGATCTCCATTAATTTGATTTTGAAGTACTGGGTCAGGGCCAGTAAGTTCAGAAGGGTTGTTGAATTCTTCTAAAAAGCCATCTTTGTTGGGAATAACTTTTTCTTTCCATGTTCTGTCGACAAATCCTGGTGCTACTACCGGAACATCGCTTAATTTTTTTAGTTTGCTAAACCCAACTGGGGTTACTACTTTTTCTGGGCTTAGTGCCTGAGAATAAATGTTAGTTGTTGACCAAAGGAATAGAAATACTAATCCTGTCAAAAAGTAAATTTTTGATTTCATAAAATTAATTTTTGTTTGTAAATACTTGTTTAATCAATGAGGAAGTCGCGTTGTAATGTTTGTCATTGATTAATAAAACTTTGGTAAAGTTATGAATTGTTGACTATTATCCAAAATATTTCAGTCATATTAAATAGTTTGCCTTAATATTTTGTGGGATTTACTAAAACATTTTTAGATGAATAAGAGTCATTTTATGCAGGGTTGGTGTAATGATAATTCGTCATTTGCAATCACTAATTAAGCCTTAAAAATACTGTATTTGCACAAATGAAACAGTTGAGGTAATAAATGAAACAATAGTATTAGTGATAGTAACATAAGAGTTAACAAATGATACACCACTGTTAGTCATAACTTTGCATCCACTATAGTTTTACCACCAGAAATTTAATCAAACAGAAATCACTTAACATTAACAATTTAACAACTAGTATCATGAAAACAAAACTTTTATTTTCCATTTTGGTTTATCTTATAACAATAAGTGTATTCAGCCAAAAAACATCATTGAATGAAAAAACGAATACAATATCATCTAATCAAGCAAGTATTCTCACACAGCATAATACAATGCCAAATGTTGAACTTTATTCTTTAGATGGGAAAAAAGTTAACGCATCCAGAATAAGTAACAATGGTCAGCCTATGATAGTGGTTTTTTGGAAAACCAATATAAAAGAGTGTTACAATCAATTAGACCTGAATAATGAAGTTTATGAAGATTTACTGAAAGATAAAAATGTTAAAGTGTTAGCCATTTGTGTTGATTGTGTAGGAAATACTCAACACATTAAACCATTTGTTTATGGACATGATTTAAACATTGAGGTATTCATAGATAGAAACGGGGACTTTAAAAGATCAATGATTATTCCTTCTGTTCCATATGCTATATTGTACGACCAGAAAATGAATGTTGCTTACAGACAACTTGGTTTTTGCAATGGTGATGAGAATCTTTTATGTTAGAAGGTTGATGATTGTCTGATTTCAACAGATAGTCAATTAACTACTTTATGGTAATAGATGAAATAATCATTTTGTAAATAATTAAAGAACAAACTCTTCAATGTAATCTAGTTTAATAGTCTCATATTTTTTGGAGTTTATTTCTTCAATCAGTCCTTCAACAGTTTTGAGTGGGCCTTTGGTTACGGCAAGGTTTACCAGCCATAAAGGAATATTTCCCCCTGGATCAATTTCAAGTTCAAAGTTTATGTGAACGGTACCATTACCAATTGGATTTAAATACCAAACTGCATTAATATGCTCAACTCGCACATAGTCCTCCTCCTCGGGCAAAAAGTTAGGGATAGCGATAGATGTGATTATAACTGAATAATCTATTTTATTCTGGCTTAGACTAACTTGTGTTACAACATCACGGCTGGTAACAGGCCATGGAGTATCTGTAACTCCATAATATATCCAATTGCAGTCGTTGGTCTCTTCTAAGATTTCTGCACTTTCATTAAAGAAAACCCAATTTTTGTGATTCTCAGCATCTTTTATTATGGCAACTAATTCACCTAAACTAGTTTCAAAAACAGTTTCCACTTTTACCCTTTTTAACTCAGAACCAGGGACTCTTTGTACGTATGCCTTGATATTATCGCAAGTTTTTACGGGTTTCCATTCAGTATGCTCCTGACCAAGCAATACTACATTGAGGAATAATAATTCAATTAAAATAATTAGATATGGCAATCTCAAAAATTAATATGGTTTACAATAAACAAAACTAGAACATTATCTCTTTTAAGCAAATGGAATGATTATTATGGTTGTTGTCTCCATTCCAAGTAAATTGTCATTCAATACCTATTATAGTGTTAATTAGTAAAGTGATAGGATGTAAGAGTAATTTTAGTTCCTCTCACAAAGAGTCTTTAAGAATTCAAGGTCTTTTACTCTTATAACTTTTCCTTCTAGAGCAATAATATTATTTTTTTCAAGATCACCCAACACCCTGATAACTGTTTCATATGTGGTTCCTGCAATGCTTGCAATATCTTTCCTTGTGGGTGTAAAACTTAGTAGGTTTGAATCGTTGGGATTAAAGCCAAAAGTATTGACAATATTCATAATTGAAACAGCAATTTTTTCTTTGGCAGTCATTGAAGCTAGCATTTTCATACGTTTTTCTGATGCTTTTAGTTCATCAGCATAAAACATCAACATATTGAATGCTAGTTCTGGATTTGCTTTAAGGGCATTGTAGAAAATATCTATAGGGATAAATGTTAATTGTGATTCCTCTAATGTAATCGCCGTAACAGGATAAATCATTTCGCCGCCTAATCCTCGGTGTCCTAAAATTTGTTCTTCTTTTGCAAGTCGAACAATGCGTTCTTTTTCACCATTAGATGATGTAATTACTTTTATCTTGCCTGAATAAATTTGATAAATACCTTTGACAGGATCTCCTTCGGAAAAAATAGTGGCTCCAGCAGGATAATCTGTGGAAGTTTTATGAAAAGTAATAAGTGGTTTCCACTCATCAGAGCAATACTTATTTATAAAACAGTTGTGATGGCTACAAGTTTCGCATTTTCTCTTCATAAATAAACTCCTGCAAATTACTTTTTATGGCTTAGATGTAAATTCTCTTTTGTGGAAATATTTATTAATGCAGTTTCATTTAGTAAACATAATTCATTGTCAATATTTCGAATAATCTCTTCCTCCAATAATATGTCAAGCACTTTTAAAAGGGTAGGGTAAGAAATCGTGGCAAAATTAGCCAATTCTCTTAAACTTAATCCCAAATCAATATGTTTTGTTTTCTCATCTTTAAAGCCAAACGTACTAACAACCATTAGAAGCGCTGAGGCAACCTTCTCTTTAGATGTCTTAAGTGCATGTACCCTTAATTTCTGCTCTGATCTTAACAATTCATCAGCAAAAAACATCATCATATAAAACGACAAATCTTTATTCGCTCTGATGAGTTTGAAGAAATCTTCATTGGAGATAAATGCCACTTCAGATTCAATTAAAGTTTCAGCTGAAATAGGATAGACCATTTTTTCACTAAAGCCTCGATGCCCAAGTACTTGTCCCTGACCAGCAATACGAATAATATGTTCTTTTTCTTTGCTGGTTTTAAGCAAGACTTTCACTTTTCCTGAGCAAAGAACATGGATTCCTGTGACAAGATCACCTTCAGAAAAAATAGTTTTAGCAGCTGATATTTGTTTACTGGTTTTATGGTGCTGCGTATATTCTAACCATGCTGATAAGCAGTGCTTTTGAATAAAACATTTAGTATTTGGACAATTTCTACAATCCATAATTTAAGGATTTTTAATCTCTGCTTTTGGTCCTTGATAGAACCACCAATTAAGTATTAAGCATATAAAATAATAAATTGCAAAGCCATACAAGGCATATTCAGGAGAGCCACTTTTTATCTGCTGTCCAAAAACTTTCGGAATGATAAATGCACCATAGGCAGCAATGGCAGCAGTCCAGCCTAAAACAGGGCCAGCCTGCTCTTTATTGAAAATATATGGGATACTCCTAAATGTAGAACCATTGCTTATTCCTGTTGTTAAAAACAGAACCATAAAACTGGCAAAGAAGGGCCACCAAAAAACTTCAGGAGTCTCACTATTACGTGCCTGGATAACAAAATACGCTACTGTCAAAGTTGCAAGTATTTGAAAAACAGTGCTTACTGCAGTTACTTTTGCGCCACTATTAATTTTGTCGGAGAGCCATCCGCCCACAGGGCGTATTAAAGCACCGATAACTGGACCTAGGAAAACCCACATCAAAAAATTTGGGGCATTGGGGTTTACAAATGAAGGATCATTGATGTCTGTGTAAACAAAAATGTCCTGGCTTAACTTAGGAAAAGCAGCAGAAAACCCAATAAATGAGCCAAAGGTCATGGTGTAAATAATAGTCATTACCCATGTATGCTTATTACTGAAAATGGCAAACTGCTTGTTAAGGTTAGACTTAATATCTCCTGGTGTGGCAAATTTCATTAATGCAAGTGTTATTACAACTACCACAGGAAGGACTACCCACATATTTATATTTAAACCAATTAGCAAGTAAGCTCCAATCATTGCTCCTATCAAACCCAAAGCAATCATATAAAGTGTTTTACCAATTCCCTGTACGGCTGATGGCAGTTTAGGTGTTCCTGTGATAACATTATTCATTCCGATAAAAGCGGCCACAGTGGCTAAACTTAGCAATGGAACCCATACCCAGCCAGCATTTTGAAGACCTGCAATGGTATCGCCAACAATTTTATTTCCGTCTGCACCTATGGCACCAAAAAGAGAAAAACCAATAATCCATGGAATGGTTTTTTGCATAACACCAACACCAAGGTTACCAATTCCAGCGTTTAGGCCCAATGAAGTTCCTTGCATACGTTTTGGGAAAAAGAAACTGATATTACTCATGGAAGATGAGAAATTTCCTCCACCAAACCCTGAAAGGGCAGCATAAATTGCGAAAGTCATGTATGGAGTGTTTACATCCTGCAAAGCAAAACCAACTCCAATTGCAGGAATTAGTAGTAATAGAGTTGTAACAAAAATTACATTTCTACCTCCACCCAAAGCAATCAAAAATGAGTTTGGAATACGCAGGGTAGCACCAGCAAGACCTGCAATAGCAGGCAAAGTATAATACAGACTATTAATTTCTTTAAGTTTTGCTGTAACCTGCGCCGGATTCATATCTGCTGTTATCATTCCAAAGTTAAAACCAAAGGCTTTAAGTTTAGTGGCAATAATGCTCCACATTATCCATACAGCAAAAGCCAAAAGCAAAGCAGGAATAGAAATCCAAAGGTTTTTTGTGGCAATTTTTTTACCAGTATTATTCCAGAAGTTTTCATCTTCTACATTCCAAATTGCAAGATTAATTTTCGACATAATATTTCTTTTTTAATTCTTTTATTTTCAA
>Ga0164315_10004554_pt1 | contig 10747 bp, 10 predicted proteins | sample GuaBasSedimGuay6_FD_113737 | JGI IMG/M metagenome (GOLD analysis project Ga0164315, IMG submission 113737) | Subseafloor sediment microbial communities from Guaymas Basin, Gulf of California, Mexico - Guay6, Core 4569-2, 0-3 cm | ecosystem: Environmental > Aquatic > Marine > Hydrothermal vents...
AAGTTGATTCTGCGTACCGAGAAAATGTCGGAGTCGAATCCCTCTTTGCGCAGCCGAGCCTCCGTACGGGGCAGTTCGATAGGATCCATATCCAACCCCACGAGGTGTCCCCCGGGCCGCAGTCGAGCCATGATTTCTCGGGCGTGGCCTCCGTAGCCCAGCGTCGCGTCCAGCGCCAATTCTCCGGCCTTGGGCAACAACCGATCCAGGATTTCATCCACCATGATCGATCTATGGGAGCCCGCCGGCGTCTGCCCCCGGGCCGCCACCTTCAACTTCTCATCCGCGAAGCGGAGAGGATCCAGCTCCTTGTATTTGTCCTGAAACCGCGACGGGTGGGTGCCCGAATATCGCGGGCGACGGCGGTGAGGGGGAGCGTCATCAGGCATGTGGCATTATTGCACGACAGGTGTCGGCCACCTTTCTGAGGCATCGTCTCGACCCGCCTCTTTCCGAAGACAGAAGGCATGGACAGCTCCAGGAACAGCGGCGTTTGACGAGATCGGCATCGGGCGTCGTGCCAGGCTCTCTGCGATCTTGCCGAGACATAAATTGCACAATCATTCAACCGGAACATGTATTCTCCCCTACCGGGGCCAAAAACCCCAATGGAGGCATAATGCATCGTTGGATCACAGTAACAGCTCTCACCATCGCTGGAGCACTCCTGATCGGCTGCGGGGCCCAACCACAGCAGTCGGCAGAAGACGCCTACAGCGAGTTCAGGAAAGCCATTCGAGAAATCGAAACACCCGAGGAAAAAACAGCCCTTTGCGAAGACTTTCTCACGCGGTTTCCGGAGAGCGAGCACACCGGTTCACTGGCCGGAGCGGTTGCCTATTACCGCGGCGAGGCGATGGAAGACCCAGGAGGCGCCGTGACGGTGCTGGACGAGATCCTCGCCGAAGTCGATGACTCCGAAACGCGGTTCCAGATTCAGATGGCCCAGTTCCCCCTGGCTCAAACGACCGGGCGGGCAATGGACCTAGACGTCATCGTCTCCGATTTGGAAGCACATCGAGCCCTGACCTTTTCGGAACACCTCGATGTTTCAGAGGTGGCGGCCACGCATGAGCTGTGGTCCCTGGCCGAAGCGCAGGCGGCAGGGGCCTCGACCGTTGCTACTGCCGAAGCCTTCCGTTCAGACTACCCAGACACCGATCTCAGCGATGAGGAAATCGCAGCGAAGGCCGACAATCGTTCAGTGATGGCTGCAACCAACCACGGCTGGGCACTGGCGCATTTGGACCGGGAGACGGAGGCCCTTGAGGTCTTCGAGACTGCGGCCCCCTTGAGCCAATCCAACTACCTCGGCGTTCCCTCGACCGAACTCTTCGCCTACTGGGGCCGGACGGCCCTGGCGCAGGGCGACGCCGAGCGGGCGTTGGAATTATTGGGGCCGACCGCAGTATTGGGCGACAATGATGAGGCACTCGAGGCCTATCGTAACGCCTACATATCCGTCCACGAGGACGAGGCCGGCTTCGAAGATTTCTTATGGTCCGCTCGGCAGGATCTGGCCAAGGTCGTTGACGATTTCGAACTGCCCGACTATGAGGGAATTCTCCGAAAGCTCGGTGATACCAGGGGCAATGTGGTATTCCTCTCGTTCTGGTTCCCCACGTGAGGCGGCTGCCGCGTGGAGTTGCCACGCCTGCAGACCCTCTTTGAAAAATACATCGACCATGGCCTTGAGATCGTCGCCGTCGAGGCGACCCATGACACCGAACGTGCAACCGCATTCATCGAGAAGAAGGGCCTGAACTACACACTGCTCGAAGACCACGAAGAAGACGGCGTCGTTTTCAATGTCTTCAATGTCCACTCATTCCCGACCTCATACCTGATCGACCGCGAGGGCCGGGTCATGTACTTCCACCTGGGCTTCGAGGAAGGCGACGAGAAAGAGATCGAGGAGCAGATCAAGACGCTGCTGTAAGACGTCCGCTTCAAACTGATAGACAACACCCAGGCGCCGGGCGACAATGCGGCCGTGCCCAAGGTCTTGCTGTACCAACCCCGGTGTGTCTTCTATACGATGCCGTTGGCCCTGATGGCAGTCGGTTCCGGGCTGAAGAATCTCGGGATCGAGACCGTCATCGTCGATGGCCGCCTCGAAGACGATCCCATATCTGCCCTGGTCACCCACCTCGACGACAGTCTCTGCCTCGGCATCTCAGTTCTGACGGGATCCACGATCCGTGATGCCCTGGAAATCGGCGGACGCCTGAAGAGTCTCAGGCCGGACCTCCCCGTCGTCTGGGGCGGATGGCACCCTTCTCTGTTCCCGAAAGAAATCCTCGACGAAGCCCCCGAGGTCGACATCGTTGTTCGGGTCAAGGCGAAACGGCATTGCGTGAATTGGCCGAGGCATGGCTCACCGGGCGCCCGATCGACGGCATCGCCGGAATTGCCTACCGGGACCACCATGGGGTCGTCATGACGACGCCAAGGACGATGGAGTCGATGGACGATCTGCCCTCTGCGGACTACTCCCTGATTCCGACCGAGCACTATTTTGACCTCAAAGAAAAGCGACAGTTGGATTACGTCACTTCGACCGGATGTCGATACCGGTGCCGGTTCTGCGCCGACCCCTTCGTTTTCAAGCGCAAGTGGACGGGCCTTTCGGCGAATCGGGTCATCGACCACATCAGCACCCTGGTAGAAGACTCGAATGCCACGGATGTCAATTTCCAGGACGAGACCTTCTTCACCGATCGCAGACGCACTCTTGAAATCGCCCAGGGTTTTATCGAGCACAACCTCGGCATCACCTGGGCGGCCACCATGCGGGCCGACCAGGGCTGTCGTCTGACCCACGACGATTGGGACCTTCTCAAACAATCCGGCCTGAGAAAAGTGCTGATCGGGGTCGAGGCCGGATCCGAGCGCATGCTCAAGAGGCTCGGCAAAGATATCACTCTCGAACAAATCAACGAGGTGGCCCAACGATGCCTGGAAGCCGGTATCGCCGGGACCTTCCCTTTCATCTATGGACTGCCCGGGGAACGGGCGGAGGACCTTGATGCGTCCTTGAACCTGGCCCAACGGCTCAAGAGCATGCACTGCCGGAATACCACGCCGTTTTTCTGCTACAAACCCTATCCCGGCTCCCCCCTGACCGACGAGATTGTTGCGGACGACCATACGCTGCCAACCACGCTCGAGGGATGGGCAGAATTCGACTTCATCCAGACGACCAGTCCCTGGGTTGACCAAGACACCGACCAGCGAGTCCGACGCTTCGCCTTCTACAATCAACTGGGCTGGAGCCGACCTCGACCCCTCGCCGCCCCCATCCAAGCCCTGGCCCGTTGGCGTTGCCGACGGTCATTCTTCGCCTTTCCTCTCGAAAAGGCCTTGATCGAAGCCGTGATGCCGTCTGATCCACTGGTCTAACAACCTGTTTACAGCTGACCTTTTGCGGCGCGAAGCGCCCCAAGCGGCGGGAGGGTGGAGCGTGGGGCGGCCGGCCACGACCCCAATCACGGCCCCCTTCAAAAGCCCCACGATACGCCCTTCCGGCGCTCCAACCGGCAACCCAGGAATCTCCAGTGCCCTCCGAGTGTTTCCCTCGGCATGAACAAAGCCATGACGATCGCCTTGGCGCTCATATGCGCCATACCTGCCTGTGCCGGCCAGCCTGACACCCTCCAAGGAGAGACCATGAAACACCAAAACCGGCTGACTCAGTCACGAAGCCCCTACCTCCTGCAACACGCCGACAATCCGGTCAACTGGTATCCCTGGGGCGACGAGGCATTCAAAGCCGCCCATGACCAGGACAAACCGATCTTCCTCTCGATCGGCTACGCCACCTGCCACTGGTGCCATGTGATGGCCCATGAGAGCTTCGAGGACCCCGAGGTCGCTGCACTGATGAACTCTGCCTTCATCAATATCAAGGTCGACCGTGAAGAACGCCCGGATATCGATCAGGTCTACATGACCGTCACCCAGATGCTGACCGGCAGCGGAGGCTGGCCGATGACCGTCATCATGACGCCCGACAAGCAGCCCTTTTTTGCGGCGACCTACATCCCCAAGAACACCCGATTTGGCCGGATGGGCATGATGGACCTGATCCCCAAAGTCCAGGCCGCCTGGAACGATGATCGGCCGAAGCTGCTGGAGTCGGCCGGGCAGATCGTCGCCAACCTTCAGACCGTTGGTGGCCACGGTCAACCCGGGGAAATCAGCCCCGCCATCATCGGCACGACCCGCCAAGATCTGAGTTCCCGCTACGACACTATCGAGGGTGGGTTCGGGACCGCACCAAAATTTCCGTCACCCCACACTCTTCTGTTCCTGCTGACCTTCGGGGAAACGCAAGACGACGCGAAGGCTATCGATATGGTCTCCCACACACTCGAAAAGATGCGGCAAGGCGGCATCTTCGACCATGTCGGCTTCGGCTTTCACCGCTACTCCACAGACAAAGAGTGGCTGGTGCCTCATTTCGAAAAGATGCTCTACGATCAGGCGATGCTGCTGTTGGCCTTCACCGAAGGCTATCGCATCACCGGCCGCGAGGACTTCGCCGATACCGCCCGTGAGATCATCACGTACATCGATCGGGACCTGAAATCACCGGACGGCGCCTTTTTCTCCGCCGAGGATGCGGACAGCGAGGGTGAAGAAGGCGTCTTCTACTTGTGGACGGAAGAACAGCTGATCGAGGTCCTGGGCAAAGACGATGCGGCCATTGCCCGCGCGGTCTGGAACACCTCCCCTACCGGAAATTTCCTCCCCGAGGCTTCGGCCAAGGCGTCGGTCGACAATATTCTGCACCTCCAGGGCGGCATCGGCGCCACAGCCAAGGACCTCAAGCTCTCAGAAGCCGAACTCCAGGACCGGCTTGACCGGATCAGGATCGAACTGCTGGAGACTCGGGCGAAACGCCCCCGGCCGCTCTTGGACGACAAGATCCTGACCGACTGGAACGGCCTGATGGCCGCGGCGCTGGCCCGAGCCGGTGCGGTCCTGGAAGAACCCGCGTACATCAGCCAGGCTCAGTCGGCCGTGGAATTCGTGCTGAACCGGATGCAGAATTCCAAGGGTCGGTTGCTCCACCGCTGGCGCGAAGGTCATGCCGAGATCCCCGCCTTTCTCGATGATCATATCTTTCTGACATGGGCCCTGCTGGAACTCTACGACGCCACGCTGGAGCCACGCTTCCTGAAACAGGCCGTCACCCTTCAGGAACAGACCGACACACTCTTCTGGGATTCAGACCGAGGTGGGTACTTCTTCTCGGCCCCGGACAACGAAAAGCTGCTGGTCCGGCCCAAGGAGATCTACGACGGCGCGATGCCCTCGGGAAACTCCGTCGCGGCACACAATTTGATCCGTCTGGGTCGACTGACGGGACGAACCGCCTTCGAAGACAGGGCCCATGCTCTGACGACCGCCTTCGGCCAAGGCGTCTCCCGTTCGCCCTCGGGTCACACCCACCTGGTCGATGCCCTCCAAAGGGCAACGAACCCGGCATTCGAGATTGTGATCTGCGGAGACCGGAAAGACCCAAAGACCCAGGCCCTGATCAGAACCGTACGAACCTCTGCGCCGGCCCGATCCTCGGTGCTTTTGATCGAACCAGGCACCCAGGGGAAGGCCGTCAGAACGCTTGCCCCCTTCACTGAGAACCACCTCATGATCGACGGTCAACCGACAGCCTACGTCTGCCAGGACCATCAGTGCCAAATGCCGACCTCGGATGTGAAGGAGTTGGTACGGCAGTTGACGGCTCAACCGCCTTCAAAATCCGAGAACAGCGCCACAAAGAGGGAAAGATAGCCACAAAAAGGCGCAAAAAGGCACGAAGATCAGACTATAATTATCTCTGAGATGAGGTTCTTCGTTGCTGTTTTTATGGTGATTCTCAGCTCTCCGAGTCCGGCCTTTTCGGAGTGCCTCGATGAGATCGGTTCGATGCCGAGCGGCCCGGCCTCCCGGGTCGTGGCGACAGACACCTTGGCCTTTGTTGGCAACGGCCCGAGACTCACACTGGTCGACATCAGTCTGGCCGGTGATCCAATAATGATCAGCGAAGTCGTTTTTCCCGATCTGGTGACGGCCATCGAACCTGCGGGCGATGTCGTCTTCGTCGCTTCCTCAGGATCGGGCTTGTGGATTGTTGACATCAGTAACCCGGCGAGTCCATGGATGGGTGATCAAAACTTCTGGCAACTCCCTGTTTCTGGCAACATCCGACAGCCTGGTCATCCTCGATATTTCCCATCCGTCCGAGCCGGTCATTACCGGCAGTTTCGAGTGCAGCCCTTCGGATTTTGCGGTCGTCGGGAGTACCGTGTATCTGCTGACAACCCGCAACAAACTCATCATGATCGATATCTCGGACCCCTACCAGCCCCTGGAAGTCGCACAGACGGAAGTCCCGGCAGCCAATGCCTCAAGGATCAAAATCCAAGATGGATACGCCTTTGTATCCGACTCAGGATGTATTTGGTGGCCCTGTCCTCCTCAACTACTCATCTTTGATGTCACCAACCCGATGAACCCGACGCTGGTGAGTACGACAGAAACCGACGGCTCGAGGCTCGACGTATCCGGCCGGTACGCCTACTTGATCAGCAGCCCGGGGCTCTGGGTTATTGACATTTCCAACCACAGCAAACCGTCAATGACGGGCTCGTGTGATTTTGACGAACCGAGGCCAACCCAAGAGGTGCATTATTCCGCCGGCCACACATATGTCACCACGTATTCCGAAGTGATCGTCTTCAACGTTTGGAACCCAACGAGTCCTGTCCAGCGCGGCATCGTTGATTTCAACACGCGGATTTGGAATGCTGTCCCTGGCGGTGGTCGCCTCTTCGTCGCTGAGGGGACCATGGGCCTGAGGATTCTCGAAGACTGCAGCGTACAACCGATGGAGAACCCGCAGGAATTCACCACCCAACAGGAAAAAGGCGCCAAGGGTCTCAGCTCCAAGCCGTCAACAAAGACCCCCTCGAAGCCCTGAAATCGACTTCGGCGGGCCAAAGCTCACACGAAACCCTTGATTTTCAATAGCTGATCATGATATCTTACCATTGTCTTACCGGAGGTGTGTGATGCCCACAACAACTCTTTCCACAAAGGGTCAGATTGTGATCCCCAAGGAAATCCGACAACGCCACGGTTGGGTTCCTGGTAGTGCAATCGAACTGGAGGAACTCGCGGATGGCGTCGTCCTGCGCCAGAAAAGGAAGGTCCCGAACACCAGCATCGACGACTTGCTGGGGTGCGTAGCTTATGACGGCCCTGCCAAGACTCTGGAGGAGATGGATCAGGCCATCGCCAAAGGCGCCCGGGAACACAAATGATCGCACCCGACACCAACGTCCTGGTCAGGATCATTACCAACGACGATGCCTCACAGGCATCGGTCGCTGCAGATGTCCTTCGCTCAAACACAGTATTCCTGTGCAAGACCGTGATCATGGAACTCGAGTGGGTTCTGCGCTACTCCTACGACTTCGATCGAGAAACCGTCGGCAAAGCCCTTGCGACCCTTATCGGCCTCAGAAACTCTGTAATCGAAGATGCCGCAGTTGTAGAGAGGGCAGTTGAGTGGTACGAAGAGGGAATGGACCTTGCGGATGCCCTGCATCTCTCGTCGAGCAATACCGTCAATACCTTTGTTACCTTTGACCGCAAAATGGCGATCGCCGCATCCAAGCAAGGTATCAGTCCAACCGTACAACTCCTGACCGATACGGAACAGCACTGACCAGCCGTCGCAGAAGACCCTCGATCGGGGCAATTTGACCCACAACCGGTGCCAGAGATCGAACAACGATGAACCCGAAGAGGCCCTATTTCCAAAGCTTTCTTTGCGTTCCCTTTGCGCTCTTCGCGTCTTGGCGGTTCAACTGTCTTTTTCTTCCTGCCACCGCGACCGCGGTTTATGCAACCGCCTGTGCTGAGAGCTGACAGCTCCTCTACAACCGCTCCAACTGCCCGATGATATCCGCCTTGACCTCGTCAATCGGCCTCATACCGTTGACCTTGATGAAGGCGGGGCCCGAGTTTGTCTTGCCCGAGTAGAAGGAAGACAGGACGGCGGTCTGGGCGTGAAAGGTCTCCAGTCTTTTCCGGATGACATCTTCCCGGTCGTCGTCTCTCTGGATCAGCAGTTCCCCAGTGACGTCGTCCAACCCCTCGATCTTGGGAGGGTTATGGAGCACGTGATAGACCCTTCCCGAGGCCGAATGGCTCCGCCGCCCCGACAGTCTCCGGACGATCTCATCGTCCGGAACCACAATCTCCACGACGGCATCCATGACAACCTGCGCGGCGTCCAGAGCCTCGGCCTGAGCCATCGTCCGGGGAAACCCGTCCAACAAATACCCATTGGCGCAGTCAGGATCGTCGGTTCGTTCCTGGACCAAACGAATAATTACGTCATCGGTGACCAGGCCGCCCGACTCCATGGCCGCTTTAACCAAAAGGCCCAGGTCGGACCCTGCCGCCACCGCGGCGCGCAACATGTCTCCGGTCGAGATCTGCGGTATACCGAATCGCTGACAAATGAACCCTGCCTGGGTTCCTTTACCTGCCCCCGGCGGTCCGAGAAAGATCAGTCGCATCTCACCTCCCGAACGAGCCCGTACTCACACGGTCTCCTTGCGTAAAATCTATCATAACCTGCAATCCAGCTTCACCGGATTGCATCAAAAAAATGCTCCACCGAGGCGTTTGGCCAGCATCGCAAGGTCACCCATATCCGGCAACGCCTCGCCCTCCCTGTCCCCCAACAGAAATCCCTGGACACGAGCCCTGGTTCCCAGAGGCAGAACGACAGTCTCGGAATGCAGTTCGGCAAGGCCAACCGCCTTGGCAAGTTGCATGGCGCCACCGCTTGACGGGTCGAGTCCGGAGATCTCTTCTCCGTCCCGAATCATCCGTTCCAGCAGGCCTATACCCCGAGGGAGCACTCCTCCCCCGAAGCCCAAGGGGTAACCAAAGCCCGCACGGCACCGCACGGAGGTTCCCTCCACGGAGAAAACGGCACCCCGAGCCAACTGGCTTGCGGCCAACTGGAGGAACGAACCCAGGGCCTCATCGGCCTCGACGCCATGCAAAAGCGTATCCACCAGTTCGGTGACAGCCTGGGGTATCTCCACTTCGGCGCCGGTGCCACGACCACGAGAGAGCCACCGATCGACGACCGTTCCCAGGGCCTGGAAGAAACGATGTCCTGCCTCGCCTCCCTCCGTCTGCACCGAAGGCAGAAGAAAATCAACACCGGCTTCAACCAGATGACCGACCCAGACCGGGTCCCCCAACGGCCCGACCCAGATGACCGGAGTACCCTCGGCGTCAGCCCTCCGGACCAACTCCAGCCAGTCTTCCTCCCGTCCGATTCTGGTGATCGAAAGCTGTTGATGGACCACCAGTGCATCGAGATTCTGAGGATCTACATCATCCGGAACCCCAAAGAGTCGCACCTGCCAACCACGGCGCCGCCACTCCCGGTCGACACTGCCGCGCCACGGTCGGGGATCCTGGGAGACAACACCGACCTGCGCCAGCAGGAGTTCATCAGGGGCGGTCTCGGCAAGATCTTCCAACAGATCGTCCAGCGGGTTCTCGGCCGACACTTCGGACAAGAGATGGATAGCCGGCTTCGCCGCACCACCCGACACCTCGAGAACCTCCCCGGCGATCAGGGCATCCACATCGATCTCAGACGAAAAGGGCGTCCTTTTGTTCTTGGAAACGGTCTGAACCGCAGCCAGAAAGTCAGCAGCATCCAGGATGACGTCGGTCTCTCCGCCACCACCCACCAAAGGCGAGAAACGATAGGATCCGTCGTGAGACTCGAGAATCTGAGCAACGACTCTCAAATCCCTCTCGGTGGCCATTCGGACTCCGCCATCGACGATGTCGATCTGAATGACCCCGGCATCGGTCACTAATTCCAGCGTCCCACTTGCTCCGGTTGCGGAAACCAGGCGAAGCAGAGCCGGTGGCGACAGGTGTTTCAGGCTGCCCGATAAACTTCGCGTCATCACTTTACCCTCCTCACACGATCTCTCCCCATGAGTCTAACGCAATCCTCATCGTCGATTCTGACGGCGACGCTGTAATGTTCGCCATTGCCGAGATCAAGAGTCTGCCGCAATACCACGTCGGAGTCCCGCCTGACCTCAAGCCTCCACCGCCCCGGGAAGAGCCCGGAAAAACGTCCCTCTTTTTCAAGTTCGGTTCTCAATTCAACACCGGAATCGCCGCGCAGGACGGCAACCAACCGTCCCCCGCAGGGGTTGACGACTCGGCACACCAACTCCGAACCAAGATCCGGACGGGTCGGCACGCCGTCGATGACGGGATAATGCGGCGGGTCCTCGGGTGGAGACACCATCTCGACGACCGGGAGGTCGGTCACGGTATCCGAGAAAACCAGATGCCGAGGTGTCACAACCCAGAATCCGATCGTCGGATCCGTCGGAACCCACCCGGCCCCCGGCAAGAGGCACTCGAGCCATCGGTGAGGCACAACCCTGTCATCCGACACCAGGAGACCACTGACGGTTCGGGCCTCAAATCCCGCAGCTCTCAGGAGGGCAACCGTTGCGTTGGCCAGACCGGAACACCGGCCGTTGCCTCGACGCAATACCGAAACCGCATCCTGATCACCGGTGCTGGAAATGTTCAGAGAGAGCGAGCGAGCGACCCACCGGAGTACCCGGGTTGCCCTCGTGAAAGCGTCGAGATCGGCGCTCAAGACCGAACT
>Ga0164315_10004555_pt1 | contig 10746 bp, 12 predicted proteins | sample GuaBasSedimGuay6_FD_113737 | JGI IMG/M metagenome (GOLD analysis project Ga0164315, IMG submission 113737) | Subseafloor sediment microbial communities from Guaymas Basin, Gulf of California, Mexico - Guay6, Core 4569-2, 0-3 cm | ecosystem: Environmental > Aquatic > Marine > Hydrothermal vents...
TTGCTCCCAATGGGCCACGGAATCTGATGGAGTGGCTGAGGGGAAGCCCGCGCGTGCTCCTATAGTCTCGAAAATATCTTAAATACTACGCGCGGGCAACCACGTCAATGGTTTTCCATAACTTCCTTATATACATTGACGTGTTTAATCGCAGTCTTTTCCCATGAAGTAGCAAGGGCATATTCTTTGAGGATATCTACGTATACCTCGTACTCTTTTCTGTTTTCCATAAAATCAATAATCTTTTTAGCAATTTCCTTTGGATCATCTGGAACTCTTATTACTAGGTCTGGTGCTATCTCATAGAGCTCTACAAGTCTATCTGTTCTAGTACCTATGATAGGCTTCATGCTTCCTAACGCTAGATGAAGTATGCCACTCACTGAAAACTTTCCAGGCCTTGACCTATAAGGCATGACGATCAAATCAACGATTGCCAATAGTTTTTCGAGTTCTTCTTTGCTTAGGAACTTATGAATGAATGTCAAGTATTTCGGAATCCTACCATCGACTTTAATGAATTCAAAGATCTTTTCACTGTATTTTCCTTGTTCTATTCCGGAAATTATTAATCTAACGTCATATCTTTGGTTTACGATCTCTATAGCTCTTACAAGGACATCAAGTCCTTTATCTATACGCAGGAATCCAGGAGATGTTATTAAAAAATCTTCATCATTAACTCCTGATAAATTTAGCTCTTGAACAACATCATCTCGAGTTATTTTTCCAATGTACTCATTTATCTTTGTCCCATGGGGAATCCTATAGAGTTTTCTAGGATCCTCTATTTGAACTAATAGTTCGAATTCTTGCAAAGAACTATGTACGACCACGGCATCTACAGCTTTTAGTAATTCAATTTGATGCTTCACACGCTCTTGATATTCATAGCTTTTGTGGTACACCGTGTGAAGCGTTACCAGTACTGAGTCAGCATACTTTTTGAGATTCTCTATTAGCTTTATGAACTTCGCAGATGAAGGAAATATTCCGTATTCGTGTTGTATATGTACCACGTTAAATGGTCCATTCTCCTTTATGAGCTTTATTAAATGGTCATATTTTGAAACCCCTCTCTGAAACGATGGTATGATCACTTCTCCAAAGCGTCCTATATATTGATCCGTGTTTTTGAAATCCTTATCTGAGAAAACATATATTTCAGAGCCTCCACAAACGTTTCTGAGGCTTTCTATTAAATATGACGTGTACTCGGCTATACCACATGGTGTAGGTGGATATGTCGTTATATATGCTACTTTCATAATAGAACACCCCCACTAAACGATAAGTGCATGTATTACCATGATCTCAACGAGAAACACTGAAATCAACAAGTATGTGATGTTAATGAATATCTGCGACTTCTTAGAAACAATGATTTCTAAATGGTAAATAATGGAAAATTACTATAACATAATTCAAAAATAACCTTGACAAATATGAATCTTATCGAAATTGTTCAAATAATACTTATTCACTTTTTCTTAAGATCACTCTATTGTCGTCTTATCGAGCTCAGACATAAGAACATCCATAGGAATTTCAGCAAATCCTATGGCATAATCAGCAGCACCATATGCAATAATTAGCTTGTCATCTACCACAGCGTTCCCACATGGGAACACCACGTACGGCCTATCGCCAAATATCTCATAGAGTGCTTTGGGCTCCATTATATAATGTGGTGTCACGGCTATAGGCCTGGGACCCGTATCCTTATCGTACTTTATCATGGCAGCGAATACCCTATAACCTTCTATCTCATTGTCAATGCCATGTATAAGTATTAGGTATGTATCTCGTTCGATCTCTATTGGCGGGGCCGCCCACCCTAATTTTATCTCGAAACCCTGTGGCTCTAGCATTATCTTAGTATCTTTTACTTCTATTTCTACAGGATTCTTTTCGAAGCTCATATCAAGGAAATCATCTCTAGATATAATGCTCACAGTCAGGTAATAGCGTTCATCCATCATGTGAGGTCTATGGAATAAAAGAACGTCGCCAGTAGATGATCTAATTATGAACGCATCTTTATCACTTATAAGGATCTTCCTAAACCTTTTATCAAGCACTAACACAGCTTTTTTCTCCCACTTATTCAGTCGTTTGTCCACAGCCTCTGCGACTATTGGTAAAGTTCTCTCATATCTGATTGAAGGATTGAAGTAATTTATCCCTCGTCCCACGTATACCATAAAGACTCTTCCATCTATTTCAACAACCCTTGGATCCTCAGTACCCCAAAGATCATACCTGATCGACGGATAAACTACTATCTCCGCTGAGTAGTCTGAGAAATTCATTACGTCCTCAGAGAGATCCTCTACAGGAATCTCCATCTTTAAGATAGCACTAACGTACATAAAGTAACCAAGAATTGCTCTAGGGAACAAATAGACTATATCTCCTTTTATGACCATTGCAGGGTTAAACGCCGTAATAGGACTATCAACAAGATAGTTCCTTATGTGAATCCTATCTGGGGAGATAACACCTATTCTCTTTGCTATATCCTTTGTCTCAAATTTTCTCTTCTGAGAGAGCTCTATAGCATTCTCAGCATATTGAAACATCAGGCTTCACCTAGATGCAGTGCTATATTCTTACTTTAGTGAGTTCACTTATTTAACTGTTTACCTGTTTTTCTCTTACTTACTGTAATAGTAAAGTAATCTTTACATTCCGTTTGTCCCTACCGCTTCTTTTTGTTTAAAACTGTAGCGAATTGTGTCTACAGTAGGGACTTCCACCTCACCCACAAGGACGGGAGCAGTGCTCCAAATGGCGTATGGCACAGAGGGAAGCTCACGATGACAATGAATCCCGGCTATGGTTAGCAAAAGCTAATTATAGCTGGGAAGAGGAGCAACGCTTAGGTAGATCACTCATAATCAAAACTTTCTAAGGTAAATGGTGAAATATAGTCTCCAAGATGCTCTCTTACCTTAATAAGTCTCTTTCTTTCGGCTTCTAGCACTTCGAAGACTTCTTTAGGTATCCTTCCTCCAACATCTCTGTAGATCTTTATTATCCTATCTACTTTAGAAAGATTCTCTGGTATTCTTATCGTGAACTGTTTTTCATAGGCCTCTTTCGAGTATTCCTTATTGAGAACTCGCTTGAAGAGCTCCCTGAGATCCTCATATCTTGGGATGTATCCAATAGGAGTCCACACTGCGCCTACATCATCGTGCACTCTAAGTTCCATCCACTTAAGCCATACTGCTTTATCAACTTTGTCATTGATGTAGTTCCCGTGTTCATCCCTAAGGAAGTAGTTTACTGCGAATATCTTTGGCTTTTTCTTAAGTTTCTTACCGAATTCAAGATAGTTCCTCAAGTAATCTCCAATGTGAACTGAAAGGAAGTCTCTTATGGCCATTGGATTAAACTCCCTAACACCCTCTTTGCCGAGAGTAGCGGCTGTGGTCTCAGACTCCAAAGCAGCGCCCTTAGTGATAACACCATGTTCCCAATTGAAGGCCTCACAAACAGGGGGCCATGTGTCAGGATCCCTTCCACCAAATATTATGCCTCCTAGAGGAACTCCTTCGGGAGCGTTTAGGGCTTCTTTGTCAAGGTTCTTGAAGGCCTCTAGCCTTACAGTGAATCTTGCGTTCTTGTGAGCAGGAGGCACCTCTTTTCCATCAGGTCCTATCTTACCTTTCCACCACTTCCCTGAGAAATTCTCGCCTTCTTCTGGCAATTCTATACCCATCCCTATCCAATACGGTTTCCCATTATGTACTAATACATTTGAGAATATGATCTCATTTGGCGAATGAAGCACTTCCCATATTATAGGATCATCTACGGGATTTATTCCAGTTATTATCCCAAAAACTCCTTGTTCAACGTTTACAGCCCTCGCCTCTCCGTTTATTTCCTTTATAAATGCTAGGTCATCTCCAACGATGTTCTCGTGAGGCATAGTACATGTGGAAGTCTTCCCACACATTGATGGGAATGCTCCTGTGAAGTACGTTTTTCTACCGTTTGGACCATTTACTCTCATTAAGAACATATGTTCTGATAACCATCCTTCCATCACGGCTCTTCTTATTGTCAGCCTGAATGCCAGCTTTTTTAATCCCATGCTATTACCGCCATACTGCGTGTTCACTGAATACACGGTTTCAGACTCTAGATCTATGTATATCCTTCTCTTATCAATGTTTTTACTAGTCTTCCTCTCATCAAGCTCTCCAGCAGAATGAACGAACTTCAGGAATCTTGCATTTCTTCCCAAGCGTACGAACTCCTCATAGCCCTTCCTATAGAGTATGAATTCAGAGTGAGCTACATAGGCTGAGTCCGTCATCTGCACAGCAGGTATGGTAAACGGAGACTTATTAGGTCCTAAAACGAAGAAACAGATAAAGACTTCTTTGCCACGCATTATTCCATCCATTATCTCATATATCTCCTTAAGTCCTTCTTCTCTTGGCATCGTATTTACGTAGGGTATCTCAACACCTGAAGGCACTAAAATCTTTGTGTTCTTTCTATCTCTTGCCTGATCGAAATATCCATCAAAGTGCACAGTATGACCAGGGGTTCTCAATGGGCTTTCTTCTCCGTATTCTATGGCCTTTTTTCTTACGTACTCCTCGTCTTCAGGGCTATCACTACACACGTATATTTTCGATGGTTTACAAAGGTCTATATACTTAGCAATAAATGCGTGAAGCTCTGGGTTATCTATCCTTGCGAGCTTTTCAAAGTGATCCCTCTTAAGTATTTTTTTCAGATACTCAAGTGCATCCATAATTCTACACCTCTCTATGTAGAGGATTAAGTATAACTTAACAGGTCCCTTAAAGTGGTTTCACAATATCCCTTTCAGTCAAGATAGCAGTGACCAATCTACTTGGTGTCACATCAAAAAGAATGTTTCTCACGGCTTTCCCTTGAACAGTCAGTTCCCTTTCCATGAGCTCCAATTCCTCTCCATGGTTTATTATGGGATGAAACTTGAACCTCTCTGCAAGAACGTAAAAAGGAACACTGTAATAATTTGCAGACAGTGCTAATAGGAACGTTCCTGCCTTATTTATTACATCCAACCTCCTCGTTATACAATCTGCACCGACAACCACGACATCAGCCCTTTTGATCATGAGACCCATTTGTGCATCTGTTATTATCTCATACTTAATTCCAAGGTCTTCAAGTTCATTTGCGAGATGTATTCCTTCAAAGTCAGGTCTTGACTCCGTTAATATAACTTCAAAGCTTATGTCCATAGATGAAAGCTTCTTAAACAGCTCCAGAACAGCAGAAGAATAAGAGTGTGTCATGAACACTACTTCTGAGGGGATCTCAATATTTTTAATAAATATTTCTGCTGTTTTTGATTTCGCACTTTGTATCTCAGTGAGATAATCCTTTAGTCTTTTGAGAATAACGTCTTTGTCATCTATTTCCCTCACAAGCTTCATAACGTGGTCTGATACGTTATATATTGGCGCAACAGTAGGAAAAAGTCTCACAATTTCATTAGACAGTCTAACAATCTCCTTATTACTTATGTTCTCTTCTATAAGTGCAATATAAAACTCAACACATTTCTCAGCAAGATAACTTGCACCCTTTATCTTCTCAGAGATCATACTGTTCAGAATCTCCTCAGCTCTTTGAGGCAACTTTAATAACATTTCTAGACCTCCTGACGCACTATCTTGCTTTCTACGAATGCAATTATGGACGTAAGAAGTGGTACAACAAACCCGAATGCTACTATAGGATATAGGACTAGTCTAATATCTGCCTCGTAGTATATGCTTGTCCCTTGGTACTCTATATATCCACTCACGATCCCTCCCTTTAACACTGAAAGAAATACATACAGTATAATCACTCCCTGAAACATCAAAACAAGAATACGCATAGGGGTTCTTCCTGAAACCCTATCAACAAAATATATGAAGAAGAATGCCACAAAACCTCCATAAAAAACCGTATGTGGCATGGGTATGTTCTCTACAAACAATGAGAGAACCATGTAGGGGATGTAAACGAATCCCAAATACGCTATCGTAGAATCCACAAGAGCCAATACAAGAGCTTTCACAACAGTTCTCAGAGGAGATCTCACTTCCTTATCTTGCATGTCTTCTTCACTCTCCCAGTCAAAGTATTGGCACTTCAAATGTCATTTTAAATGGCAAGAACCCAGAGATATTCATTCTTATGGAGACCCTCGCTGTAAAGGACTTTGGAAAACCCTTTAAGTATAGTGTAAGGTTCCTTTCAACACTCTCTTGTGGAGATAAACTCCCAATGTACACCTTGATGATCTTGCTATATGTCCTGTCGTCAATTGTCGTATAGTTACACTGTATTTCGACAAATATATCCGTTATTTTTACCCTCCCGTTGTTAAACCCACATACTGTGAAATTTATCACAATACTGTCATTTTCAAGCCTTGATATTACTATGTTCCTAAGAGATATGTCAAATTTTCCACCCTTGGCATCCTCAATGAAAGTATATAGTGGATATCCTATTACTACAAGGGATATTATCATAATAGTAGCAGAAGTAACAGACAAGAAGGTAGTATACCTCACAGGATCACCTACAGTGCTTATTAACTTATTTTCATGAGAAGTTGAATTCCCCTATAAAGCAGTATAGAGCCTATCCAGATCATGATAGATAGAAATGCAAGTCTTAATCCATAGTAAAGTATCAGTGGGGTTACATCGGAGACAAGGTCTTCTATGCTGTTGAGTTTTGGAAGAGTCTCTTTTGTTATTGTGTTATACTCTTTATATGCTAGAATCCCAGAAAATATCAGCACTGCAAGTCCTACAACTACTAAAAGTATTGTGAGACCAATTCTGAAAGTAGCCTCCTTATCAGATTCTGACAAAAGTTACACCTCCTAAAGCCTTGCGGAACTGTTAAATATTTGGATAGGTAAATATGGAACGACTTTATACGATGAAAGAAACCATGCCTGTCCCAAATGTGGCAGAGGATAAAGCACCGAAAGGGACAGGCATAAGCCCATACCCAAGGATGTGGGATTTTCCTTCCCCAATGAAGATTTGGAAGGAATTAATCCTCCAATCCTAAGGGGGAGCAAGGTTACCCTGAATGGGGGCGAGACCAATGACTTGCTCCCGATGGTTGAGGCTGATGTGCCCTAAGGCGGATGCTCGCTCATCAATGCGGACATCCGCTGAACCCCTTTGTGTTAATCTCCTAAGTTTCTAATTTTTCTTTTACGTTAAACATCACTTAACTTTTACGGGTACTTTATAGTACGTCTCAAGAATCATCCTGTCTTCGGAGCGAACACGTCCTTTTGACACTTCGATGACAATACACTTCCTTGAGAATTCAAGGATTTCCATCTTAACTTTTCTATGTTCAAAATATTCGTAAATACTTACCTCGTCTCTCAGCGTGTAGTTTCCACAAGGTCCATGACTGCACAGATTACAACCCATTCCATGAGAGATTATATTCGCTGAACAAGCAAATGGAAAGGTTTTTAGACCAACGTCTAGCGCAATACTTTCTATTTTTCTTTTTATATCGTTAGTAAATACTGAAACTTGATCGGACTTGTCTTTGAACTCCTTTCTTAACATCCTCTTGAGAAGCTCATCTTTTAAATTAAATCTCTCTGAGAGTATTCTAAAAACACGTGGAGTGACCCTTAACGATCCCAACACTATACCCTGCACGCCAGCATCTTTCAGACCTTGCAACAGAGTTTCTATGTCTTCTTCAGTTATTCTCGGAACTATGGGTCTTATGAATCCTACTGTCTTTATTCCGACATTACTGAGTTCTTTTAAGCACATAACCCTGTCTTTAACTGCTACTTTAGGTTCAAGTACTCCAGAATATGATGAAAAACTCATGAGAAAGCTGATATCCTTGTCAAAGTTAAGCAATCTATAAGGATCCGATGGACATAACTTTGCTGATATTTGAATGGGATTTCTTAACCATGTTGAGACATGTTCTATGAACTCGTATGTTTTCTCCTCTAATTGCGGTAAAAATGGTTCTGTTATCGATCCCACAGCTATGAGAGTCTCCTTAGGAAGAAAATATTTATTAATAAGTAAGGCATAAACAAGCTCCATTCCAGAGAGCTTTGATTGTGTAACCGTGGTTATCCCCATATCGTAAACATAACAGTAAACGCATCCCAGCGAACATCCATATCCTGGATGTATTGTCATCCCGCAAAAGATCGGTCTCCTCCTACTATGTTCATCCTTCTTGACTTTTTTCATGTCCACGTTCTTCCTAAGATCTTTAAGCAGAGACTCTTTAAGGGATAACAGATCAACAAGTTTGTAACCCTGCATACCCATCAATCTAGTGTTATGTTATTATGTTCTTGTATAATTTATTATGCACAACGCTTATTACCAATTCTAGGGCACACTAGAATATGCACGAAGGATGCTAAACTTAAGACCCATCTATAAATAAGCAATTATACACATGGTGATACCGCCATGAAGATCCTTACGTTCTCCATTGGAAACAGCATATATGGGATTGACATAAAGTATGTAAGACAAGCTCTTTTCAGAATAGAGATTGAGGAATATTACTCTGGAAAAGAATACATTCTCGGGGTTGTAGACATAAAGGGAACCTTATATCCAGTGGTGGACTTTGGGAAGCTTCTCAAAGGAAAAGAAAGCACTGGAGAATATTTCATAGTCCTTACTACATCCAACGGAGGACTCGTTGGAAAGGTTGATGCCATATTAGGAATTACAGATATTAGCGAAAGAATACTTGATTCTCAGATGAATGTCTCAGAAACACTGAATCCCTATATTATAGGTGCTGCTAAGGTTAATAACAAAGTAATATTCATCGTAGATGTAAACAAGATCCTTACTATTATATGACAATAGCTCATGGCTTTAAGATTATTTCATCAAAAGAACATAAAGGACACGTTAATACCATCGAAAACCCTTAATACTCTTGAGATTATCGCTGCTGCAACAGAGCACTCTCCAGACACGAACAATTACCGCATTCTAGAGTCTCACAGCTTTCCTTTATGTACATTTTATTGTAAAATTATGTATAGGATAACATTATATATTACACTATTTTTGATAAATATGTATGAACGTTCGCGTGATAGTCGATGAGATAATTAAATTTATAAAAGAAGAGGTTGGATCTAATCTTGCTATATCAGCATTATCTGGAGGAGTTGATAGTACTACTGCCACAGTACTCGCGAGGAAGGCACTGGGGGAGAAAGTAATCCCAGTATTCGTAGATACAGGACTTCTTCCTTATGGAGAAATAGGACACATAAAAAAGCTTTCGAGAGATCTAAACATACCAGTAAAAATAATCAATGCATCGAACGAGTTTTTCAGAGCTTTAAAAGGAGTTACAGACCCGGAATTAAAGAGGAAAATTATTGGAGAGACTTTTATAAGAGTATTTGAGAGAATAGCTGAAGATCATGGTGCAAAGTGCCTCATACAGGGAACAATAGCTCCTGATTGGATAGAAAGTAAAGGAGGAATAAAAAGCCATCATAATGTTGGAGGCCTTCCAAAGGAAATTAAGCTTAAGATCGTAGAGCCACTTAAAAACTTCTATAAGGATGAAGTACGTGAGATAGCACGCTATATTGGAATCCCAGAATATGTAATCAATAAAAAGCCTATTCCAGGACCTGCTCTTGCTGTAAGAATCCTTGGAGAGGTTACCCCTGAAAAAATTGAAATAGTAAGAAAAGCTACGAAAATAGTCGAAGAGGAAATGATGAAAACTGGATTAGATTTCTGGCAAGCTTTTGCAGTTTTATTACCAATAAGAACGGTAGGGGTTCGAGGAGATATAAGAGCATATGAGTGGACTATAGCTGTAAGAATAGTAAATTCTACAGATGGAATGACAGCAAACTTTTCAAAGGTCCCATGGGAGGTCCTTGAACGTATTTCATCTAGGATAACATCTGAGGTTCCACACATTGGAAGGGTACTTTATGACATAACAAACAAGCCTCCTGCAACTATAGAGTTTGAGTAGGGTGATGAAGTTCATGGAGATAATTATAGTAGACAATGGAGGACAATACGTTCACCGTATTTGGAGAAGTCTTAGAGAAATTGGCGTAAAGGGTAAGATCGTAAGTAACACAATTCCCCCTGAAAAAGCAATAACATCAGATGTCATTGGAATCATACTCAGTGGAGGTCCTGATATAAAAAAATCAGGGTATTCAGAAGATTACTTAGAGTACTGCATTGAACATAATCTTCCTATACTTGGCATTTGCCTTGGGCATCAAATAATAGGTAGATATTTTGGTGCTGAAGTGGGAAAAGGGTCCAAGGGCGAATATGGATCGACTTTGATAAAAATATTAGAGAAGAAGTATCTTTTTGAGGGTTTTCCAGACAAAATCTCAGCTTGGGCCTCACATATGGACGAAGTAAAGGATGTTCCAAAAGAGTTCCTCCTAACAGCGACATCAGATGTGTGTCTTGTCGAAGGAATGCGCCACAAGAGGCTACCCATATTCGGCATTCAGTTTCATCCAGAGGTGTCTCATACGCCGGATGGAAAGAAGATTTTGAGGAACTTCTACGAAATATGCCGTTTTAAGCTGTTTTTGTGATAGTTTAATATATAGAAGGGATTGTGTAATTGTTGTGGCTAGTATGGAGGCCCCCACTGCAGGAATCTGCTAATACCCCAAAGGGGCAATTAATGAAA
>Ga0164315_10004557_pt1 | contig 10744 bp, 6 predicted proteins | sample GuaBasSedimGuay6_FD_113737 | JGI IMG/M metagenome (GOLD analysis project Ga0164315, IMG submission 113737) | Subseafloor sediment microbial communities from Guaymas Basin, Gulf of California, Mexico - Guay6, Core 4569-2, 0-3 cm | ecosystem: Environmental > Aquatic > Marine > Hydrothermal vents >...
GCCATGGTCAATGCTGATGCACCGCTCCAAAAAACCAGGGATGTAAAGGCATAATTGAAATGTAAATGGGGTTCCCCACTTGCTTTTGTAAGAGCGATTGGTCCATCAAAGTCCGCAAAAGTCATCATAAGACTCTCAAGCGGAGGTAGCTCAGGACGGTTCTCCGCGGGTTCATTGTCACATGAGGTGCTTACAATTAAAAGAGTGATAGCCAGCAAAATGGCTACAGGTCTATTTACTATCAATTTATTATTCGTCTTCATAAGTTCTAATTTTTAAATCCACTTGGCTTATTCGTCATTCTGTCAAACAAAACGACTTTTTATCTTTTTTATTGAACGATTGTAGTAAATTTATTTAATGCAGTTACCGTCAATAAAGAAGCTGGGGCTTGGCTACCGGTTTGACCAGGAACGGGAGATCCTCGCACTGATCTACCTGAGTTACTTCTATATACTGCTCTTTTCTTTGGTGGTAGTCCTGCTTCACACCTCAGATGAAGAGCTGCTTCCCGTGTCCTACCGCTATCATTCCATAATCTTGCTTGGATTTGTGATTCTGCTGCTGGTCAGATTCAGATTCTTTATTATGGCAAAGGTCCTGATACTAACAGTGACCCCTTTTCTGTTACTTATTCTACCGCCCCTTGCGGGATTGTTTAGCGATGAATACTATTTCTGGTTTCCCTATGTGCCCATAGGTCTGTCACTGATACCTCACTTCATATTTCATCCTAAAAAGGAAAGAACTGCACTAATCATTTGCCTGCTGTCCTACTTCCTTCTGGCCATCTTTATCTCCGACTTCATGATGCTTTTAAGCGATGGAAGTGAAAAAATTATCCCCATCGTCCTGGAGAATCGCTTCTACTATGGTTTTATTCCAGTGATTATATACATATTTGTGAACCTGGCACTGGGCCTGGTTTTTGCAAGGAGCCATGAATTTGAACAAATCATGATCCGGCAGCAGGGCGATCTGATCCAAGCCGAGAAAATGGGTTCACTGGGGGTGTTGACAACCGGCATCGCACACGAAATAAACAATCCCATGAATTTTATCTCGGGTGGACTGCATGCCTGCAGTACTTTGAAAAATGAGTTGCTCAAAATGGATGGGAAGCCCTCAAAGAAGAAAATCGCTCTAAACGAACAGATGGATAAAATTATGGCGAATACTCTGGAGGGAGTGGAACGGGTCACGGATATTGTCACCAGTTTAAAATTCTTTTCCAACCCGGGAAAGGCCCACAAACTTGAGCATGACCTGAACAAGTTGCTTTATACTGTTCTGCTAAGCATCGAAAAAAAAATACCCTATTACATTAACCTGAGTAAAAATATTCCGGATGGGACAAAGATTTACTGCTATGATGAACAGCTTCAACAGGTATTTATCCAAATCCTTCTGAATGCCATCCAGGTGCTTGAAGAGAGCCAGGGGGATAAACAAAAGGACATAGATATCTCTTTTTCCGAAGCCAAAAAAGAGGACAAATCGCTTTCATGCATCTCTTTTTCAAATAACGGCCCCCCAATTCCGGAGGATGAGATAAAGCTTATCTATGACCCCTTCTATACTATTAATAATGCGGGTACAGGGAAGGGGCTTGGCATGGCTATCAGCTACATGATCATGCAAGAACACCAGGGCTGGATTGAAGCCAGAAATAAAAATGATCAGGTTATTTTTGATGTGATCCTTCCTAAAGCTTAGCGCTTCAATGCCTCCAGGATGGTGTCTTTAAGCTCATCCTTATTCCAAGGCTTCATTAAATACCTGAATATTAACTCCTGATTAAATCCCTCAAGCATAACATCCGATTCCATAAAAGCGGTTAATAGCATACAGATTTTTTCCGGATGCTTCTGCTTGACAAGCTTGATAAAATCCAGGCCATTGATCACAGGCATTTTCAGATCAGATATAAGCACATGAATATCAGGATTCAGTTCCAGCAAGCTCAATCCATCCGCAGCTGATTCGGCAATAATCACCTCAAAATCATTCATAAAGGTGAGCTGGAGTAATTCCAGATTGATGACCTCGTCATCTACATATAAGATCCTGGGAAGCTCCATTTTGAATAACTAATCTCTGTTTTCATGTTCTTCCATGGTCACCACCTGGTATGATTTGTCCACCACCAGGTCGGCATTGGGTTTCAGGCTTATCACAGCCTGGTGCTCACGCTCCAGGATGCCAAGCCGGAAGTCGCTAAGCGCTTCTTTCATCCGGATAATCTGGTTAATCTTGGTTTCGTGGTAGGTGAGATCAATAAAGACCCGCATATCAATGTCTTTGGCATTGATGGCATAAAGGCCGTCCACGATCAACAGATCCACCTTGCTGAAATCTGTAATGAGTTTGTCTACCTGTTCGGGGATCAGGTCAATGCAGGGAATCATACACTCCTGCTCCTCTTTAAAGTCCCGCAGGGTTTTCCTGATCTTGACCCAGTCATACTCATTGATCCCGATCTGATCAAAGCCCTTGTTACGGCGCCACTCTTCCCTCAACAGCGGTTGGATCCGGTAGTAATTATCGGTATGGATCACCTTTACCCGGATATTGTGATGCTTCAGGAAGGTTCCCAGGGCATGAGCCAGTTCAGATTTTCCCGAACCCGATTCTCCGGATATTCCAACCACATAGCGGTATCGTTCCTCCCTGGTTTCCCTGTCGGCCATTACCTTCTCACAAATGGTCTGGGCAGCCTCCTTGTGCATATCGTTGATCAGCAGAACATCTCCTAACATTGAATCTAAAAATTTATTTTATGGTCGCTATCAGGGATTTTCCTTCAGACAGCGTTAGCTCTTCTCCGTAAAGATGAAATTTTATCTGATCCTTTCCCATATTATTACCGGAGATTTTGATTTGTTGACCGCTTATGGAGACTAAAATGGTCTTTCCCCTGTATGTAAAGCGGAAATCCAATCCCTTCCAGTGTCCCGGCAGTTTCGGATTGAGTACCGGAATATCTCCATTAAGATTTAAACCGGCAAAACTCACCAGGACATCGTAGACCGTGCCTGCCATAACACCACAATGGACTCCCTCTCCGGTGGTCCCTCCCTGTATATCCACCAGGTCGCTTCTAAGCGCATCCATGAAGAGTTCCCAACCACTATCGCTCATTCCCATCTCCCATGCCAGCCTGGCATGTACCAGCCTGCTGAGCGTTGAACCATGTGAAGTGCGTGCCAGGTAATAGTCGAAGTTACGCTTCGCAAAATCTTTCGGAAGACTATAGCCCAATCCATTAATGGTACGTTCTACCTCAGCGGTGCCCAGGTTATAGAAGCTCATCAGAAAATCGGCCTGCTTGGCCAGCTTGTAATCATCGGGCGACTTCCCTTCCGATTTGAGAATCCGGTCGAGCCGGTGTATATCCCCGTATTTTTCGCGGTAGTGCTCCCAATCCAGTTCGTCCAGTCCAAAGTAGCCCATAAACTGTTCAATCACTCCTTCATCTGAAACATGCAGGGCCACGCCATGCCTTACTAGTTTCCACTGCTCCAGATCCTCTTCAGCTAAAGAAAGCACTTCCAGAATCCTCTTTCTATGCCCGGCTTCAAGAGCATTCAGGACCCTGAATGCTTTATCCATCATCCAGCTCACCATAATATTGCTGTAGGCGTTATCGGTCAACCCACCTATGCCCGATCCGGGCAGGGACTCGTGAAACTCATCGGGACCCATCACTTTGTCGATATGAAACTTTCCATCCGGATCGGCCTCTGATTTACTTGCCCAGAATTTGCAAATATCCAGCAACATTTCAGCACCGAACTCCTCCATAAAGACCAGGTCGCCTGTCACATCATAGTAGGTCCAGATGTTGAAGGCAATAGCCAGGGAGATATGCCTCTGCAAGGAGCTGTAATCATCTCCCCATTCACCCGATAGCGGGTTCAGGTGAATGATCTGTGTTTCTTCCCGTCCATCGCTTCCGCTCTGCCAGGGGAACATGGCCCCTTCGTACCCGTACTCCTTTGCATAAGCCCTTGCAGCATCCAGCCGGCGATACCTGTACATAAGTACCGATTTCACCACTTCGGGGAAATGAAGGTTAAAGAGGGGCAGGATATAGAGTTCGTCCCAGAAGATATGGCCACGGTAGGCTTCGCCGTGAAGACCCCGTGGCGGGATTCCCGAATCGAGTCCGGCATGATGGGGCGAAGCGGAGACCATCATATGAAAGAGATGTAGCCTCACCAGCTTCTGTGCCTCCCGGTCGCCCGAGATACGCACATCCATACGGTCCCAGAGCTCTTTCCAGCGACCAGCCGACAGCTTCAGTTCATCTGCGTATACCGACATGGCCTCCAGGGTGGCACGAGCCTCCTCCAGGGGATCTTCCACCCCCGGATCACGTGAAGTATAAATGGTGACCATCTTTTCAAGAACCACCTCCTCGTCCCTGGCGACCTCCATGGAAAAGTGGCTTTCGATCCACCCCTCTCCTGAACTGCTTCCAGGTTCAGCCTCCCTGTTTAAGGTGGAGGAAGCACATGCGGCAATCAGGATGTCCGATTGGGTGGTCTTAACCACCAGCTCGTTGACATTCCCGGATGCGATCTCTGAAACTGCTTCCAGGTGTTGCTGTTCCAGCGAGTTGTAACGCTCCACACCAGCATTTTTATGATCTCCATACAATCCCGATCTAAGCTCTACAATGCCCTCATAATTAAGGGGAGTCAGGGCATAACGCAATCCGGCTCGGTGGGGATCTGCCATGCCGGCAAACCTGCTTGAAACCACCCGGGTTAATCTGCCCTTCGGATCTTCTACCACCAAAATCCGCTTAAGTTCACCCTTAAAAAGATCAAGCGTTCTGTGAATCTCTGTGACTTTGAAGCTGGGCTCAGGATTAAACTCGAACCAGGGACCCTTCTCAATGCGAAAAGAGACAGGCAGCCAGTTGGTGATGTTCACAAAATCCTCATTCTCAATATCCCTTTCCCCCACTTTCGAAACAAGCCTGTTAAACAAGCCTGTCATATAGGTGCCCGGATAATTGACCTTATTGGCCTTGCTCTCCTCCAGGGCACCACGGGTTCCAAAATAGCCGTTACCCACGGTCAGCAATGCCTCCCTGGACCGTTCCTTCCCCGGATCATAATCATGATACTTCAGAAGCCAGCCATCCTCCTCCATTCCCTGCTCGAACCAGGCATTGATCCCTTCCAATCCGATTTCGGCCAGGTCCTCCACCACAATATCTGCTCCACCTACCTGCAACTCTTTTATATTGTCTTCCCTGGCCAGTCCCAGGGTCAATCCGAAATTCCCTTTATGTCCGGCTTGAACACCCGAAACAGCATCCTCCACTACCACCGAACGATGGTACTCCACGCCCAGGTTATCGCAGGCGGTGGTAAATATATCCGGTTCCGGCTTTCCCTGCAGCCCGATCTCGGCCGAGACCACGCCATCCACACGGGTCTCAAAAAAGTGAAGCAGTCCGGCACTCTCCAGAACAGGCTTGCAATTCTTGCTGGAAGAAGCCACCCCTATCCGAACCCCGGCAGCTTTTAAGCCTTCAAGCATCTCTACTGAACTTTCATAGACCTCCACACCATCTTCATCAAGCACCTTGTTGAACATAATGTTCTTCTTGTTGCCCAGTCCGCATACCGTTTCCATATCCGGGTCATCGGAAGGATCTCCGAAGGGGATGTCAATGTCCCTGGACTCGAGGAAGGATTGTACTCCTTTATAACGCGGCTTACCATCCACATAGGGCAAATAGTCGCCGGCATGTGTAAACTCCCTGAAGGAATCCCCGAAACGCTCCTCCCTGCTATGCATATATTCGTCGAACATCTTTTTCCAGGAGGAAGCATGGACAAGCGCTGTCTTAGTGATTACGCCATCCAGATCGAAAATTACCGCATCAAACTTGGGTTGAAATGTCATATTGTGCAATTATATATTTTGTAATGACCATCAAGGTATCTAAATTTATAGAAGTGTTCAAATCATTGCTGCTAAAAAATCTCCTATGAAACGTCTCATCCTTGCCTCCAATCTCCTTCCCGTACATATCCAATGGGGAAATGGAAAATACCAGATCGAAAAAGAGGAAGAGACAACCATCTCCGGACTTCAGAACTTTTACAGCGAATTCGAAACCGAATGGGTGGGACTAACCCCTTTTGAAAATCATGACTTCAATACCAAAGAGATCCGGAAGCTGGAAACCGCACTGGAACCCTTTCACTGTGTTCCCGTATTTCCGAGGCAACGTGACAGGGATCTGCATCTTCACGGTTTCTCACGCAATACCCTCTGGCCACTGTTTCACTATTTCACCGAGAATGTTACCTACAGCGAAGTTTCCTGGAAGGCCTATGTAAAAATTAACCGCATGTATGCGGAAAAAATACTGGAGATCATCCAGGACGGGGACATCCTCTGGGTCCATGACTACCACCTGTTGATGCTTCCCCAGATGATCAGGGAACAGCGACCGGATATATCCATAGGTCTGTTTGTCCATATACCCTTCCCCTCTTTCGAACTTTTCAGGCTGCTTCCATGGAGGCTGGAGCTCATAGAAGGTATGCTGGGTGCCGACCTGATCGGCTGCCAGACCTACGATAATGTGCGGCACTTTATGAGTTCCGTCAGGCGCCTGACAGGGGTAGATTCGGTTTTCAACAGGATCTCTCTTGGCGAACGTACGCTGAAGGTAGATGTCTTCCCCAAGGGAATCGACTACGAACGCTTCCGCAACAAGGCTCTTGAGATCCACAGTGAGCATCCCAGACCCTCGGTGATCCAGGAGGAAATGAAGCTATTCAAAGAGTCGGGTAACCTGGAGAAACTGATTATCTCCATCGACAAACTCGACTATACCAAAGGAATACCCCAGCGTATCAGGGCCTTTGAACGCTTCCTTCAGACCTACCCTGAGTATAATGGACGCATCAGCATGATTGTGCAGGCCATCCCATCGGGAGAGACCAGTGAGTCGTTTTTTAAGCTGAAAAGCCAGGTGGACGAACTGGTGGGACGTATTAATGGCAACCTCGGTACTATTACCTGGACACCGGTCCGCTACCTGAACCAGACCTTTACCATGGATGAAAGAATTGAGCTCTACTCCCTTTCAGACATTGCCCTGATCCTCCCCCTCAGGGACGGGATGAACCTGGTCTCAAAAGAATTTGTTGCCTCCCGTCATGATGGTACTGGAGTGCTGATTCTGAGTGAATTAGCCGGCGCTTCCAAAGAGCTGCATGAAGCCCTGCTGGTCAATCCCAACGACCTGGATGCCATTGCTGAGGCCATAAGAGAGGCCATAGAGATGCCCGAGGAGGAGCAGATCAGGCGAAACAAGGTGATGATGATGCGGCTTCACCGGTATACAGTGGGAAGATGGGCCAGCGAGTTTATTAAAAGTCTGGAGGGTATAAAAGAGATCCAGGAGTTCACGCTCACGAAAAAAATCAATAGCACCCGCATGCGGCATCTAGTAAGCTGTTATAAGGAAACCCAAGAGCGGATTCTGTTTCTGGACTATGATGGCACCCTGGCCTGGTTTAAGAAGAACCCTGAAGATGCCAAACCGGATGAACAACTTTATGAAATTCTGAAACGGCTCGCCAGCGATCCCAACAACACCATCGTGATCATCAGTGGCAGGGACAAGGAGACCCTGAGTGAGTGGTTCGATCCGGAATGGAAGATTCATTTTGTAGCTGAACATGGCGTCTGGTTCCGGGAACCTGGTGGCGAATGGAACATGATGGAACAGATCAACAATGACTGGAGGGAGTCTGTTGAACCCCTGTTGGAATACTATGTGGACCAAACTCCTCGTTCTTTTATTGAATATAAGAACTTCTCCCTGGTGTGGCACTACCGTAAATCCGACCCCGACCTGAGCTTACAGCGTGCATGGGAGCTGAAGGATGAACTGCGAACACTGACCTCAAACTTGAACCTGGAGATTATGGATGGTGACAAGGTTCTGGAAATCAAGTACTCTGGAATTAACAAAGGACGGGCTGCCTCCCATAAACTTGGCGATTTGAGCTTTGACTTTATTCTTGCCGTGGGTGATGACTGGACCGATGAGTTTACCTTTGAGGCCATGCCCGAGGAGGCATTTACAATTAAGGTGGGGGCCAAAACTACCAAGGCAAACTTCTATATAGATAGTGTTGACCTGGTGCGGGAAATGCTCTGCCGTTTCACCAAAGATGATTGCGATGAGTCCATCTAAAAAAAATATAGCCTGCTTTATGCATGTGCCCTTCGAGGGACCGGGCATCATCTTGGACTGGATCGGCGAAAAGGGACATAAGCTCCATTACACGAGATTTTATCAAGGGGATGCACTTCCCGATACTTCTGCTGTTGATCTGCTGATTATTATGGGAGGTCCCATGGATGTTTTTGATTTCCACATTCACCCCTGGATGGGGGATGAAATAGCCTGGGTAAAGGAATTTATCAAGCTGGAGAAACCGGTCCTGGGAATCTGTCTGGGTGCCCAGATCATAGCCGCGGCCCTGGGTGAAGAGGTGTACCCCGGCCCACACAGGGAAATCGGCTGGCACAACCTGCAGTTCTTCCCGGCCCTGGGCGACTTCAAAATCTGCAAGGATCTGCCCACCACCCGCAAAGTATTTCACTGGCACGGCGACACCTTCAATATTCCCGAAGGGGCCACACGAATCGCCGCTTCACAAGCCTTCCCCAATCAGGGATTTATATACAACAATAAAGTGGTGGCCCTTCAATTCCACCTGGAAGCAAGTCCGGAATCGGTCCTGGAGCTGGTGGAAAACTGCAGGGACGAGCTGGTGGACGGTCCCCATATCCAGTCCGAAAAGGAGATTCTGTCGGAACAGAACTACTTTGACACCAACCAGGAAGTACTATATCAGTTTCTTGATTATCTTAGCGCTTTGCTTTCCTGAAACCCTCAGGCCAGTCTCAAAATAAACAAAGATGCGTACAAGAATCCCTGCCCTACTGATATTGTTGTTGGCAATTTCTATTGTGTCCAACGGACAAAATACTCCGGTCAACCGCGCCGATTACCGGCTCCAGGCCATGGAGACCGATCAGACCTTTAAGATTGACGGCATCCTGGATGAAGAGGTCTGGTCCAAAGCAGAAAAAACCAGCCCCTTTTTCCGGATTACCCCCATCGACACTGGTTACGCCATAGCGCAGACCGAGGTAATGGTGGCCTATGATGATGCTTTTATCTACATGGGCATTATCTGTTACGATCCTTCACCCGGGAGACGACCTGCAGAATCGTACCGACGGGACTGGAGCTTCAATAGAAACGATAACTTCTTTGCTGCCATAGATACCTACAATGACCAGACCAATGGTTTTGCCTTCGGGGTTAACGCTGTGGGAGGACAATGGGATGGAATGCAGTCCAACGGGGGAAAGGTGGCCAATGACTGGGATGGAAAATGGTATTCTGCCGTGCAAAATTACGAGGATAGATGGGTGGCTGAATTTAAGATTCCCTTCCGGACCATCCGTTTCCATGAGGGAGACACCGAGTGGGGAATCAACTTTAGCAGGCTCGACCTGAAAACCAATGAAAAATCTGCATGGGCACCTGTTCCCCGACAGTTTGCCTCTGCCACCCTGGCCTTCACGGGTACACTGGCCATGGAGAGTCCACTACCAAAATCGGGGGTCAGGTTCTCCTTGATCCCCTATGTATCGGGCAAGGCAACCAAGGATAGTGAATCGGGTAATCCTACTGCTTATAAAGCAAATGCAGGACTGGATGCCAAGGTGATCCTTTCCACCTCCATGAATATGGATGTCACCATCAATCCCGATTACTCTCAGGTGGAGGTAGATCGCCAGGTAACTAACCTGGATCGTTTTGAAATTTTTTTCCCGGAAAAGCGGAAATTTTTCCTGGAGAACAGCGACCTCTTCGCTAACCTGGGGGACCAGAATCTGAGACCCTTCTTCTCCAGGAGAATTGGCCTGAACCAACCGGTCATCGCCGGTGCCAGGCTCAGCGGAAGTGCCGGGGAGAACTGGCGAATCGGACTCATGGATATGCAGACTGCAGCCACTGATGAGTATTCGGCCGATAACTTCAGCGTGGCAGTCCTGCAACGCAAGGTCCTAAGCCGGTCCAATGTGGGGGCCTTTCTCACCAATAAACAGGTGATTTCAAGCCCCAACGATTCTACCAGTTATTACGACTACAACCGTGTAGCAGGAGGGGAATTCAACTTTGCCAGTGCCGATAACAACTGGACAGGCAAGGCCTTTTACCACTATTCATTCAACCCTGGTCCCTCGGGAAACCGCTTTGCCACCTCCGGTATGGTCGCTTACAACACTGAAACATTTTCTGCCGGGTGGAACCAGGCTTACGTGGGCGCAAACTACCTTGCCGAAATGGGATATGTAAGGCGTAACGCCTACCATCAATCCAATCCATCGGTGGGTTATAAGTTCTACACCATGTCGGAAAGGATTGTCAGCCATGGCCCGGATCTGGAAGCTGATTTCATTTTTGACCCTGATTTAAACCTTACGGACAGGGAGGTTGAACTGGGCTATTCCTTAACCTGGAGGGACAGGAGCTCCATCTCCCTCGGTGTTGAAAATTCTTACATTATGCTGCTTGAACCTTTTGATCCCACCCATACGGGTGGAGTAGAGATTCCTGCCGGTTCAGAATTCACCGAGAACGAGGTCTCCCTTATGTATATGTCCACCATGAAAAGGC
>Ga0164315_10004558_pt1 | contig 10741 bp, 8 predicted proteins | sample GuaBasSedimGuay6_FD_113737 | JGI IMG/M metagenome (GOLD analysis project Ga0164315, IMG submission 113737) | Subseafloor sediment microbial communities from Guaymas Basin, Gulf of California, Mexico - Guay6, Core 4569-2, 0-3 cm | ecosystem: Environmental > Aquatic > Marine > Hydrothermal vents >...
AGTAACATGCTGACAAAGCTTTGAGCGCGCCGGTCAAGACAGACACTCCTTTTTCAATGTCATCCCACTCGGTCCATTCCATGGGTGAGTGACTGATGCCATTGACGCTTGGCACGAATATCATTCCGGTTCTGGCGATTGAGGTCATGTTACGGGCATCATGCATCGCACCACTGGCCATTTTCCTGAACCTAACACCCGCCTGAACAGCTGATTTTTCAATTGTACTAATGACCTCTTCCGACAGTTTTACAGGGGCTTGCATATCCGGAGATTCCACTTGTACATCAATGCCATTCTCACGTTTCAAACCGTTTAAAAAAGATATGATTTCATCTGTTAACTGCTGCATGTTATCAAGTGAAGAGTCCCTTATATCAAATCCCAGTTCCACCATTCCCGGAATAACGTTCATGTTATTCGGGATAACGTTCAGATGACCGGTGGTGCCGACAATGGATGAATTCAGTGATATTGCCATTTCCTGAGCTCTCCTGTACAGGAACCTGACTGCATCTGCCGCCGCCACCAGGGCATCCTGCCGCATATTCATGGGTGTTGTACCGGCATGGTTGCCAATACCTGTGATAATGGATTTTAACCAGGTAATGCCGGTGATATGCTCCACGATGCCCACAGACATATCATCGGTGTCCAGAACCGGGCCCTGCTCAATATGTAGTTCCATAAAAGTGTCGACATCGTCTGCACAATATTCAAAATCACCTTTATAACCAATTTCTTTGAGAACATAATCAAGGGTCCGGCCATCGGTATTTTTTGTTGAAAGGGCCTCGTCCACGCTCATCTTTCCGGTTAAGACCGCACTCCCCAGCATGGCGCCAACCACAAAAGCCGACCCTTCCTCGCCGGTAAAGGCTGCCACTTCAATGGGACGCTGGTTTTGAAAATCTTCATCGCGCAATCGCCGTACAGCTTCAATCCCGGTAAAAACACCCAGAGCACCGTCCAGATGGCCGCCATTCATCACACTGTCCAGATGGGAGCCGATCATAACGGCTTTTTCATGGTTCCAGGAACCGTCCTTTCTTCCAAAAATATTGCCAACGCAATCTATCCGGACCAAAAGCCCGGCGGCCTGCATTCGTTTAACTGTAAAATCACGCAAGATCTTGTTTGCCGGTGATCCTTCAGGTCGCGTGACCCCCATTTTGGGATCCAGATGCCCATAAGATTCAACAAAACAATTCGATACCCTGCCAATTGCGCTGCTTCTGATCAAATCTCCCTTGAGCCTGTTTATCACCGGTCCACGTTGCCTTCCAAAATATAGGGGACGCCCCTTAAATTATAAGTTTCTATCCATCTATCAGTAAATATCCATTTTCTGCTGCTATTTGCTCTCCCCGACGAACGCTCAAACTGACAGCAGGCTGTGAAATATTGAGTCTTGGAGCCAGATCAGCCATTGTAACCCCTAACTCTCTAACCGCCCAGTAACAGAAAAGACTTCTTGCTTTGACCTTCATCGGTTGTTTTCCAGGTTGAAATATTTCTTCTGGGGCGATGGCAAAAATTCCTGCCACTCTATCAGCGAGTTTTTTTGTATCAAAACCCTGTGACTTTAAAAGGTATTTTCTTTCAAGAGACTCATCGGCAGCACTTAAAACCCTCTCAACAAAATCAGAATCACCCAGCACACGTTCATCGCTTTTCAAATGAAGATTTGCCCGACGAAGAGACTTGATCGCTGACCAGCCACCATTGCTTCGGATAAGTCCTCCTCCTGTAAGTTCGGGACGTCTGCCCTGCTTGCGGCCATTCTCAACAAATCTTTTGTAACGGCGGCGCGCAGTTAATCTATTTTCTCCGAACAGTAGCAGCACATAGGCGTCATCTTGCCACACTCTTTTCTTTTTCCCCATGATAACGGCGTGTCCGCAAAAAGGGTATTTGTCCAGTTCCTGAATATCTGTAACCAGCTTGGCCCGAATCGGATTGAGGTGAAGATACCGGACAAGTTCCAATAAATAGGTATCCTCTTGGCAGAGAATAGATTTGTAGCGGTTCTGAAAAAGGTGACCGATTCGATGATGTCGACCGTTGAAATTGATAGCATGCCCGGTTAAAAGCCTACGCATAACCGTGGACAGCGGACAATCTCCTGTGCGCAATAAAAGGTGAAAGTGATTGGGAATCAGAGCCCATGCAAAACATTTTGTTTCGGTTTCTGAAAGCACCTTACCCAGTCGATCCAGAAAATTAATCCTGTCGATATCGTCATTAAATATTTTTCTTTTCTCGATGCCTCTTACAATAATATGATGAAGGGCTCCAGGAGCATCGATACGGGCAGCACGTGGCATAGAATGACTGTACCACATATCAGATAGGATAGAAACTTATAATTTAAGGGGCGTCCCCTATATTTGTCTTGACACCTGCGGGTAGCATAACCATCTTCTATGGATCTTTGGGAAGGAAAAACATGCTATTAAAACTGTTTCTTGCATTTACCTTGATACCGGTGATCGAATTGTATCTCCTGATCAAACTCGGAGCCACAATCGGGCCTTTCTATACATTGCTGCTTGTGATCCTTACCGGTGCTGCGGGTGCATACCTTGCCCGGCTTCAGGGGTTAGAGGCGATGTTCAGGGTAAAAACACGTCTTCAACGTGGTGAACCCCCTGCAGAAGAGATGCTCGACGCGCTGATTATTTTCATAGCCGGTATTGTTTTGCTGACACCGGGGTTATTAACCGATATATCAGGTCTTCTGCTGCTTTTGCCTGCAACAAGGCTGCGGTTCAAAATATGGCTACGGCAAAAATTTAATCAGTGGGTGCAAAGCTCCAATGTGAATATCACCAGGTATCACTGATAGTGTTGGTTAGTTCGTAAACATATGTTAAGAAAGCTATATTATCACTTTTAGTAAAGTTGTGGTAATCTACATATTACTCCGGCAATTAAATACCTCAAGGTTGTCATTCCCGCGAAGGCGGGAATCCAGAAAAAACACTGGATGCCGGATCAAGTCCGGCATGACGGAGTTTGGCTATTTAGTTGCCGGGTTAATAATTTAAATGAAACCGTGTTAACGGAAACGTCCCTTCTTTTCAGCGGGGGCTGTCAAGGCAAGGAAAGCTGCAGGCTTTTTAAAGAAGGGTTAATGCAAAGTATTTTACAAAAGGTGCTGAATAAATTTAGAAAAAAATCCAAAACACCAACAGAGGGCAAAATCGGTCCCTCAAAAAAATCACCACAAAGAAAAAGTTCCACTACCGAATCCAAGTCCGGGCCGTTAAAATCTGAACAGAAAAGTCGTTCCCAACAAAGACGACCCCCTCGGAAAAAAGGAAGACCAAACCGCCCGACCAAGAGCACCAAAGATAGAGCACCCGGCTCCTCTTTGGTGGAAAAATGGGATATATCCAAATTCAAGGTTAACCCGGTTGAAGGCGAGACCCGGTTTCATGATTTCAATCTGCCCACACCCCTGCTCCACGCCATCTTCGATCTTGGCTTCAAGTACTGCACGCCTATACAGACTGAAATTCTCCCCAGTACCCTGTCCGGAAAGGATGCCACCGGTCGGGCTCAGACAGGTACGGGCAAGACAGCTGCCTTTTTGATCACCGTTATCACCCGGATGTTGAACAACCCCATCCAGGGTAAACGAAAACCGGGCACCCCCAGAGTCCTGGTTATAGCTCCCACACGAGAATTGGTACTCCAGATCTCTGAGGAAGCGCGTCAGCTCGCCAAGTATTGCACCCTGAACATCGTTTCTGTATTCGGGGGCATGGATTACGAAAAGCAGAAAAGGCAGCTGACCAATGCAGCAGTGGACATCATCGTGGCCACACCGGGAAGGCTGCTCGATTTTCAGCGGCGAGGTGACCTTAACCTGAAAAAGGTTGAGGTAATGATAATTGACGAGGCCGACCGGATGCTCGATATGGGATTTATTCCGGACGTCCGTAAAATCATTTACAGCACACCTAAAAAAGATAAGCGCCAGACACTGCTTTTCAGCGCAACCCTGACCAGGGAGGTTACCCGTCTGGCCGAACAATGGACACGTGACCCTGTAACCATTGAAATTGAACCGGAACAGATTGCGGTGGATACAGTGGACCAGATCGTTTACCTGGTGACGCTCAGTGAAAAGTTTGCGCTGCTGTTCAACATTATTTCAAAACAGAACCTGGACCGGGTGCTTATTTTTTGCAACAGGCGTGATGAAGTCAGACGACTGGCGGAAATGTTGACCCGCTACGGGATCAACTGCGCCGAACTTTCCGGTGATGTTCCCCAGAACAAGAGAATTCGTCGTCTGAATGATTTCAAGAACAAAAAGGTACGGGCGCTGGTCGCAACCGATGTGGCCGGGCGCGGCATTCATATCGAAGGCATGGACCATGTCATCAACTACACATTGCCGCGTGACCCGGAAGATTACGTGCACCGTATCGGGCGTACCGGTCGTGCCGGTTCGGCAGGTACCTCTGTCAGTTTTGCCGATGAGGAAGACGCCTTCTACCTCCCCCCCATCGAGGAGTTCATGGGCCGCAAGTTGAACTGTATCCAGCCGGAAGATGAATGGCTAATAAAACCTGTGCCGGTTCATGCAAAGAAAAAATACAAACCCCGCCCTGCAAAAAGACCCGCTTCCAACACCAGGCGAAAATATCAACCCAGACGAAAGCAGGCACGTTCCGCAAATAGATAATGTCCGTATACTGGTACACCATTCCTGCTTTTTGTTGCAAATCATTTGAGTCTATGATGAAAATATATCTCCCTTCATAAATCTTGAAACGCTCAACCAGGAAAGCAATAAGGAACACCGCCAAAGGAGACCAGCGTGAACGCATCTTTATCTTTAGATTTCGATCCCGCCATCTGCGAGTCCTGCGATACCTGTGACTGCCTGATGAGGTGTCAGTACATGACTTTCGATCTGGCAGAGGCCAAGCGTGAGAAGACCAAAATCAACACCGGGGAGCACTCCAGGGTCCTGACCGAATGTGCTACCTGCTACTCCTGCGAGGAATACTGCCCCAACGGCAACCACCCTTTCTATGTGATCGTCGAACGTCAAGAGGAGAAAGGCATTCTTCCCTCACCTGCGCCAATCACCCGGCAGCAGATTCTTATGATGAAACCCAAAGGCACCATCACACCCATGAAGGTAAGTGCGCCGGTAATCGACATGTGCTACTTTCCCATGTTGACAGGAAGCATACGTGAACCACTCTACGAAAATCCTTCCATCATTGTGGGGAGCGATATATTCTGCAATATCATGTGGCTTCACTTTGCCCGGAATTCCGTTATTCGAGAACAACTTCCAAGAGTCATCGAGAATATCTGGCATTATTACTTAAAAGACAGCAATGTCGATGAACTGATCTGTTTTCACGATGAGTGCTACGCGACCTTCAGCCACCTGGCACCGGCATTCAATATCCAGGTGCCGTTTAAACCGATTCATGTCTTCGAGTACATTTCCGGTCGACTCGATGCACTGAAAGACACCATCAAACCCATCAATGCCAGGGTGGCCTATCAACGCCCCTGTTCCAACCGATTGATTCCGGAAACCCAGCATTGGGTCGACGATATTTTTACAAAAATTGGGGCGGAACGCGTGGAACGAAAGTATGACAGGGAAAATGCACTCTGCTGTGGACAGATCTTGAGGGCACATCAGCGGGAAGAAATGGCCGACGACATTCAAAACCGCAATCTGGATGATATGAAAGACACCGGGGCGGCATATTGTGTTTTCAACTGCCCGGTTTGTATGGTGACACTGGCTGAGCCCGCCGCAGAAAAGGGGATGTTTCCGATTCACCTGAGCGACCTTTGTCAGCACGCACTGGAAGGGAATGTACCGAAAGGATAAGTTTATGAAACAGATCTACGATATTCTACTGGAAATTGTCGGCCCCGGTTTTGTCTCCGACGCTCAGGAGGAAAAGTATATCTATTCCATGGATCCTGGAACCATGCCGGCGTGCGAACCGGATATTGTGGTCATGCCGGGGAGCACCGACGAGGTTCAAAAGATTGTACAGGCAGCCAATACGTATCGTGTGCCGCTGGTCCCGCTGGGAGCGGGCCTGGTGCTTTCCGGGTTGTCCCGGGCCTTGAAAGGCGGCATCGTCATGGACATGAAAAGGATGAACCGGGTTCTTGAAATTAACGAATTGAGTCGGTACGCACTGGTGGAGGCCGGCACTTCCCAGGGCATGCTCCAGGCCTATCTTCGGAAACACTTTCCAAACCTCAAACACTCCGCCCCGGATGCCCCGCCTGCGGCCACGGTTGCCGGAAACGTTTGCATACACGGATCAGGGCACATGTCACATGCAGGCGGATTTCATTCCGACATGCTGAACGGGCTGGAGGTGGTCCTGCCCACCGGAGAGGTCGTCCGAATCGGGTCCTGTGCAACATCTCCATACTGGTTTGCAAGGGCCCCTTTGCCCGACCTGTCTGGTCTTTTTCTGGGGTGGGCCGGAACCACCGGTGTCATCACCAAACTTTCCATAAAACTCTACCCGAACTATCCCCTGAATGATGTGAGTGTATTCGTGTGCGAGGATGCATCGATCATACCGGATATCCTCTATCAGATAACCGGAACACAAGTGGCGGAAGATGTTACCACCTGGATGACACCCAAACCCGACTGGGCAGCAGGTTTTTTTCACTGTAATGTCAATTACGGTGCGAAAACAAAAAAGGAGCTGATCTGGAAGCGAAATCTTATCCGGTCTGCGGTGGAAAGCTATATCGATGCGAAAACAGGCGGATTCCTGCCCCTGCCGAGCATGATGAAACAAAGATTTCTGGAAGTTCCTGCCAGACAGCTTTCCCTGTTTGCGGATGTTCGCAAAGGGGGTGGATTCGAATATGTGGGCGCTATCATGCCGGTGGAACTGTTTCCCAAAGCCTATGACCTGGGCCTTGACATCGCAGACAGATTAGGTGTGAGCTACTCCATGGGGTGCCGGATCATCGGCATCAATCACAGTATGATGTTTTTCTATGCCTATGCGTTCAACCGGGCAGACCCTGATGACGTAGCTCGTGCTCAGAGCGCCCTCGAAGAAACCAATAAAAAGGTATTGGACCTTGGGGGCATACCCTGGAAAGCGGAGGCACCGGCTCAGAAAGAGATCCTCCGCAAAATGGACCCCAACATGGTTGACCTGATGGGTCGTGTTCGATCGATTCTGGACCCTAACCACGTTATGAATCCCGGCAACTGGGAGGAAGACCGATGAAATACGCAGAAATTCTGCACAGGTGTTTCCGGTGCGGCTATTGCAAACTGCCGGGTAATTACATTGATTTCAACTGTTCGGCCTATGCGGCATTCAGGTTTGAAACCTATTCACCGGGCGGCCGGATGTGGCTCCTGCGGGCCTGGCTGGATGAGAAGATCGAGCCGTCCCGGCGTTTTCAGGAGATACTGTTTTCCTGTACCGCATGTGGGAACTGTGTGGAGCAATGCGTACTGACCAAGATCAAAGATGAGCTGCTTCTGGCGTTTACTGCCGGCAAAGAGGCCCTGGTGTGTGAAGGAAAGGTCCCCCCGCCCGTCCGGGACTGTCTGACAAAACTTCAAAATTACGGCAACCCCTATGGCTTTACCAGGAAAAAAAGAACCGCCTGGACCGTGGGTACCGGGATTGAAGCCTTTTCAGATCAGGAATTTTTATTTTTCCCCGGAGACGTAGGAGCCTTCGATAGTCGGGGACAGGAGATCGCCCGTTCTGTTGCCACACTTCTCAATCGCGTGGGTGTGACTTTCGGCATTCTGGGAGACCAGGAAGTGTCTGATGGTAATGAAACCAATGCCATGGGAGAAAGCGAGCTCTTTCGCCTGCTGGCCGAAGAGAATATCAAACATTTTAATGAGCTGAATGTTAAAAAAATCATTACCCTCTCTCCCCACGGCTTCAATGCCCTGAAAAATGAATATCCGAAGCTGGGTGGGACTTATGAGGTGTTTCATTACACCCAGATCCTGGCGGCACATACCGGCAGTCTCTCGTTTGAGAATGATCTTCCGGAAATATCAGTAACCTATCACGACCCGTGTTACCTGGGTCGCCACAATTGGGAGTACGGATCAGCCAGAAAAATCCTGGCTTCCCTCACGGGCGTGAAAGCACGAGAAATGGACCGGTCCATGCAGAATGCCCTGTGTTGCGGCGGAGGAGGAGGAAACCTGTTCACCGACATCCTCGGAAAAGGGCCGGAGTCTCCTGCTCAAAACCGCGTGCTGGAGGCGCTGGGCACAGGTGCCGATATCCTGGCAGTCAGCTGTCCCACATGTGCGGTCATGCTGGGAGATGCCGTTAAATCGACGAACCTGGATAAACGTATTCAGGTCAGGGAAATATCAGAAATCATCAATGACAGGCTAAAGTGATATGGCCTGAACCAGAAAGGGGGTGCCATGAAAACATTAACCGCCAAACACGTGATGAAGTCGAATGTACTGGTGGCAGAACCTGAATGGTCTGTCAATCGACTGGCCGAGTTTTTTATGGAAAACTGTATTTCCGGTGCGCCGGTACAATCCAGTACGGGAACACCCATCGGTGTTGTATCTCTGACCGACATTGTTCACCACGAGACCCAGCCCGAAAAGGACGGCGAATGGCCCCATGACTATTACCTTCATTCTCTTAGTCGCCAGTATGCCAGGCAGGAGGCTGAAGGTTTCCGTATCGAGACAGAATCTTTCACCACGGTCCGGGACATCATGACGCCTGTAATCTTCCAGGTTTCAGAAGATACGCCCTTGCAACAAGTCGCCGGTATGATGATTAAAAATTATATCCACCGAGTCATTGTGCTCCGCGATGAAAAAGTTGTGGGCATCATCTCAACCCCTGATATGCTTAAGCTCATAAGGGACATGTAAAATATCCGAGCTCGCTCGGATATTTCGTCAAGTTTCATGAAATGTCCGAGCTAGTCGTTCATTTGGTAGGCCCCTTTAAGGCTATAAACATGTTCTTCCCAGATCCGGTTGAAGCGCTCCGGATTCACCGCCGGTTTTTTAATCATCTTCATACAGATTTCCATCTGCTTGGTCGTACTGCTGGTCTTGCTGTATAGCTGAAGGGCGAACTTGGAGAAATCCCGCACCATGAAATCGAAGATCTGGTCCATCAGATCGTCCGCCACTACATCGATCTTGGTTTTTTCAATGAGCAACTGGCCGTAAGCCACCAGGGTGAAAAGTTCCCCCAGATTGAGCAAAAAATCGATATCCTTGACCTGGTCCTTATTGGGTGGGGCGGTCATCAGCAATTCCACCAGAAAGGCGATCTGCTCCTTGAATATCTTGATATTGGGAAGATCCAGGCTGTTGTAGGCAATATTGTAGTCGTGGAACTGGATTTTTCCCAGTCCCCTGGTGGGCCCCTGGTTAAACAGAAAATCGTCGTGGATGGGTGCGTCCATTTTCCCTGTCTCCGGGAATTGTCCGGGATTGAAAAAGTAGTTGGCCATGAACTTGACGATAAGGGCCATGTTCACATGGACGGTACCTTCAAGTTTGGGCAGGGCGCGGATGTCCCGGGTCGCCATCTCGAAGTAGGTGTCCTTTTCAAATCCCTTAGCCGCGATCACATCCCACAGCAGGTTGATCACCTCCTCGCCCTGGGTGGTCACTTTCATCTTCACCATGGGGTTATAAAGTAGATAGCGCCGGTCGTCGGCCGAAGCGCTGCGCATATAGTCCGCAGCCCGCATGGCAAACATACGCATGGCACACAGCCGGGCATAGGCATCCACGAAAATCTGGCGGATATGAGGAAAATCGGTCACATAATGCTTGAACAGAAAACGACCGGCCGCGTGGTCAATGGCTTCGTAAAAGGCATGGTCGCAGATGCCAATAGAGGCCCAGCCCAGGTTGTACTTGCCGACATTGATCGTATTCAGGGCGGAATCCCACGCATCGCTGCCCATTGTGAGGATGTCATCATCAGTCAGGGGGTAGCCATGTAAGGCATACTCGGAGACATACATTTGGGAATTAACCACATTCTGGACACATTCGTAGTTTTCGTTCTTGGCATCCACCACGAAGAAGGCGTACTCGTCGGTTTCTGAATTCTTGGCAAAGGTAGAGACCAACGCCGCTTCATTACCGTTACCGATGTAGTATTTACCGCCGTCCGCCCGATACTGGCCGCCACCCATGGGGGTTAAGGCCATGTCGCTGGCATACAGGTCCGCACCGTGCTCTTTTTCCGACAGACCAAAGGCAAAAATCCCGCCCTCTTCCAGCAACCGGGCTGTCTTTTTCTTGATGGCTTCGTTTTTCCCCATCCAGATGGGGCCCAGCCCCAGAATAGTTACCTGCCAGGCATACCAATGGGCCAGACTGTAAAAACCGAGAATTTCGTTGAAGTCCATATTTCGAAAAGTATCCCACCGACATCCCTTGCCACCGTATTGAGTCGGGGTCAAAAGGTCGGAAAAAATACCCTCTTTTTTGATGAACTGGAGAAAATCGTCGTACCAGACGCGCTCGTGAGCGTCTTCCTTGAGCTGTTTTTTGCCCTTGGTTTCAAAAAAATCGATGGTCTTTTTCATGATTTCCCTGGATCGCTCATCCAGGTGGTCGAATTGTGCCTTTTTCGGGTTAAACAACATGGATAGCCCTCCTCATTTCTCTTTTATAACGCACATGTCAATCAGTAATCAGTGCAGATATTTTTACAGCCAAGGGATA
>Ga0164315_10004559_pt1 | contig 10740 bp, 8 predicted proteins | sample GuaBasSedimGuay6_FD_113737 | JGI IMG/M metagenome (GOLD analysis project Ga0164315, IMG submission 113737) | Subseafloor sediment microbial communities from Guaymas Basin, Gulf of California, Mexico - Guay6, Core 4569-2, 0-3 cm | ecosystem: Environmental > Aquatic > Marine > Hydrothermal vents >...
ACAGAAAATAGTGCATTTTTATAGCAAAAATGAGGAAAATGGCAAGTCCTTTGACGAATTTTTGCTATAAAAAGGCACATTTTGTGTGTTTTATAAATTGTGCTTGAATTATGCAAAGGTCTCGTGTTATTATTGCCGTTTTGTTTTAATTTTAAAAAGGAGTCTTTTGTTGAAAAATAAAGCAATTTTATGCTTAGAAGACGGCAGTATTTTTAATGGTTTTGCGATAGGATTTTTATCATCTTGTGTCGGCGAAGTTGTTTTTAATACTTATATGACAGGTTATCAAGAAATTTTAACCGACCCATCATATAAAAAACAAATTACAACTCTTACCTATCCACATATCGGAAATACTGGCACAACTGATATTGATAACGAGTCCTCAAAAGTGCAAGCCGCAGGTCTGGTTATCAAAGACTTACCAATAATGGCAAGCAACTGGCGTTCTACCTCAAATTTACAAGATTATTTATTACAGCATAAAATTGTCGCTATCGCAGGGATTGATACCCGTGCATTAACCAAAAAACTTCGCACCCAGGGTTCTTTGAGGGGCTGCATTCAATGTGGTGAGGATATTGATGAAAAAAAAGCTCTCCAAAATGCTCTTGATTTACCAAGCTTGAAAGGAGCTGATCTCGCATCACAGGTTAGTTGCAAAAAAACCTATGATTGGCACCAAACCACTTGGAATCTAGATCAAGATGATTATCCTGTTATCGCAAAAAAAGATTTAAAATATAAAGTTGTCACTTATGATTTTGGCATTAAGCACAATATTTTAAGAATTTTATCCCAAAGAGGATGTGATATAACCGTAGTGCCTGCAAAAACTCCTGCAAGCAAGATTTTAAAAATGAATCCAGATGGTATATTTTTATCAAATGGTCCTGGCGACCCTGCGGCTTGTTCTTATGCGATTGACAATATTAAAACCCTAATGTTAAAAGATAATTTGCCGATTTTTGGGATATGTTTGGGTTATCAATTGTTAGCTCTATCCTGTGGGGCAAAAACTTATAAAATGAAATTCGGCCATCACGGCGCTAATCATCCAGTATTAGATTTACAAACTAAACAGGTTAAAATCACCTCGCAAAATCACGGTTTTACCGTTGATGAAAAAAGTCTTCCTGATGCTTTGCAACCTACCCATATTTCATTATTTGACAAAAGTCTGCAAGGTGTCCGTCATACCACAAAACCTATTTTTGGTTTTCAAGGACATCCAGAGGCAAGCCCTGGCCCTCATGACATTGATTATCTTTTTGATAATTTTATTACGGATTTAAAAAATGCCAAAAAGAACTGATTTAAAAAGTATTTTAATTATTGGTGCCGGACCCATTGTCATAGGGCAAGCCTGCGAGTTTGATTATTCTGGTGTGCAAGCCTGCAAAGCTCTACGCGAGGAGGGGTATAGAGTAGTTTTAGTAAATTCCAACCCTGCCACGATTATGACTGATCCTGATATGGCAGATGCCACCTATATTGAACCGATTACCTGGCAGATAGTGGAAAAAATTATAATAAAAGAACAGCCTGATGCTCTGCTACCAACCATGGGCGGACAAACAGCACTTAATTGTGCGCTTGATTTAGCCCGCGAGGGTGTGCTTGAAAAATATAATGTTGAGTTAATTGGGGCGTCCACCGATGCGATTGATATGGCAGAGGATCGTGATTTATTCAGAAAAGCCATGGGCGAGATTGGGTTGGAGACTCCACGAGCTTTTATAGCCCACAGTTTAGAGCAAGCATGGGGGCACCAAGACCAAATAGGTTTTCCGTGTATTATTCGTCCATCTTTTACGATGGGTGGCTCAGGTGGTGGTATCGCTTACAACAAAGAAGAATTTGAACAAATTATAAAACACGGTTTAAATTTATCTCCTACGACAGAAGTTTTATTGGAAGAATCTGTTTTAGGCTGGAAAGAATATGAGATGGAAGTTGTCCGTGACAAAAACGACAACTGCATTATAATTTGTGCAATTGAAAACTTTGACCCAATGGGTGTGCATACCGGCGATTCAATTACAGTCGCTCCTGCTCAGACTCTCACCGATAAAGAATATCAGATTCTGCGAGACGCCTCTATCGCAGTGTTGCGAAAAATTGGTGTGGAAACCGGTGGCTCTAATGTGCAATTTGCTATTAACCCCGAAAATGGCAAAAAAATTATAATTGAGATGAACCCTCGAGTCTCTCGCTCGTCTGCTCTGGCCTCCAAAGCCACAGGTTTTCCGATTGCGAAGATTGCTGCTAAACTTGCTATCGGATATACTCTGGATGAGTTAGGTAATGACATTACAGATGGCAAAACTCCGGCATCATTTGAGCCTACTTTGGATTATGTAGTCACAAAAATCCCAAGATTTACCTTTGAAAAATTCCCCACCGCATCTGATAAACTTACCACCCAGATGAAGTCTGTCGGTGAAGTGATGGCAATTGGCAGAACCTTTGCTGAATCTCTCCAAAAAGCCTTGCGAGGATTAGAGATCGGAGTAGATGGATTAACTCCTATTTTAAACCCAGATTTAAACTTTGAAGACAAAGAAAATATTTTAAAAGCAAAATTATCACTGCCGACTGATAAAAGAATTTGGTATGTAGCAGATGCTTTCCGTGCGGGTTATGATATTGAAAAAGTTTTTAACCTATCCAAAATTGACCGTTGGTATTTGGCAATTATTAAAGATTTAATTGATGAGGAGCAAAACCTTAACAAACAAAATCTGCATAAAATTAGCCCTGAAAAGCTATTCTCATTAAAACAAAAGGGCTTTGGTGACGAAAGGCTCGCAAATTTATTAAATATAGATCAAAAACAAGTGCGAGATTATCGATTATCTCACAACATTAAACCTGTTTATAAAAGAGTTGATACCTGTGCAGGAGAGTTTGCCACAACAACCGGATTTATGTATTCCACCTATGAGATGGAAGACGAGTGCGAACCCACTGATAACAAAAAAATTGTTATTCTAGGTGGCGGACCCAATCGCATCGGCCAAGGAATTGAATTTGATTATTGTTGTGTGCATGCCGCTTTTGCTTGTTCTGAAATCGGCTATGAGACGATAATGATAAATTGTAACCCTGAAACTGTCTCCACGGACTATGATACCTCTGATAGATTATATTTTGAACCTCTGACATTTGAAAATGTTTTAGATGTAATTCAAGCGGAAAATCCGGTCGGAGTTATTGTCCAGTATGGCGGACAAACCCCGCTCAAACTTGCTAATGATTTATATAATGCCGGTGTCCCTATTATCGGCACCTCCCCTGATTCTATTGATTTAGCGGAAGATCGCGAAAGATTTCAACAAATAGTCCATAAACTTAACATCAAGCAACCTCCCAACCGCACTGCCACGGATGAAGAACAGGCAGTTTTATTAGCCACAGAAATTGGTTATCCACTTGTTGTTCGCCCCTCGTATGTATTAGGCGGTCGTGCGATGGAGATTGTCCACAATGCGGCAGATTTAAGATTATATATGAATACCGCAGTTTCGGTATCTTTTAATTCTCCGGTTTTATTAGATAGATTTTTAGATGATGCCATTGAGGTTGATATTGATGCTATATCAGACGGCGAAGATGTCATAATCGGTGGAATAATGGAGCATATCGAACAGGCGGGGATTCACTCAGGCGACTCTGCTTGTTCTTTGCCACCTTTCACTTTAAGTGATGATATTCAACAGCAGCTTAGTGATTATATGGTAAGACTTGCCAAAGAATTAAAAGTAATTGGGCTTATGAATGCCCAGTTCGCCATTCAAGGAGAGGACATATATATCTTAGAGGTAAATCCCAGAGCATCACGCACTGTGCCATTTGTATCAAAAGCCACCTCGGTGTCTCTTGCCAAAATTGCTGCCAAAGTAATGTGTGGAATCAGTTTAAAAGAACAAAGAATCAAAAAAATCCCTACCCCATATTTTTATAATGTTAAAGAATCAGTTTTTCCATTTATAAAGTTTGCAGGGGTTGATCCATTATTAGGTCCTGAAATGAAATCCACCGGTGAAGTGATGGGAATCGGTAGAACATTTGAAGAGGGCTTTGCTAAGGGACAAATTGCTTCGGGAAATATTCTACCAAAATCAGGGTTTGCTTTAATAAGTGTTCATGATAGAGATAAAAAACATGTTTTATATATCGCAAAATCCTTAACCAAAGCAGGTTTTGACTTAGTGGCAACAGGAGGCACAGCAAAACTTATCAATAACAATAATATCAAATGCAAAAATATCAACAAAGTAAAAGAGGGTCGCCCCCATGTCATAGATATGATAAAAAATGATGAAATATCTTTAATTATCAATACGACAGACGGTAAAAAAGCTATATCAGATTCTTTTACGATACGCCAGGAATGTTTGAATCGGCAAATTGTGTATACAACAACGATAACAGGTGGCAGGGCACTTTGTCAAGCCATCAACTATTGTGATGATTTTAACATTCAATCATTGCAAGAAATTCATGCAAAAATAAGGAGAAAATTATGAGAACTATAAATTTTTTAAAAAATACAACTATTGTTTCAATTTTATTTTTTATGTCATTTACAGCACAGGCAGATAAAGCTAATAAATTAGATAAAATAATTCAATCAATTGATACTTTGCAAGGTAATTTCAGCCAAACCTTACATAACGATAAAGGCGAGGTGTTACAAAAATCAACTGGTAATTATTTTATCAAAAAACCAAATAAATTCTATTGGGATTATAAAACTCCGCACAAACAATTGGTAATTTCAAATGGTAAATCTTTATGGTTATATGATACGGACTTAGAGCAGGTTACTATTAAAAATGCCACAAAAAGCACGAAAGATAGCCCCATCAGTGTTTTGTTGAATAAAAAAAATCTTGCCACTGCTTTTAAAATTAAAAAATTAAATAGACGTGAAAATTTAAATTGGCATCGATTACAAAGCAAAGAAGAAGATAGCAGCTTTAAAGAATTTTATGTAGGTTTTGATGATAATTATATAAAAGTTATGGAGCTACACGATAATTTTGGCAATATTACCCAAATCCTCTTTGAAAACAATAAAAAAAATCTATCCATTCAAAGCTCTTTTTTTGATTATAAACCACCAAAAGGAGTAGATATAATAGGTGGTAAAAAATAACAAATAATAGCAATTTTTTAATTTAATTCCCATGAATATTATCACAACTTTTTGGCATAAAACTGTCGTCTCTAAACCTGTGTCCTTGTTACTCATTAGCATAGGTTTGGTAATAATTGCAAGCTTTGGAGTTACTAATTTTAAATTAGATGCCTCAGGTGATTCTCTTACTTTGGAGTCTGATGAATCTCTGCGATATTACCGCTCAACCAGAGCAGATTATGGCTCGGATGATTTTTTAGTTATAACCTATACGCCTAAGATCTCAATGTTTGCTGATGAAAACCTTGCTCGATTAAAAAAATTAAAAACAGAACTTGGTAAAATCAACAATGTTAAGTCTGTAATCACTCTTTTAGATGTGCCACTAATTCAAAGCCCGCCGATTGGTTTGTCCGAGCTTGAAACCGGGGTCCGATATTTAAAAGACCAAGCAACAGATAAAAAATTAGCCCAACGGGAATTATTAAATAGCCCCATTTATACCAACCTTATCATAAGCCCACAAGGTAAAACAACAGCTTTGCAAATCAACTTTATCAAGGATAAAAAATTAGATAATTTATCAACAACCAGAGACAAACTCCGGCAGATAAAATATCAAAAAGGATTGAATCAAAACGAACAAGAGCAACTCGGACGGGTATCAGCAGACTATAAAATCCAAGCTAAGATAGTGCAAACAGAACAAGAGATAATAATCAAAAAAGTGCGAGTTATTTTAAATAACTATCGACAAGATGTTAAATTATTCTTAGGTGGTGTGCCGATGATTGTAGTTGATTCCATCAACTTCATCAAAGACGACATAAGCACATTTGGAGCGGCAGTATTAGGTTTTATTATTTTGGTATTATTTTTGGCTTTTAAACAACCTCGCTGGATTATTATGCCTCTGTTAAGTTGCCTCGTAGTTGTTTTGATTATGGTAGGATTACTTGGACACTTAGGATGGGATGTAACCGTAGTATCCTCTAATTTTATTTCTTTGTTATTGATTATCACTCTCTCAATTATAATCCATTTAATTGTCCAGTTTAATGAATTTCATAATGCCGAACCTGATGCCGATCACAAAGAATTGATTAAAAAAACTATCAGTGCAAAATTTCGACCATCTTTTTATACTGCCATTACAACCATAGTAGCTTTTGCCTCTTTGCTTTTTTCTGGCATTCGTCCGGTTATTGATTTTGGTTGGATGATGACAATCGGCATCAGTATTTCTTTTATCGTCGCATTTAGTTTTTTCCCGGCGACCATCTCTTTATTAAAAGCCCCAAAATTACATAAATCCATCGACTTTACGGGCAAGGTGACAGGGGCTTTTGCGAACGCCGTTCATCATCACAAAGCAACAACCCTAACAATATATGCCGTTTTAATTACAGTTGGCATTTGGGGTGTGGCAAATTTAACGGTTGAAAATCGTTTTATTGATTATTATAAAAAAGATACTGATATTTATCAAGGAATGTTACAAATCGATAAAGAGTTGGGAGGCACAACCCCGATGGATGTAATAATTGATGCCCCCGATGAGTTTTTTGCAAGTAAAAAAGTTGTTGATACAAAACCTGATAAACAAGACGAGCCTGATGAATTTGATGATTTAGATGCTGAATTTGAAGAAGGGGAGGATAATTCATTAGTATCTTCTAGTTATTGGTTCAATAGCCATAAAATGAAACAAATTAAAAAAATTCACTCATTTTTGGAATCTCAACCTGAAATCGGCAAGGTTTTGTCGCTGGATACGACAATGCAAATGTTACAACAACTCAACAAAAATCAAGAGGTTGATGATTTTTTTATGGCAGTAATTTATAAAAAAACTCCGCAAGATTTAAAAGAGCAATTATTTTTACCCTATATGCGCGCCGATGCTAATCAAATCCGATTTAGTATTCGTATTTATGAGTCTGATAAAAACTTAAAGAGACAAGATTTATTAAATAGAATTGATGAGTTTTTAAAAACCGATCTTAAATTAAAACCTGCCCAGGTGCATTTAACTGGGATGGTCGTTTTATACAACAATATGTTACAGAGTCTGTTCGGCTCACAGATTAAAACTTTGGGTTTTGTATTTTTGGCAATTTTAATAATGTTTATAATTTTATTCAAAAACATTAAATTAGCTCTAATCTCTATTATTCCTAATTTATTTTCTTCATCTTTCATCTTAGGCACAATGGGAATTTTTAATATCCCTTTGGATATAATGACCATCACCATCGCTGCTATTGCGATCGGAATTGGGGTCGATGATACGATTCATTATGTTGATAGATTCAACAAAGAATTTAAAAAAGATAATAATTACTGGCAAACAATTAGCCGTTGTCACGGCTCAATCGGTAAGGCATTATATTACACAACACTCACAATTACTTTGGGTTTTTCAATTCTGGTTCTATCAAACTTTGTGCCGACAATATATTTTGGCATCTTAACAGGGCTTGCGATGGTTGTAGCACTGATAGCAAACTTGACCCTATTGCCTTTGTTGATAGGATTATTCAAACCTTTGGGTGTCTTTGTTAAGAAATAAAAATATGAAAGAAATAAAAATTATTATAAACTTTTCTCTGATTTTAATTTTAAACTCGTGTGCGAGCAGCCCTGATGATCCTGACCCATGGGAGGGCATGAATCGTGGTATATATAGTTTTAACGAGGGTTTTGATGAATATGTAGCTCACCCTATTGCAGGAACATATAAAGAATATGCTCCTGGTTTTGTGCGTGCTGGTGTTTATAATTTTTTTAGTAACCTAGATGATTTTATTGTTTTTATCAATGGTTACTTACAATTCAAAGCAGTGCAGGGAACATCTGATTTAGGGCGTTTTGTGGTAAACTCAACCATAGGAATTTTTGGTTTATTTGATGTTGCAACCTATATGGGGCTTGTTAAACACAATGAAGACTTCGGACAAACTATGGGATATTGGGGAGTGGGGGACGGACCTTATTTTGTTATTCCTTTCATCGGTCCGTCATCTGTGCGAGATACCGCAGGTTGGGTAGCTGATTATCAAATTGATTTAATTCAAGAGGTGGAGGATAGAAATGCTCGGTATGGATTAGTTGCCCTCAAATACATTCATATGAAATCTATTTATCTTGATGCCAATGAAATTGCTCGTCAAATATCTTTGGATAAATATTCTTTTATCCGTGATGCTTATTTACAAAGACGCCAAAGTCTGGTTGCCGATGGTAATGTCGAGAATAAAAAAGAAGAAGAATTGGATGAGGATTTAGACGACTTATAACAATGAATTTATTATCATTATTTTTGCCCTATATTGCGGTTATCACAGGGTTGATATTTTTAGCAATAAGCTCTGATAAGTTTATCGACGGCTCATCGTCTATGGCAGAAATACTTGGGGTAAGTCCTTTGATTATAGGGATTACCATCATAGGTTTTGGCACCTCTGCCCCTGAAATTATTGTTGCTATTTTTGCCTCTATGGCAGGTAATTCAGATCTTGCCATCGGCAATGCACTGGGTTCTAATATTGCTAATATCGCTTTGGTGCTGGGGGTGGCAGCTTTATTTTTTCCATTATTTTTTACTTCCAATCTTGTTAAAAAAGAGTTACCAATTTTACTTTTTACCCAAATTTTGGTTTTTGTTTTATTGGCTGACTTATATTTTTCTACTATGGATTCTTTGTTGATGATAATAACTCTTATTATAATTCTAAGTTGGATGATATATGCTGCCAAAAAATTAAAAAACAAACAAAAACTACGGCAAGAGTTTAATCAAAAAATACCTCATAACATATCTTTAATTAAAACAATTTATTTAACATTAGGTGGTTTTATATTTTTGTTGATAAGTGCCAAGGTATTGGTTTGGGGCGCGGTTGAAATTGCAATATCTTGGGGCGTGTCTGATTTGGTAATTGGTTTGTCAATAGTTGCTGTAGGCACAAGCCTGCCAGAGCTTGCAGCTGCCATTAGCGCAGGACGCAAAAAACAATATAACTTAATCATCGGCAATGTGATCGGCTCCAATATTTTTAATACCTTGGCGGTTCTTACCATCCCTGCACTTTTTGCACCAGTTGCTCTAGAGCCGAATACAATAAACCGAGATTTACTTTTATCGACCATACTGTCGCTTTTTTTGCTGATAATAATATTTTACAACAAAAATAAGTTAAATAAGTATGTGGGGTTGTTATTAGTAATTATTTTTATAACTTATCAAATATTTATTTTTTAAACAATGGAGATTGATTATTACAAATAAAGGTTTTTTTATTGCAGGCACAGGAACTGATGTAGGCAAAACCTATATAGGATGTGTGTTATCTGCTTTTTTATATCAACAGGGGATAACTGTCGCGCCCTTTAAACCTATTGAATCTAATTGTTTAATTATAGATAACAAACTGCATGCAAATGATGCCAATATGTATTTCAAGGCAATTGATAAAAGTATAACTGATGCCATTATTGCTCCCTATAGATTTAAACAAATTTGTTCCACGGCAAGAGCTGCCAAACTTAACCAAAAAAAAATAACTCTATTTGATATTGTGGAGCATATTAACATCAATAAAATCTTCCGTAACAACTCTATTTTAATAGTGGAAGGAGCAGGAGGTATGTTGTCTCCTTTGTGTTATGATGGTTTTAATATTGATCTAGCAAAAAAATTAGGCTTACCTATTATCTTGGTCGCATCTAATAAATTAGGAGTCATTAACGATATTTTGTTAAACTTAAAACTATTTGATAGTTATGATTTGGATTGTCAATACATTATTTTAAACGATACTGACAACGATACTGTAGCGAATGATGATATGAATAACCTGAACGAGTTAAAAGAATATACTAAGATTAAAATCGTGCAAAATGATTATAATAGCCACAGTTTTTTACAACAAATAAAAATACCATCATGAGCCTCTCTTTTGTTAATGCTCGCGCCCAATCTGGAATAAAATCTCCTCAGGTTATAGTGGAGACTCATATTACAGGTGGAATGCCTTATTTTTCGGTAGTAGGCATGCCTGAAACTGCGGTCAAAGAGAGCAAAGATCGGGTGCGATCCGCTATAATAAACTCTGGGTTTGAGTTCCCTTTTACTCGAATTATAATTAATCTTGCTCCTGCGGACTTACCAAAAGAAGGTGGCAGATACGATCTATCAATTGCCATAGGGATTCTATCTGCCTCAAACCAAATAAACACTAAAAATATAGCAAACTATGATTTTATCGGAGAGTTGTCTTTAAGTGGTGCTGTGCGTGCTGTGTCAGGAATTCTGCCATCTGCTATTGCAGCATCAACTGACAAACGAGATTTAATTATTCCAGTTGAAAATGCCTCCGAGGCATCATTGATTAAAAACTTAACTGTTCAAGGAGCAAAACACTTATTGGATGTAGTGGCATTATTAAATGACAATCGTCAGTTAACAGACTTAGATTCACATCATAAGTGCAACACTTGACCTAAAAAATATCTATGCCAGTTTTTTTGGCAAAGACCTCAAATGGGCTATTATAACATAAACATTTTCTCGGTCTTGAATTTATTAAAAA
>Ga0164315_10004562_pt1 | contig 10735 bp, 2 predicted proteins | sample GuaBasSedimGuay6_FD_113737 | JGI IMG/M metagenome (GOLD analysis project Ga0164315, IMG submission 113737) | Subseafloor sediment microbial communities from Guaymas Basin, Gulf of California, Mexico - Guay6, Core 4569-2, 0-3 cm | ecosystem: Environmental > Aquatic > Marine > Hydrothermal vents >...
AATTGAAGCTGAGGAAAAGTCGTCGTCAGAAACGGTAAGATTTTTTCTTGTAGTTCTAAATGAAGATGGTTTTCTATTTCGTCAATTAAGATAATGCCCGACGGATTATCTGAAAACGATTTTCCGCTTTGAGTCTCAATGGCTATCAAAATTTCTGCAATAATGGAAATCACTTGTGCATAACCATGAGACAATTGATTAAAATCAAAATGCACTTGATCCGGTAGTTGAAGGTAAAAATTAAATTCTTGACGGCTAAATTCTAAGCGAAGTGCCATCTCATCAAATAAGAATTTTAATTGTTGTTCAAATTGATTGAACCATTGTTCAATTTGTTGTACCGTGTGTTGTTCACCATCTTGATAAGCATAAGCTTGTTGGGTTTTTTTATTCACTAAAAATTGAACAATCAACTGACTGAGTGGTTCTTCTAAATCAATACTATCAATTTTTTTGGGGCCTTTAACTTTTAAAACGGTGGTGTCTCTTTCCACCTTAAAATAGTCATATAAACCTTCTGCCAAAAAACCTTTTAGACACCAGCCATTATCATCTGTCAATATCACGTCAACTTTTGGTGCTCGTTCATCAGTGCCCGATTTTTCCATTAGGGCATTATCAAGGGCATTTAACAACGTTGTTTTCCCACTACCATTTTTGCCCGTGACAATTAAATGCCGAAAAGAGTCACCGGCTTTCGGTGAAAAATCTATCTCAACGTTTTGCGAGGCGTAGCAATTATAAACATAAATAGCTTTGAGGTAAGTCATTTTTAATTCAAAAGAAAAGATTTGTTTGATCAATGAGTGCCATTGTGACTTCGTAATGCTATCGCTGGTTTTTTGGCGATAGTATCACTTTTGCGATGACTTCGTGATGCTATCGCTGGTTTTTTGGCGACAGTATCACTTTTGCGGTGACTTCGTGATGCTATCGCTGGTTTTTTGGCGATAGTATCACTTTTGCGACTTCGTGATGCTATCGCTGGTTTTTTGGCGATAGTATCACTTTTGCAGTAAACCAGCAAAGGGAACAAGCGATGGGTTTTGCGACTGCTCAACCCACCCGACTACTCGTTCAACTCCTACAACTTATCGTATGGTTCTCGCTCTGGCACTTTGGCTAAAGCCTGTTCAAATTTTTCCCGACTGCCACTCTTGGCTCTACTTTCTTCGTTAACAGGAGTCCAAGATTTATCTTGGACTAGCCAAACTAAAGTTTGGACTCCAGCCAAAACAATTTACACTATCATTCTCATTACCTCAACATACCTTGTTCATCTACGGCATTGAGTTGCAACGAATCTGGCCCAGCATCGTCGGTATCGGCAATCCAAGGGGCTAAGCAATCTCTGTCTTTGACACATGGATCAGTCAATGCAAGCAAAAATTCTACCAGATAAGTGACTTGCTCATCACTCAAATCAACATCTTGGATGACAGGGGTTAACCCATTAGCACGATTCGTTTGCAATTGAGCGAGAGCCGCACGAGTATTTTCCTCAGCATGTTCATGTTGAATGCCAGCGTCTAATTGGCTTAGGGTAAAATCATAGCGATTTATCGCCTCTTCTACGTTGAGGTTATGACGGACAACTTCTTCCAAACTTAGGTAAGCACCATCATGTCCATAAGGCCCGGTGACTTCTACATTTAACAACGAAGGTGTGCGGAAAGCATATTTATCTGGTGAATTCTGAGTTTCACGAAAACGTCCAAAATCATGATCCCCAGTTTCTCCATCGCCCTTTCCCCGACCAATTTGTGGGATTGCTAAGACATGAAATTGTTCATCCGTGAAAAAATCCCCTTGGTGACACTCAACACAATTCGCTCCGCCTTCTTCAATGGATTGAAAAAAGAGCAAAGCGCCCTTTTTAGCCGCATCACTGAGTGCGGTTTGATCACCTTCAACGTACTTTTTCCAAGGATTGTTGACAAAAAGTTGTGAACGTTCGTAAGCATTGATCGCTTCAGCAATATTGGCAAATGTTATTAAACTGGCCGCATTTTCGCTACTATCAAAGGCTTGCTGAAATTCGAGCAACCAAGTATTGGGAATAGATTGATCCACTAAACGACGAACCAAAGCATTTCTGACATCGTCGTTACTATTACCCGCTTCAAAATCAAAACCACGCATTTCTTCTTGTGAAGTCACTGGAAAACGCAATTGCGCGGCGGTTAAATCTAATCCAGATTGCGGATCCGCAACGCCTAATTTAGAATCGGGTGTGCGTATGCCTTGCCCATCATTACCACTCGTGTTAGGCGTTTTACCCAAACTTTCTACCCGCCCATCGTGAAACATCACTTGATCCCACAACGCACAATTAAGCGTTGTTGGCGCATTACGCGGTACAGTGGGACCACCGTCAAAATTCGGTGCAGCACTAGAATGGGTACGTCCAGGCCCCAAATGGTCAGGCAAAGTGGCACCAGTACCGATTGATAAAGATAAATCATCTCCGCCTCCCAAAGCCGGATGATGGCAAGAAACACAAGCAGAATCGGTATCACCACCAAGGGATTTGGTGAAAAATAACTTTTTACCTAGCTGTGCCACTGGCGTGTTGATGTCAGGAATTTGCCGCCCGATACTTGGATCACCACTCAATTCTTGGTCATTAATGACAGATTGAAGTTGCGTGTCCAGTGAAGGGGGAGAAGTAGATGAATATTCGTCGTCATCATCATCACAACTCACCAAAAAAATGGTGCTGGTTAATGCGAATAAGCAAAGCATTCGTGATTTTTTTACTTGTAACATGATATTTTTACTCCCAAAACATAAAGTTAAGCTTGAATAAACACCAGTGCTTATTCTCGTCTGTATGTTCAGATCAACAGCCACCAAAAGCCGCAAAATTGTCGCATGCTCAACCGGATTTCCACTGACGAAAACAATAATGGGTGTCATCCACTTGTGCTTAGAAATAACAAATTTTGTTGAGTATTCTCATTAAAGAATGGACGACACTCAACGCTTGTCCACCTAACTTTGCTCAATTTCTTAGTAATGTTTTCTCCTTTAGTAAAATTATAGAGATTCAGATAATTTCAAAAGAGGTTTCTCTTAAAATCAACCTTTTGCTCCGGAAAGCCGCTAAGTATTGCTCTTCTTTACATTTCTTTGCATATTTGCATCTTTGCGTCTTTGCGTCGGGGCAAAAGATTAAAAAGACTTTCATTTGTGAAATTATTTTTCTGAAAATCTATAGATTGAAAATAAGACCGCCGAGGTTTTCAAAACCCCGGCAGTCTGTTCGCTTAGCAAGCGTAGGGTGGGTAGAGGGACGAAACCCACCATTTTTTGTCGTAGAAAAAGGTGGGTTTCGCTATCGCTCTACCCACCCTACAATTTACCCATGCTACGCTTGCTGAATCAGAATTTCCCGAATTTGAGAATTAGCAGAATAAAACCAAAGTGCCCATCCTGAAAATCCTCTAATCCTGAAAATCCTGATTCAGACAAAAGTGGTGGGCAACAAAAAGACGTTGCCCTACACTCTTATTTTTACCTACATGATGGGCTAGGACGAGGTGGCGACAAAAACTTCTTACATTTATCCAACTCTTTCCAAAACTCATTTGCAACACATGCTATTTGACAAGCCGATACCGAACCTGATTTGCATATTTGATGCAAATTAAAATTATACATCGCATCTCTCACAATCTCTTTGCATCTTTCACCTTTATTAATTGCTTTACCTGCTACAACTAAGGCACAAATGGCTATTTTTGATTTATTACTCAATAACCCAAACGGATCAACCAAATTAACCGGATCACTCAACACATACCCATAAAGGTTACTATCCCCACCATCAAACCCAATCGGGTCTTTCGCCGTCCACCGTCCAGTCTCAGGATCATAATCCCTAGCACCAAAACGGGTTAACCCTGTATCAGCATCATAAATCCCACCTGCAAACCCAAACGGTTGGAACCCTATATTAGAGTCAGAGAGAACATTCCCAAACGCATCATAATCCATGCGTTGCACCACAGAACCGTCAGTGATATCAATCACCAATCTAGGACTGCCTAAATGATCACTCAAAATACGGTAAGTCTTACCACCTTTGAGCATATAATCAGGCACATTGGCTTTGGAACCGTACACAAACACCGATACCACATTACCATCGCCATCCAATTCAGCAATCGGATTCAGGCTACCTTGATACAAAAAGCCTTGCGTCAAAGCACCATTGACTTTCTTACCAACGCGACGATTTCTACCATCAATGACATACTCAATCTGTTTGCCATCCAGTTGGACTGAGCGAAGATTACCAAGTACGTCATAGCCGTACTGACTATTTACGTCATCACGAGTTTTGGTTTGCAATTCACCGTTAGCCGTATAAGCGTAGGTGTTCTCGCCATACTGCGTTAAACGATCTTGCGCATCATACGTGCCATTGGCAGTGCCGTAAATCTGGGTTGTCGCGCTGAGACGATTACCATTGCTGTCATAGCTGTATTGTTCAGTGATCACGCCATCTTGACTCACCGTGCTTAACCGCCCAGCATCATCATAGCCGTAAACCCAAACGCTTGTTGTGTTTCCAACGGTTTCAGTCTTTTGAGTAATCCGCCCCAATTTGTCATGGACATATTGGACACTGTAACCGGTATTACCGTTATAAGTGGCAGTTTCAGTCTCGATTTCCCCAAAACGGTTATACGTCCGTTCTGTCTTGAGGTTGCCCAATTCAGTCGCGGTGAGTAAGCCATGCTGAGCATCATGCGTCAGCGTTAAATCGCCAGCTTGTGCCAACAAACTATCCGTATCATATTGATAGTTAATGGTATTTGCATCATTAATGCGGGCGGCGGTGACGCGAAAATAATTATCATAAGTCAACGCCAGTGTGCCTTTAATGAACCCATCATCCCAGGTTTCCGATAATGGCAACGAACCATCGTAGCTATAACTCAACGTGCTGTTATCCGGAGCCGTTATCGTCGAGAGATTGCCCGTTTTCACTTCAGAATTATTGTCATAAGTATAACTTTGTTGACCATGAGGCAAAACCACGTTTTCTAAACGGCCCGTCGTGGCATGATAGTTAAATACGACCGTTTGGCCATCCGGCCGCACAATCTGGGTCAGTTGTTTGTCCCGATTATATTCATAGCGCGTCTCAGGTTTCGTCACTTCTGCTAAGGCCGGTGGAGTGTATTGCGCTTGTAAGTCGAACTGATTGTAAGCAAAGCGATGCGCTTCCCGGCCCGGTGGCGTGATAGACGCGACATTTCCGTTAGCATCATAACTATAATGAATTTCCCGCCCATCAATCAGTTTTTGTGTCGTTATTCTGCCAATAGCGTCATGGTTATAGGTTTCTGTCCGGCCCAGCGCATCTACCACGGATTTCAAATAGCCACTGTTGTCATCATAGCTAAGCGTTGTGGTACGTGCCAGTTCACCTTCACCCTGTCGCACTTCAATGACACGGCCCCGACTATCATAACTATAATGGACATCGACCAAACCGGGCACTTGCTTCTTAATAACGCGCCCGTTGTCATCCATATAAGAAACGCTTTGCCGACCCGCAGCACTGGTGGCCGTCACTGTTTTGCTCGCCGCCTCATAAACGCTTTGGCTGGTACGACCATTGTTGGTGACTTTAGTGGTCAGTTTTGCGACGCTTAACGGGTTACTGGCATCAGTGAGTTCGGCGGTTTTTTCTGTCGTTACCAAAGCACTTAACCCATTTGGCGTGGTGAGGGTCATTTTTGCTGTGATGGGTGCTTGCATACCAAAACGCGGATCGGGCCCTTGTTTTGACACGATTTGGGTTCCATCGGCACTGATCGTCACTGTTTCGCCATTGGTCTTGATAAGCGTTTGGGTCGCGGTACCATCGGGAGACGTGTTGACTCGTAACATATCACCATTGGTTTGTGGTTCCACCTGATAACGGGTAACACGACCTTTTTTAGAGGTCATAGTGGTCGTATAACTATCATCAGAATGGTCGGTACGCGCCAAAGTCCAGCCACCACCTGCCGCATCGGTGTCTTCAACAAGTAACCCCAATTCGTCGTACCGGTAGACAGACTTATGTGAGCGTGGGTCAATAAATTCCTTTAATAACCCATCATCTGTGTAGTGCAGTTGATAAGCTTCCCCCGCCGGATTAGTCATAGAATTGAGATAACCATTATCATCCAAAGTCAAAGCGGTGCGCTGACCTTTTGGCGCAATAATCGCCACAGGGGTATCACCACTCCGTTCAATCCGAGTGATATCGCCATCAAGGTCTTGAATTTCCTGCAAATAACCATTTTCTGTATAGGCGAATGTATAAACGGCTTTACCCGTGATGCTGTCCAAAGTGCGAAGGTGACGGCCCTCCGGCGTAAATTCATATAACAATCCACCCACTTCCGATGCCAAAATGATATTTTCCAGAGAAAATCCTGGCAACATAGAACTTACGCGGCGAATACGGCTATTCCCTGAATCTGCAATATAAAAACTGCCATCCGGGCCAAAGGCGATACTCTGTGGAGAGTATAAATTTGCTTCCGTTGCCAATCCGCCATCACCACTGAATTTTTTTTCTCTATTCTTGCCAGCCACTGTATTAATAATACCATCGACACCAACTCGGCGAATGCGGTAATTCCAAACATCTACAATATACAAACTGCCATCCGGGCCGAAGGCGATATCTACGGGATTTATGCCCGCTTCCGTTGCTAAACCGCCATCACCACTAAAAGCATAGTGTCCTCTACCAACGACTGTATTAAAAATACCATTTACTCCAACTCGGCGAATGCGGTGATTTCGGGTATCTGCAATATACAACCCGCCATCAGGCCCGAAGGCGATGCCGCGTGGATTGTTTAAATTAAGTCCAGCCACCGTATTAATAATACCATCTACACCCACTCGGCGAATGCGGTGATTCCCTGAATCTGTAATATACAAACTGCCATCAGGGCCGAAGGTGATACCCGTTGGATAGTGTAAGCCTGCTTCCGTTGCCAATCCGCCATCACCACTGAAAACCCTAGAACCATCGCCAGCCACCGTATGAATAATGCCATCGACATCCACTCGACGAATGCGGTGATTCCCTGAATCTGCAATATACAAACTGCCATCAGGGCCGAAAGCGATATCGATTGGATTGCGTAAACTTGCTTCCGTTGCCAATCCGCCATCACCACTAAAACCATGGCTTCCATTGCCAGCCACTGTATTAATAATACCATCGACATCCACTCGGTGAATGCGGCTATTCCTGAAATCTGTAATATACAAACTGCCATCTGGGCCGAAGGCGATACCCATTGGACTTAAACCTGCTTTCGTTGCCAATCCGCCATCACCACTAAAACGATAGCCTCCATTGCCAGCCACCGTATTAATAACTGCTGCATTGATGTTCGTTACACGTCGCTGTTTCCCATTGCCGCTATATAATATTTTGGCAATGGGATCATAGGTATGATGCACATTTAAGCTAAAACTACCCATACCAGCCGACAACGGATACCCAGCTCCTAAGCTTTTAGTGTATTCCTTCCATAACGTTATATCAGCTTGTCCACGTCCGGCTGAAATAGGCCCTTCGCCAAGACGAGCAAAACTTTGCTGAAATTCGGAGGGATTGGTATAAACCACACCATAAACATAACCAATACGCACTTTGGCTTCTTGACGACCTTGCACTTTACGACCAAAAGCATCTTTTCCATCCCAGACAAAGGTTGTGCTTTGCCTGTCTACCGAAAACGCCTTGTTAACCTGTTGACCAGCAATGTTGATTTCTAACACAATTCGCTTGAGGCTGTCTGGTACGGAGTCACCACGCAACGGTATTTCCAACGTGTACGCTGTCTTGCGGCCGGGGACACGATTGCTGCGATAATTCAAGCTAAAGGGCGTACCAGCTACCGGGATAGTTTCGCCTAAAACTTGACTTTCCGCTTCGATAATACAGCCTGTTTTGCAAGAAGGCTTATCAGGTTTGTTATCGTCTTTGGTTTGAGGGGCTGTTCCTGAAGACCGAACCGCATTAGACGGTACACTATAGGGCCAATTACAATCCCAAGGCGTAAAGTGGGGAATAGGAGAACGCCACAGACTTTTGCCCGGTGCATAGAGACTCGCGAGTTGTTGTCTTTCCGCCTCGGTGATACCCAGTTCAGCGAGTGCCTCGGTACTGGCGGCTTGACCACTACCATCCACATCTAACAGGGCTAACCCATTATCAATACTAATAATTTTGATAACGCGGCCATTATCAGACGGAACCCAAGCACTGCGACTGCGATCATACCAACCCACCGGCACAATGCCACCCACTGGAAAATTAAGGAAATTATCGACATACAGTGGCACCGGTTGACTGAAATCCACGCGTGTGGCACCCACCGCAATTGCTTGATCAACGCTCAGTTCAACCGCGTAAGTGTAGCCACTTTGCGGGGGTAATGGGGCCGGCATCGCTTCTGGCCCATTATCGCCAACCGTGTATTCAGTGGCCCGGACATCCAATTGTGTCAACGGTTGCGTAGAACCGTCCGGTAAAGTCATCACAGCAGTCACACCTTGGGGAAATAAAACCACCGCTTGGCGCGTGCCATCTTCATCAGTCACCGAACGGCCTTGGGCCACTTGAATCGGCTGATTAGCGGTTAAGTCAATCACGCTGACTTGCGGATCAAGGGCCGTCATCGCCACCTCATCAATCACCGCGTATTCTTGCCAACTCGGTTTTACTTGGCGTTGCACCGGCAAATAGCCATCCAATTGATAATTAACGGTTAACGTTGCACCGCCATTCACCGCCATATTGAAAAAACCATCACAAGTGGTTTTGGTTTGACCATACTCAGGATGATCTTTGACGGTGATGATCACATTGGGCAATGGTTCACCGTCACTCGTCGTGACTTGGCCGCGCAGTGTTGCCGCCCGTTCCAAATCAATCGTGTCCGTTGCCACGCCAGTTTGAATCGGATTTTCGCCACTGTAAAGAAATTGAGTGACTAAAGCCGGAATGCTGATCACCGTTGGATCAATCGGCGGTACTTCTAAGGTTTGGCAATCGGTCGGCGATTCGTCAATAATCCCATAATAATAAAGCACTTGCTGATTGCCACTGGGATAAGTGATCAAAAAGTCAGCAATGTCATCGCCATTCGCATCATTGATAGGCGCCATGATGAGTTCGCCATCAGCCGGCGGCATCGTACCCGGCGTGACTTGCTTAGCTAATTGACTGTGGTGAATTTTGTGCTGAATCGTGACCGCAATCGCACCCTCGTCAGTGATTTCAACCGCTTGCACCCCGTCTAAACTTTCCATATAGGCCCGTAGTGCGTCTTTATTAGCAGAATGACAATTTTGGACGGGCCAAGCAATGCCTTCAATGTCGTTATAAAGTGTATCAATACGGCCCTCGCTCGACGTTTGACAAGCGATAGCATCGTAAATATGAATACCCAATTCAACATCGTCGTGAAAACCATAAACGAAAAGTCCACCGGGGAGCGTTTCGAGGCTCTCCACTTTTTTCGGTAACTCATGACAGGCGATAGTCCAAACGTCGGTACCGGGGACCCATTGCCAGAGCGTGCTGTGCGATTTAGCATCATCGGCGGTACCATAGAGAAGGGTGCCGTCTTGGTTCCAGGTGAGAGCGTGGATGGGATGCGTTTCGGAAAGGATTAAAGCACCGGCCCCAGTATCGATGTCAATTTGGAGCAGGCCTTGTTTTGACCAACCCCACAAAGTCCCATCTGGATGAAAGGCCAGTCCAACGACATCATCATAGCCAATCTCACCAATTAAAGACAATTCACCTGTTTGCCCATCAACGTTGTAGAGTTGAGCATTGGCTTTGCCTGAACTGGCATACAGTTGACGTGTATTTGGATGAACACTCAGGCCCTCAATATCAGCAGCCTTTAAAAGTTCACCAAGCAGCTCAAGGCTATCTTGCGTTAAATGGTAGGTAAAAAATTGGCTGTTGTTTGTCCCTTGATCGTGGATCGCATACACAGTGTCACATTGCGCCGGGGTTTGCGCAACAGCCAATGATGACCATAAAAACGTCATTAGCAATCCTATCCACGAGATAGGATGCCATGATCGTAATCGTGGCGGTTTGTATTTCACAATAAAAGACTCCTCATGTTTAATAATAGGGTTAAGGATTATTTTTGAAGATAGGCCCAATGAAAACAGTCACTTCGGGCCCAATTATCAATTCGCGGCAAAAGTTTTTAAATTTGCCACAAATCCAATTTCCACGGTTTGAACACCTCCATTGGTTTGTAGGGACTACCCGTTTTTGAAGTGTACCTACTTATTTACTTACTTAGACGCTGCCGCAAAAAAAATGTGAAGACAAATTCACCGAATTTTTTCAGTGCGGCTTATTTATTTACTTACTCATGTTACGCACAACGCTTCAAAATGAGTCCAGAGGAGCAACCATAAAGGATTGCCCCTACATATCGTTATATATTGTCATCTCTTCATTAAGTTTTTCTAGCAAACTTTTACGTCGATGGGCAATCCCTCGCGGTTGCCCCTTTCATTTAACGGCCAGCCACAATCTCAAATCGCGAATAGCAAACGGCAATTTCGCATTTCAGTTAACGGCCAGCCACAATCTCAAATCGCGAATAGCAAATGGCAATTTCGCATTTCAGTTAACGGCCAGCCACAATCTCAAATCGCGAATAGCAAA
>Ga0164315_10004563_pt1 | contig 10733 bp, 13 predicted proteins | sample GuaBasSedimGuay6_FD_113737 | JGI IMG/M metagenome (GOLD analysis project Ga0164315, IMG submission 113737) | Subseafloor sediment microbial communities from Guaymas Basin, Gulf of California, Mexico - Guay6, Core 4569-2, 0-3 cm | ecosystem: Environmental > Aquatic > Marine > Hydrothermal vents...
GGTCATGACCGATAGCATGGTGCCGGCAGACAAGCCGAACATCAATACACCGTTACTGGCTTCCAGTGCTCCCAGCAAGCGCCATTCCTCACTCATAACGATATCCCCGTAACCCAGTGATGCAAAGTTAACAGTGGAATGATAAAAAGCTGTCATGAAGTCAGCAAATTCACCCACAAACATAAATAGCATTGCCCAAATGGCCGCCTGAAACAGGTGTCCTGCAAATAACATGACCAAAACCACGCTGATAACATAAGTATCGAAGCCAAAACTAGCTGTTTTATGGTCTTCATGATTTATGATCCTGATCACGTAACGAATCATATAAACCACGAAGGTAATCTGGATACCCATGGAAATGAACACTGTTATACAGCCCAACAACAAGTCAATCAGCATGGTTGTTTCCTCGCATTTTGGTCATGCTCTAAGCTGAGCAAATGTTGACTCAGGAATCCTGGGTAACCGGGCTATCAGCACCCGCATCGTCTTCGTCGACCGGATCACCCCACTGAACCCAAACCTGAAAAAGCTTGTAACCGAGCGCCAATATCACCGCGCCGATAAAAAGACCGACAATGCCTGAGGTAATCATGCCGCCAATGGCACCCAGCAGGATAACCAGCATCGGCGCATCCACGCCACGACCAAGAAATATTGGTTTCAGTACCGCGTCACTCATACTGACCAGGATGCTCCAGATCATAAAGATCACGGCCACGGTGGTGCTTTCAACAGAAAAGACATAAAAGATTACTGGTAACAGCACCAGTATTGGCGGTAACTGGGCGATCGCCAGTATCAATATGACGATGGCCAAAAGCCCGGCTGCCGGCACACCGACGAACATCATGCCCAGGCCACCCAGCATTGCCTGGATAAATGCGATACCGATGACACCAACTGCTACGCTGCGGATCGTAGCCGTTGACAGGGTCAATAATGATTCACCGCGATCGCCTGCCAGGCGTGTGGCGAGTCTGCGCACGGCTTTGCCGGCAGATTCTGCGCTTGATAGAAAGACGGCAGCGATCAGCATGGAAACAATAAATTGAAGAACGCCGGCGCCCACACCCTTGGCAGCACCCAGCAGTCTTTTACCAATGGCGGTTAGCTGATCTGGATATTTTTCCAGTGTAGCGGCCAGGTTAACCGATGCCTCCTGCCAAAACGCATAGGTTTTCTCACCGATCAGCGGCCACTCGCGAACGGATTCAGACGGCGGGGCTATTTTGACCTGGCCGGTATTGATTTGATTGCCGATGGTTTTAGCGCTTTCTATCATTGATGTGGATAGCCCAATGACCGGAATCAAAATCACTGCGATACCGAGAACAGCGATTAATGTCACCGCCAGTTTCTTTCGACCACCCAGTTTTTCAACGAGTTTCAGAAAGGGTGAGTAGATAGAAACAGCAATAATCGCACCCCAGGCAATCACTCCGATAAACGGCGTGACTATCTGCAGACACCAGGCCAGGATCAGAAAGATAACACCCAGCCGAATTGCAATTTCGATGGCCAGGGTAGTGGGGTTGTCTTGCGATTGTACGGATGAATTCACGGTAGCTTGCTCCCAGGGTGAGGAGCAAGCATACACCGAGTGGACTTTAGAGGTCGAGCGGTGCTTGTTTAGTACAGGACACTACACTAGTGTCAGGCGACTCTTTCTTTCAAATCCAATAGTTGAACCACTTCCGCTTGCGGGTCGAGAACATCTGCCAGGGTAAAACGTCCCAGTGCTTCCAGGTAGGCCTGTAATGCGTGCTGCAGATAGCCGCCGAGTCGTGTATCGGCTGTTGCTTCATCGATCTCGACCGGTTTGGATGTATCCAGTTGTTGAAGATGCTTTTCCGTATGTCTGATCACTTCGTTGAGACTGATGTCCTCAGGTGAACGGTTCAACTGGATGCCGCCCCCGGGTCCACGCTGAGCGACAACAATCTGCAGGCGTGTAAGGTTGCTGACGACTTTCATCAAGTGATTTTTGGAGATATCGTAGGCTTCAGATATCTGGTGAATAGTTACTCTGTTTTGTTCGTTCTGTCCAAGATAAATAAGAACACGCAGAGAGTAGTGAGTGAATCGGGTAAGACGCATGCTGAGCTATTCCATTCCAAGATCAGGACCCCCCCAAACTTGTTTGCCAATTATAACGACCTGGCGGTTTTTCTAACGGAACTGAAACGGAAGGTTTGCAGAATTTATGCAGAAAAAAAGCCGGAATTACTACCGGCTTTCTTTTAAAGCAAAAAATCGACTAATTATGTCGTGTTAGCCTTCCTGGGCTGCAAAATAAGCTGCCAGGTTGGCAATGTCGTCGTCGCTCAACGCGGCAACCATGGGTGCCATCAACGGATCCTGCCGAATGCCGTCACGGAAGGCCTTGATCTGTTTGGCAAGGTATTGTTCCTTCTGTCCAGCCAGGTTAGGCCACAAGGGGTTCATGCTTTTACCTGTGGCGCCGTGGCAAGCGACGCAGATGGCCGATTTTGTTTTGCCTGCCGCCACATCACCCGCCATCGCAGATGCTGATACAAATAACAGTGCCGTGACCAGCGCAAATAAGAATGATTTCATCTATTGTCCTCCGTCGGAATATCTAATATTTAAAAAATGTAAATCTGATACATATTCTACCGGAAACTGCGGTATTAGTAACCAAGGGAGGCTCCCTGGATAAAAGTGAAACTAGTTGAGGTACTTGATATCTTCGTTTTCAGACAGGACAAGCAATTGAGTGGCTGTGTTTGAATCAATTTGCGCTTTCGGTGCGAATTCGGCAGCTGAGAGTGCTGTTTCACTGGTTAATGAAAGGAAACCGGCAGACATTTCAGAAATAGTTTTTGAATCGGGAGACGGCGCACTCATGAGGAATATTGCGGTGGTCATAAGAATAATAGACTTCATGTCATTTAATCTCTGTGTAATCAATTGAAAAACAAGCGTTTATACCAATGTATAAACACCGCCCCCGCCGTATTTGGTCTTCCCTACCAGATTAACAACAGGGGCTGGTAGTATATCCCAACCAGTGCGTAAGTAACAAGTAAATGATTTTAATACGTTTTCAGAGTTTCCTTAACCCATTTTTATCTGCGATCAAAACCAGGTCTGCCGGTCGCAGTGCAAACAGTCCACAGGTCACCACACCCGCCAGATCATTAATGGCCTTTTCCATCCTTACCGGGTCAACCAGATCGAGGTTGTGGATATCGAGAATCCAATTACCGTTATCAGTGGTAAAGCCCTGGCGCCATTCCGGTTGACCACCCATGGCAACCATCTTGCGTGCCACCAGGCTGCGGGCCAGCGGGATGACTTCCAGCGGTAATGGAAAAGCGCCGAGCACATTGACCTGTTTGCTTTGATCTGCAATACATACAAATGTCTTGCTCGCTGCTGCGACTATTTTTTCCCGGGTCAGGGCACCACCGCCACCCTTGATCAGACGCCGGTGTACGTCGAATTCGTCCGCGCCATCAATATACACATCCAGACCGCCGGTCTGATTCAGGTCGACGACCTGTATTCCACCGGCGCGTAACAGACTGGAGGTGGCTTCTGAGCTGGATACCGCCGCCTCTACGCGGATACCGCTATTGATCAATGCGTCAATGAAGCAATTGACGGTGCTTCCCGTTCCCACACCGATGATGCTGTCGGCTTTGACATAGGCCAGCGCCGCTTCGCCGACCAGGCGTTTCAGTTCATCCTGCTTCATGCGGCTTTCAACGACATAATGTAATCCCACTGCTCAGCGCCCACCGGCATGACAGACAGGCGGTTGCCCTTGCGTATCAAAGGCAGGTCACCCAGGATTTCAGCGTGCGCCTTGATGGATTTGAGCGAAATGGGCTGATCCAGTTTGGTGACCAGGCGGATATCCACCAGGAACCAGCGTGGGTTTTCAGGATCACTTTTGGGGTCAAAATATTTGGCTTTCGGATCGTATGCATCCGGATCAGGGTAAGGTTCCGAAGCGATCTCGGCCACCCCGACAATAGCCGGAATATCGGTGTTGGAGTGATAAAAGAAAACACGGTCCCCTATCTGCATTTCGTCACGCATGAAGTTGCGGGCCTGGTAGTTGCGCACGTGTTTCCACCAGCGAGTCTGGTCGGGGCACGCTGCCAGGTCGTCAACACTAAAAACGTTTGGTTCGCTTTTGACTAACCAGTGTTTCATTCAATTCTCCTTGCGGAATCAGGTGTTTTTAATCTATTGGTGGATAGTCTTGGCGCAAGTGCTTTGTAACCAGGTGGGAATAAAAAACCCTCCGTGGATGCCGCTGCGGACTTGATTACCTTGAACCGAAGGGTTCAAGTGGGATAGCTGTCTGGGCTTCAGGCTTTTCGCACTATGGCGAACATGCACAACAGCATTCAGATCTGCCACCCCGAAGTTACAAATTAGGGACAAGGTATCTATCAAGCCTACTGGCAAACACCACAGAGGGCATATTCATTCTAGCCCAATTGCCCATCGAGCGCATCATCAAGTTCATCAACAAGCATGCGAATACGACTATCTACATGTTTCTGACGATGTTTTTCGTTCTTTTGTAATTTCAGCAATTCGTCGGAGAGGTTCAATGCTGTCATGACCGCAATACGCTCAAGCGCCATCAATCTGCCGGCACCTTTGATGGCGCGCATTCGCTCGTCCAGATATATAGCCGCTTCCTTCAGTGCTTTACGCTCGCCGGGCTCGCAAGCAAACTGGTACTCACGACCGAGAATGTCAACCGAGATAGGTTCAGAAGATACTTTGTCCATACGATTCAGGTCTGTTCCAGTCCTTTGAGACGATTGATCATTGCCTCTACCTTGGTCCGGGCCTCGTCATTCTTTGCCACCAGCGATGCACGTTCTGAAACCAATGCTTCCTGGCGCACATGCAATGACTGATTTTCTTCGCTGAGTTTGTGAATTTGGGCAAGCAGCTGATGTAGCTGTTTCTCCAACCGTTGCAGGTCTTTATCTGTCTGTTCTAATGAGTCCATGACAACACTATAATTTGGCAGGTAATTAGGGTCAATCAGCAATGTCACTATGAGCAGTTTTTAATGATGCTGCTTTGAAGCCAAGTTCTCAACTGATAACATCGCTTGTTCCGGTCGCGATATTGAGAAAGAAAAAATGAACAGTGCCCGTTTACCTGATTTCGAACACACATTGGCCATCGCCCAGGGCAATCTTGATTCACCTGAACTGGCAGAGTGCCATGGCGTTGCCTGTGGTCTGTTGTGTCGTCTTCCGGATGCCAGTCTGGATGCATATCTGGGTTTGCTGGATATGCTCGAACTGCTCAAATCACCCGGTACAGCTCTTAGAATGTCATTGGAGGAGCTGTTGAATACGTCCATGAAACAATTGTTGGATGAAGACATGGGGCTGACCCTGTGGTTGCCGAACGATGATGAGACGCTGGAAGAAAGAACCATGGCGCTTTCGCAATGGTGTAGCGGGTATCTGGCAGGTATTGGCAGTAGCGGTGACGATACATTGAAGGTTCTGTCTGAAGAGGCCAATGAAGCATTGAAGGATGTGCAGCAGATTTCACTCGCCGATGTGACTGACACGGATGAAAGCGAAGAAGATGAAAATGCATTCGTGGAAATTGTTGAATATATACGCGTTGTCATTCTGATGATAAAGGAAGATCTTCGCGGTCCTGATGGACAGGATCTAATTCACTGAGTCAGCGTAAACGGGACTGAGAACACGCTCATGATCAAACAAAAAGAATTTGCCAAGCGCCGCCAGCAGTTGATGGAGATCGCCGGTGATGAAGCCGTCATTATTGTACCTGCAGCAGCTCGGAAAATTCGCAACCGGGATGCTCATTACCCCTATCGTCAGGACAGTGATTTTTTATACCTGAGCGGGTTTTCTGAACATGACGCTATGATAGTCCTGCTACCACAGGGAAATTCAGGCCGGTCAATCCTGTTTTGTCGTGAGCGGGATACTGAGCGTGAAATGTGGGACGGCAGCATGGCGGGTGTTGAAGGTGCCATTGAACAGTTCGGTTTCGACGAGGCTTACCCTATCAGTGAAATGAAACGGCGATTGCCAAGGATGTTGCGTGGACGGGAAAGAATCTACTACGACCTTGGCAAGGACAGCGAGTTTGATCAGATCCTGATCGGGTGGATGAATGATTTCCGTGCCAGGACCCGCAAGAAATTCCTTGCGCCTGATGAAATTATCGCACTCGATCATAGCCTCCATGATATGCGTCTGTTCAAAAGCAGAACAGAAATCACTGCCATGAGAAAGTCCGCGCGTATTGCGGCACGCGCCCACCAACGCGCAATGCAGCTGTGCAAACCCGGAATGAATGAAGCGGAGATACACGCGGAACTTTTACATACATTTACCCGTCACCAATGCGAGGCCTCCTATGTGCCTATCGTTGGTGGTGGTGTCAATGCCTGCGTATTACATTACGTCGCCAACCGTGACCCGCTCAATGACGGTGACCTGTTGCTGATTGATGCGGGTGCTGAATATGACGGGTATGCGTCCGATATCACCCGTACTTTCCCGGTCAATGGAAAATTCAGCGGACCACAGAAGGATTTGTACCAACTGGTCCTGGAAGCACAGCACAAGGCCATCGATGAGGTTCGCGCAGGGAATCCCTGGACTCATGTGCATGAAACAGCAGTGGAGGTTGCGACCAGCGGCATGATTGACCTGGGAATCCTCAAAGGCAGTCTTGATGAGGCTTTGGAGGAGGAATATTTCAAAGGCTTCTATGTGCATAACACGGGTCACTGGCTGGGTCTTGATGTCCATGACGTCGGCGAGTATGAAATCGACGGTCACTCGCGGGTGCTGGAGCCTGGCATGGTATTAACGGTAGAACCGGGGATTTATATTCCTCCAGGCGCCATAACTGTGGATGAAACCTGGCGTGGCATGGGAATACGTGTCGAAGATAATGTTGTCGTCACCAGGAAAGAAGCCGATGTTTTGAGCTCTGATATCTGTAAAACCACTGATGATATTGAGGAGTTGATGGCATCGTGAATATGACTTGTGATATTGCCATTGTTGGCGGTGGTCTGGCCGGTGCCAGCCTGGCGGTTGCGCTGGCTCCATTGGGCTACGCTATAAAGGTGATAGAAGCTGTGGCGTACAAGGCAGCTGCACAGCCCAGTTATGATGACCGGACATTGGCCATCAGCCATAGTTCATGCCGTATCCTTTCCTCAATCGGTTTATGGGAATCACTCGAGGCCGATGCAACTGCTATTCGCAAAATCTATGTGACCGAGTTGAAACGGCCCGGACGGGTGGTGCTGGATCCGGCCGAAATGGGCTTGTCCGAGTTTGGTCACGTGGTCGAGGCGCGTAGCTTTGGCGCCGCTGTAACAAGCAAAATGGATCAGACAGACAATATTGATGTGATCAGTCCGGCACGGGTCAAGGACATTGAGATAGGCGGGCCCCGAACCCGCTTACGGCTGGAAACTGATAATGGATCAGAAGAATTACAGGCACGCCTGGTGGTTGCCGCCGACGGTGCCAATTCTTTTATAAGGAATCATCTGCAGATACCGACCCAATCCCGCGACTATGGGCAAACCGCCGTCATCTGCAATATCACACCGGAAACTGCACATGAAGGACGGGCATATGAATGCCTGACTGATACCGGTCCATTTGCTGTATTACCGCATACCGGTAAACGCTGTGGGCTGGTCTGGACGGTCGCCACTGACAAAGCGACAGAAATAACGGGTCTTGATGACGCCACCTTTATTTCACTGGCTGAAAAGCGTTTTGGCACACAGTTGGGTGCGTTTACAAAAGTGGGCAAACGGTCTGCCTACCCACTGAAGCTGGTCCGTTCAACCGAGGACATTCGGGAGCGTCTGGTCATTCTTGGCAATGCGGCCCATGCCATCCACCCGATCGGTGCACAGGGATTTAACCTGGCATTGAGGGATGCCGCTGTGTTGGCCGAGGTGTTGGCCGATGATGAGCACGGTGATCCCGGTGAAACCGGACTCCTGCATACTTACAGTCAGTGGCGCCGACAGGATCAGCGCGCGACGATTATGGCTTCAGATGGTATGGCGCGGCTTTTCGCCCATCCTTCTGTTTTTGCCGCCGGTTTGCGCACCACGGGTTTGATTGCACATGCGATCCTGCCATCTCTGCGGCGTAAGTCGGCCATCAAGGCCATGGGTTATCGTGGCAGGGTTCCGCGCCTGGCACTGGGTGAGCCATTATGAACGAATCACATTACGACGTAGCCATTATAGGTGCCGGTATGGTCGGGGCCACACTCGCCAGTCTGCTTTCCCGCAGTGGTTTCTCGGTGGCGCTGATAGAGGCCTTTCAACCAAAGCCGTTTGATGCCGAAGCCGATGTCGGTCTGAGGGTGTCTGCGATTTCACCCGGTTCGTCATCCATCCTGGAACAAGCCGGGGCATGGAAACCGGTCAGTCAGCAACGCTGCAGGCCTTATCGGCGGATGCAGGTTGAGGATGGTGTTCAGCAGGACCCTCTTCTTTTTGATGCCCCTCAGTTCAACCTGGAGCGTCTGGGCACCATCGTCGAGAACGAATTATTGCAATGGTCTCTTTGGCAGGTGGTCAACTCAGCCGGCCTGGTGGACATATTTTCTCCGGTTCAACTCGATAGCATCGAATTTTCTGCTGGTCAGAACCGGCTTTCACTTGAAAGTGGCCAATTAATTACCGCTACGCTGGTTGTTGGCGCCGACGGTGCTGCATCAAAGGTGCGCAAGGCCATCGGTATACGTCAGGATTACTATGCCTATAACCAACATGGCCTGGTAGCCGTGGTAGGCAAACAAAAACCCAACCCGGGTGTGGCCTGGCAACGTTTCCTGACAGGTGGGCCGTTGGCATTCTTACCGCTGGCCGACGGGCGGTCCTCAATCGTCTGGACACAGCCATCAGCGCAAGCTGAGCGTCTGTTGGCGCTTGATACTGAAGAGTTTATCGCCGAGTTGGATAGAGCCAGTCACGGTTGGCTGGGCAAGGTGGAATCCTGTGGCCCAAGGGCTGCCTTTCCGCTTAGCATGCGCCTGAGTGAGTGTTACGCAGCCCAGCGAACGGTGCTGGTGGGTGATGCAGCACACGTGGTCCATCCACTGGCAGGGCAGGGGGTTAACTTAGGGTTAGCGGACGTGGCAGCTTTAACTGAATCGCTGATTCGTGTCCGTCAAACCGGTGGGGATATTGGTTCTGCCGCCGTGCTACAAGATTACGATCGTTGGCGCCGCTCGGAATCCGAAGCAATGTCATTTGGTATGCACGCCCTGCGTAGCCTGTTCAGCATCGAAGCTTTGTCACCATTAAGACGGGCTGGACTGACATTGGTCAAACGCAGTTGGACGATCAGGGATATGTTTTTGCAGCGTGCGGCAGGTGTGGGTAAGAATGCCCCCAAACTGGCCACTGGCGTAAGCTTGAGAGATTTAATGCAATCCTGAAAAGGTGAATTCCGGTGGCAGAATGTTGCACTGTTGTGAGCACCTTAGCCGGATATGTTCTATTATTGAATGGTTATCGTTTCGCAATAAAAGGACATCACCGTGATCTACAATAATATTCTGGAAACCATTGGCAACACACCGGTCGTCAAGATCAACCGTCTGGCACCCCAGGGCATCGACATGTATGTCAAGGTGGAAGCCTTCAATCCCATGGCCTCGGTCAAAGACAGGCTGGCCATCGGCATTATTGAAGATGCTGAACGCAAAGGCCTTTTGAAACCCGGCCAGACTGTTGTTGAGGCCACTTCAGGGAACACAGGTATCGCACTGGCCATGGTGTGTGCGGTCAAAGCTTATCCCTTTGTGGCGGTTATGGCCGAATCCTTCTCCATTGAGCGACGGAAATTGATGCGTGCATTGGGTGCACGCGTGGTGTTGACACCGGCGGCCGAACGCGCGACGGGTATGTTGCGTGTCACCGCAGCACTGGCTGAGAAACATGGCTGGTTCATGACCGAGCAATTCGATAACCCGGCCAACCCAGAATATCACCGTAACACCACGGGGCCGGAAATTATTCGTGATTTTGCCGGGCGACGGCTGGATTATTATGTCTCCGGTTGGGGCACGGGCGGCACCATTTCCGGTACGGGTGATATTTTAAAACTGGCAAGGCCTGATCTTCGGGTCATTGCCACGGAACCGGAAGCAGCGGCCATGTTAAGTGGTGCCGATTGGGCCCCGCACAAAATCCAGGGCTGGACGCCCGACCTCATTCCTACCGTGCTGGACCGTGGCGTCATCGATGAAATACTGACCGTGACCGATGAAGAAGCGATTGAGACGGCAAAGGCGCTGGCAATACAGGAAGGCATCTTCTGCGGTATCTCAGCCGGTGGCACGTTCGCAGCTGCACTCAAAGTGGCCGCGAACGCCGAAGCGGGTTCAAGTATCCTGGCGATGCTTCCCGATACCGGCGAACGCTACCTGTCAACACCATTGTTTGAGGGTGTGAAGGAAGGTGGTGACGACGAATTGCTGGAAGATTTGTAGCTCAAGGTTCCGTCAACAGGCCCGGTTCTATCTTGAGGCTTTCCGCCAACTTACGCAAAAAACCGCCAAGAGGTGAACTGCTACGCCATACCAACGCAATGGTCCGACTGGGTGCAGGCGATTTGAACGGCCGCAATGCAATATTATCCGTCGCTGGTATGGGTGGTTTGACAGATAACACGGGCATCAGGGTA
>Ga0164315_10004564_pt1 | contig 10729 bp, 7 predicted proteins | sample GuaBasSedimGuay6_FD_113737 | JGI IMG/M metagenome (GOLD analysis project Ga0164315, IMG submission 113737) | Subseafloor sediment microbial communities from Guaymas Basin, Gulf of California, Mexico - Guay6, Core 4569-2, 0-3 cm | ecosystem: Environmental > Aquatic > Marine > Hydrothermal vents >...
ACATCATTAACCCTGAGCCTCGCATACAACCTTTCTTTTAACGATACTCTTATGGGTATTGAAACCATCCGAAAAGCTATGTCGGAGTCCAATTCCGGTTCCATCAACGGTATATTTCTTGAAGGTCCCTTTATTAATCCCTCTTTTGGCTCTTCTTCGGAAAAGGCCAGGAAGATTAACAAGCTGGAATATGAAACTCTTTATGAAAAAGCCGGTAATAGTATCCGTCAGTGGATGTATGCGCCGGAATTGGAGGGCGGTGATGCTTTTGCAGAATTCGTTGTTTCTAAAGGGATTCCCCTGGCTATAGGGCATACAGCCGCATCACTTGAAATCATTACAAAAACTGTGGAAAAAGGCGCTTCCATCTGCACCCATTTATTTGATGCAATGGGCTGTCATCTGGGAAATAAATCAGCAGCAACTACAGGAATTATTCAGGATACGGTTGCTGATGCTGCACTTGTTATGGAAAGTTTATACCTTGAAATTATCTGTGACTCCAGAGCTGTTCATGTTAAACCTGCAAACTTGAAACTTGCTTTCAAATGCGGAGGGCCGGACAGGGTTATCCTGATAACTGATTATTCAGTTTACGATCACAACCCGTCAGACTATCCCGATGACGATATCCGCAGTGCAATTGATCTGAACTTCAATAGTTCAGGTGAGCTCAGTGGCAGCAGACTTACCATGATACAGGCCGTTAAAAACATGAAACACTACACAGGGGCTTCAATTATCGAACTTTTTAAGATGGCTGCTGTCAATCCGGCAAAAGCAATCAGGATTTTTGATAACGTCGGCAGCCTTGAAACTGGAAAAGCGGCGAATATTGTTTTGCTGGATGACAAACTTGATTTAAAAAGAGTCTTTTTAAGAGGGGTAAATGTCTCATAAAATGTACATTGCAGTTCCTGTACTGCTCTGGGCAGCAACTCCTCTGATTCTCAGTAAACTCACATATGGTCTTCCTGTTTCTCAAATAAACTGGCTCGTTTCGGCTCTCAGCTTGCCGGTATTGATACTGGTAAATGTATTCACAGGAAAATATAGGGAATTATTTTCCTATAACAGAAAAGATTATGCTTTTATGTTTCTCATGGGAATAATCGGGATCTTTCCATATACGGCTCTTTATTATTTTGCTTTTGCATTATCTCCCTCGGATGCAGGAAGTATTAATATCATCAACTACACCTGGCCGGTATGGGTAATAATTCTTTCTGTTATCATTCTAAAAGAGACATTAACGTGGAAAACTATTGCCGGAATACTTTTAAGCATAGCCGGGGTTTATCTGATCGTTTCCGGTAATAATACCTTTAAAGCAGGTAATATGGCTGCTTTTATCAGTGCAGGCACAGCTGCTTTTTTTTGGGGCTTATTCTCCATTCTTACCAAGTACAAATCTTATGAGCCATTGTCTTCTCTGCTGATATACAATGCCGCAGCTTTTATCCCCTTCTCGGCAATCGTTCTTTTTGCAGGTAACCCGGTATCGCCGTCTCCTGAAGACTGGTTTTTATTAATTATATTGGGAAGTATCATCAATGTACTTGGATATCTTTTCTGGATTTTGGCACTCCGCCATGGTAATACGAGTCGTGTTGCAACTCTTATATATCTCACACCCTTTTTTGCGCTGATATACCTTTATATTTTTAATGGAACAAAAATTGAGTTATTTCAGTTTATAGGGCTTGCACTGATCGTTTCCGGATCTCTGATACAAAAGATAACAAAAATAAAAAGAGGTAAACTGTCTTGAACACAACATTCTCGGGTTTTACCGGTGTCATTCCCGCTCAGATTACTCCCTGTATAAAACAGGGGGTTCCCGATCCTGAGGGGATGCTGAAGCTTTCACGCATTCTGGTTAACCATGGCTGCCATGGGTTGTTTGTTCTCGGTTCCACCGGAGGGCTTCCCCTGCTTGATGATGATCAGCGCAGTGAATTAATTGCGGCAGCAAGGGAAGGTGCCGGTACTGATACAACTTTGTATGCGGGAATCACCGGGTGTGGTGCTAAACAGGCCATTCGCTATGCTCATGCTGCTGAACAGAACGGGGCTGATGTTGGTGTGGTTATGGTACCGTTTTTTTTGAAAATCACTCAGGAAGGGGGGATAGATTATATTCGGCAAATCGCCGATGCCAGCCCAATTCCGATTGGAATCTATAATCACCTTCGTATGCCGACGTTTCTCAATGGGGATTCCCTGAAACAACTTGCGGATCATCCGAATATTGTCGCCATTAAAGATACGGATACTGATTTGAAAAACAGCATGAACAGGCTGCATCGTGTGAGTGATTCTTCGGTATCTTTCTTTCAGGGACGTGAACCTTATTTGTATGAATCTTTCCTTGCAGGTGCTGACGGCAGTGTTACCGCCCTGGCTAATATTGCCCCCGAATTACACCGGGAATTATTTGATTCCGTAAGGAATAGGAAGTATGATGAAGCGAAAGTCTGTCAGGGAAAAATTGACTCACTGAGCAGAATTTTTCAGCTGGAGGAAACCAAAACATCCTTTGCTGCCTTTACTTATTCTCTTCGTAAAGTTTTGGAAATCAGAGGGTGGATAAATAACACGTATGGTTTGATGCCTGGACTTAACCCCAATGAAGGATATAATCAAAAAATCCATGAAATCGTCGATGAAGCAGGATTGTTATCCAATCCTGAATGACTCAGAGAAACACACAGACATCCTGATTGCCGGCGGCGGCATGGCGGGTGTTACCTGTGCACTGGCAGCAGCTCGAAACGGTGCAAAAGTCATCCTGTGCCAGGACCGTCCGGTACTTGGAGGGAACGCTTCAAGTGAAATCCGCATGCATATCGTCGGAGCTGACTGCAGCGGCGGCCGTGGAAGGGAATTGGAAATTGAAGCCCGGGAAGGCGGTATTATTGAAGAAATCAGACTGGAGAATACCGTACACAATCCCCAGCGCTCGGCATCTATTTTCGACCTGATTCTCTATGATAAATGCCGAAATGAAAAAAACCTCACCTTGATGCTGAATACTTCCGTTCTCGAATGTGAAACAAAAAACAGTCAAATTAAAAAAGTGATACTTGAAAACCGTTCATCGGAACAAAGCTACAGTGTATGGGCAGATATTTTTATTGACTGTACAGGTGACGGAGGAATGGGTGCAATGGCAGGAGCACTCTTCCGTGAAGGGCGTGAATCCGGTAACGAATTCTCAGAATCACTGGCCCCACCGGAATCGGACTCAGAAATGTTGGGAACCACCCTCATGTTTCAGGCAAAGAATCATGGCAGACCAATGCCCTTCACTCCTCCTCTCTGGGCACGTAAGTTCTCCGAGCTGGAACTGAAACTGCGTCCCCATGCCGATGCGGCAATAGCTGACGACACAGGGCTGGATTACGGCTACTGGTGGATTGAATGGGGAGGAACTCTGGACACCATCGGTGACAACGAAGAAATCAGAGACGAACTTCTCGCCATTATTATGGGCGTCTGGGATCACATAAAAAACAGCGATAACCACGGTGCCGGGAACTGGGCTCTTGAATGGATTGGTTTTCTACCGGGGAAAAGAGAAAGCCGCCGCTTCATTGGTCAATACACTCTGACTCAGAATGATGTTCTGCAATCTCATTCCTTTGAGGATGCTATTGCTTACGGTGGATGGCCAATTGATACACATCCTGCCTCAGGTGTTGATTCAATTAACCTGGATCCGTGTACTCAGATTCAAGTCCCGGAACTGTACGATATTCCTCTTCGCAGCTGCATTTCTGAGAATATAGAAAACCTCATGTTCGCCGGAAGAAATATATCTGCAACCCACATCGCCTTTGCCTCCACAAGAGTTATGGCTACCACGGCTGTTATCGGTCAGGGAGTGGGTACCGCCGCCGCTTGTGCAATACGGGAAAAGATATCCCCTTCCGAGTTATTCACAAGAAAAGGCATCGTTAAGAATATTCAACAGAACCTTCTCCGCAACAACGCATTTCTGTTGGGTAGAAGAAATACTGATCCTCACGACCTGGCTCAAAAAGCTGATATCAAAGCCTCAAGTTTTCACCCACAGGGTTTGCCGGAAAACGTCATTTCCGGGAAGACAAGAACAACCGAAGGACCAAACGGGTGTACACACCGTTGGATGAGCAGCTCTACTGAGAGCATGCCTCAATGGATTGAATTGAAATGGAAGGATACAGCCTCTATCGGTTTAATAGAAATAACATTTGATACGGGACTTCACCGTGTTCTGACTCTTACCCAGGCCGAAGCGTATGCAAAAAAAATGCAATGGGGACAAGCTCAGAAAGAAACCGTAAAAGATTATCAAATCAAGTATAAAACAAAAAAGGGATGGAAGACTCTGGCCGAAATCAAAGGCAATTATCTGGCCCGCAGGGTTCACACCCTGGAAGCAGATATTTCAACTCAGGCAATTCGTATCATGGTGCAGAAAACCAATGGAGTGGACCATGCCAGGATTCTTGAAATCCGGGTGTATCCCTGACAATATCCGGAGTCAATTGATTATCATAAATCAGAGTCTCTAACTCCCGGCAATTTTCGTAAGCCAGGGAATCGCCAGAAAAGTCCCTACACTGCTCCCCACAGAACTCAAAAAGAAGACCAGCAGGATTCTGGTAACCCGGTTCCGGTACCAGCCTCTAAGGGAAAGTATATCTGTATTGATATTCTCCATATCCATCACCCGGGGTGTCCGAAAGAGATATTCCAGCAGCCCGGCCACCATACCGACCCCGATAGTTGGATTCAGTGAAGTTATTGGAGCACCGATAAAACTGATTAAGATGGTAAGGGGATGGGCCAATGCCGCCAGGGCTCCAAGAGCAGCGAGAATACCGTTTGCCAATATCCAGATTTTACCCATTTCCAGCATAGTACTGATTCCTGAACGGTAGATTCCGAAGCCGAAGAGACCGAGTATCAGGGCGGGAATAATCCATGGAAGAACTTTCCCGTACCATTTCCCCTGAGGAACCGATTCAATATCTGAGGTACTGCTTGAGCGGCTGCCGGTGTTAAGCTCTTCCATAACTCTGAGGATTCCCGGAACATGGGCGGCTCCGACTACCGCCAGGATTTTGGTCCCGGGTGCCGTGAATATTTTTGATGCCAGATAATGATCCCTTTCATCTATCAACACGGTTTTAACCGCCGGCAGATATTCAGCCAGCTCGTTCATCATGCCCTGCATGGCATCAGATTTCTTCAGATCTTCAATTTCTTCCGGGCTGGCCGATTCATTTGAAACAACAGATGCAACCAGAGAGGATATCAACTTCATTTTCGACCAGAGGCCGCTAAGCTTCCAAGCCCGGCTCAAAGTAACCTGAATCGATCTGTCACTGCAGGAAAAAGGGATTTCCCCTTCCCTGGCCGCATCAACAGCAGCCTTCATTTCCGCTCCGGGCTGCACGCCGGTATCCGCCCCCATTCTCCGTTGAAACGAAGCAAGAGCCAGATTGGCCATCATCATGAAACCCTGTCCCTTTTTCAGAACATTTTTCAGATCGGTTGCCGCCCAGCGTTTGCCCTCTTCCAGATTTTTAAGCCGGCCCTCATCCATTTCCACGCAGACATGGTCCGGTGAATCGGAGAGAATAGACTCTTTCACTTCTTCCAGACTCTCAGCTGAAACATGTGCGGTACCAAGAAGTATAATCTCCCGGGAATCAAGGATTACCCGGGTTCGGGTATCGGAGATTTTATCGATGTTGAATTGTTCCATTATCAGCCTTCCATCCCATTCAGTGCAGCCCATGCGAGATCGTATTCCATCTCACCTTTCCGGTCAGCAATTCGCGTATACACAGCAGCGGCACCGAGTTTATTTTTTTCATATTCATAAACAGCGCCAAGATAGAACCACAGTCTTTCACCCAGAGCTTCATTCTGTTCTTTGTTCAAAGCATTAACCGCATAATAATCCGAATTCCGTTCTGCACAGAATCTCACCACTTCATAAGTCGATTCCCCACGATCGAATCTTCTCAGGGTTTCAGAAAATAATTTATCCGCTTCAATGGTATTCCCGGAACGCAGCAGGGATAATCCCGCCATCAACGGGAACCTGAAGTCCTCGGCATCTTCAGCTGCCGCTTTTAAAAACCATTTTGAAGCTTCTTCAAACCGCCCTTCCATCCAGGAGAATTTCCCCATGGGCATATAAGCCCAGATATAATCCGGCCGTAAATCTACAACCCTCTGATAATAATCTTCAGCCAATTTAAACTGACGCAGATCATCATGAAGCCCTGCAAGATATACCATAGCAAAGAAGTTATCAGGATCGAGGCGTTCCACATTATTCAGATCTTCCAGAGCACCTTCATAATCCTGAAAATACCTGAGTCTGATTCTGGCCCGATCCAGATAATGCCATTGAACATCCGGTTCTCTGGAAATAGCAAAACTGAGGTCTTTTTCCGCATCATTATAATTTCTTAAAGCAACATTCACCCTGGCCCGATCCACCCTTGCATAAACAAACACAGGGTCTATTTCCACAGCCTTATCCAGCAGGGGCAGTGCACCATCAAGACGTTCAGTTTTGGCCATTACCCAGGCCAGCCCCACCAGGGACTCAACAGAATCAGGCTTGAGCTCCAACGCCTTCTTCAGATTTGCCTCAGCCTTATCCCAATCTGAATTTCCCATGGCAAGATTACCTCGAAAGGCATAAGCATCAGCCATTGTATTATCAGCAAAGAGGGCAGAGTCCAGGGCTGTGTCCCTGGCCTCATCATTCCCGGCGGCATACTCCAGAAGAGCCAGATTGTACCAGGCTTCAGCATTTCCGGAATCTTTATCCAAAAGGGACACAAGCTCGTTTCGGGATTCGTCCAGACGTCCCTGGTCTCTGAGAAGAACAGCGTACACAAGGCGGGATTCATCATCCATGGAATCAACATCAGCCTCTTCCAATGCAGATAGAGCTTCCTTTGAATCTCCTGTTTCAGTATATAAAGAATCCAGAACCGCAGCTGCATTTTCAGCAGGAGTTTCCATCCCGGGCTGCCCGGGCTTTTCTGCCTGATTCTCTGCCTGTTCAGCCCCGGCTGCATCTTCTGTCATGGCATTGCCCCCAATTGAGCTGGAGGAAGTATTACAGGAGAAAAGAAGCAGGGTGAGAGCGAGTAAGAAAGAAAAAGCTGTTTTCTCAAAATATCGAACCATTCGCTCATAATAGCCGACCCGTCGACACCCGGGCAACCTTGTCCCGTACTGCCGGGATCAGTATCATAGATCCCAATGAATCGAATGTTTCCCGGCCGTATTTTTTTTACATCGGTCTATTTATTATTGGCAATCGGATTTCTCACCATTCATTTCACCAGAGTGGAGAGCTTCAGCACTGTTGTAAGCGGTATTACCGTTAAAGGACGTTCCAGTATTGGAACCGCACTCTCAGAGCCCCAGATAAGACAGCTGAGAATCAATACCAACGGAATTAATCTCTCATTTCGAAAAAATGATAAAGCGATACTCGTAACAGATGACGGGATACGGCACTATCTGGACATCATACGCTGGGAGACCGAAGAAAACTCCGTTAGAATTATCTTCAGTGAAGGAGTCGCGCTCAGGATACTGGCAAACACACATGAGGGAAATATCTCCATCATACCGGAAATACCCGTCACAGAGCCTCCTGTCCGCGCACTTGAGCTGCCCTTTAAACCCGGAGAAAAAGTTGAGTTCACTATAAATCAGGACCGCCCGGGAACCCTGGGCATTGTGACACCTGAAATGGATTACATTGCATCCCTCCCCAGTGATTCAACCTGGAATTCTGAACGGAAACGACTCAATCTGGTTGTTTTGAACAAGGCCGATCCAATACTTGAAATAAGCGATGATCATCGGGGCGGCGGACTGGATGCCCTGGAATGGTTCAAGCAGGGCTCAGCACCAACTCCTGAAGCTTACAGCAGAGCCGTTGAGGAATGGCTCTCAACATCCCGAAATGGATGGAAATCAAAACTTGATATAAGAACTTCGGTTCAATGGAGCAACATACTGGCAGCTGCGGTTCTGGCTGATGCTGTTATTCAGAACCAGCTGTCCTCAACTCTTGCTTCTCTGACATCATTGGGCGAGAGGGTCCCTAAAGAAATCGGATGGCTGCCCAGCCCCTACCTGGGCAACATCGTCAATCAAAGCCGGATACACCGGCAGCAGTTCGGAACTGAGGCCAGAAACCTGATTACTCAACTGAAAAATGAATCCCCGGATTTCAGTGCTGAGCTGGCACTGACAGCTCTGATTGATTCTGGTTTCTCAGCTGAAGCATCACTACTGGTTGATTATGCCCGTAAGCCCCTATCTGGAGAATCTATTAATTCGGAGATAATTGACAGACTGAGAATACTCTCGGAAGCCGAAGAACTCTCACTGGACGACCCGGTTAACGATCCTGCGTTACGAAAACATTTTTTCGATACTTTTATTATTCCCCGAATATTCTGGGTTAAAGACGGATTGTGGCTGATCGAAGAAGACGGATCCATCAACTTGAACCTCACTGTCTCTGCAGGAGTTCTGCTGATTAAAGAATCCCAGAAAAACAACGACAAGCTGTATCAGGCAATCGGAAGACAACTGGTTTTGTCGGCTTTGAGTTATTCCCTGGAGAATGGAGCCCTTCCTGAAAAACTCTTTTTCAATGCTGACGGTGCTGTTACAAAAGAAGGTTCTATTCCCCCGGAACAACTGTATCCCTTCATTGCCGATCCCCCGGCATACCCCAGGCATATATCCCTTGCAAAGGAACTGGGATCCGGATCCTGGGCCCTCACCGGAGCCGAAAGATTTACCCTGAGAAGTACTCCCAGAGAGACTACTATCTCAATTGATTTCCCCCCCGGTTCGATTCATCATCTGGCTATCAAGGGAATTAAGAGCTTTAATGTTCTTTACATGAATGGAATCAGGTGGAATGGAGATCCCAACTTCCAGCGTTACTATGCTGGCTGGTACTACGATCAGGCAAACGAAACACTTTACCTGAAAATACGCCACAGGGTAAAAACCGAGACTGTCAGAATCCTATATTATGAACCGGATGAACCTGCGGTTGCGGTAATAACAGATGGTTAAGAACGGCTGGAACTGCCGAGAACATGACAAAACCATAGTTCTGTTTTCCCTGCTCTGAGTTCCCTCGGGGCATTTCTAAGCCATGATTCCAAATTAATCAACTGCCTGAGAGCCAATCTTAATTCGTCCGTGTTAAAACGGTGAACACCGTCATTATAGGCTCTAATCGCTCTTTTACCGCCTCGGAGCTTTAACTCTTTAGCAGCATCAGCCGAGGGCAGGCCCCTACCGATAAGAACAGAGAAATCTCCCAACCTGGTTAAGGGCTCGGCAAGCATGGATAATAGCCGATCTACCAAACCAGGATCTGATTGGAGCATTTTTCGGTAGGATTCCAGAACCCCGTTAAGATCCCGGCGGCAGAATCGGTCGAACAGGCTGTAGACTGTTTCATCCCGCCCATGCTCCAGCACACGGTCTATCTCATTTTCTCCGATAATCTGCCCGGGTTCCACTGAAAATGCGAGTAAATCACAGGCTTCCCGGAGAGCATCAGTAGTTCCTTCTGTTACATCCAGGAGCAGATCTATTGCCGAATTATCAACACGAAGTCCTTTCTCACGAAAAAATTTTAATACCCAGCCCCTTTTATCCCTTTCAAACATCTCCCAGAATACTTCCACTGCATTTTTAGGCAGAGCATCTGCCAGAGTACGGGGATAATTCCTGGAACCCGGCCCCTCATCCGATGTAAAAACCAGTGTAGCTTCCGGAGAAGGTGCTTTTATATATTCTTTAAAGATCTTAACATCAGCAGCTTTCAGGGCATGGGCATCAGCAAGAATTACCAGACGTCTGGAAGAAAAAAGAGAACCATTCTTTAAAATTGATATAATTTCCGGGGTTTCACTATCGTAGGGATAAAAGCGGTGTATCTCGGGAGGCTCTCCATCCTGCTCCTCCAGAGCCTTGGTTAAACCCTCCAGGCGCTCGCGCTTTCTGCCAATTTCCGGACCGGGATAAAAGTAAACTGATAAAATTTTTCGCGGCATGACAATTCCCGTTTAATAAGAACGGATAATGGTAACAAGACGCCCCAGAATACGGACATCCGCGGTATACATGGGAGGGTAAGCCGGATTTTCAGCCTGGAGACGAACACGGTTTTTCTCTTTATAAAAACGCTTCAGAGTAACCGCCTCATCCACCATTGCCACTACAATCTGGCCGTTTTCCACCTGAATCTGCTGGGTAAACACCGCTATGTCCCCATCCATAATGCCGGCACCGATCATGCTTTCACCTTCAACCCGGAGAGCAAAAACTTTCCCGTGTCCCACCAGCAATGCCGACATGGGAATGTTTCCCTCAAAGTTCTCCTCGGCAAAAAGGGGCATACCTGCGGCGACATGACCCAGAAGAGGGACTTGAACCAGATTATCATCTGTATCAGCAGGAGTTTCTATAATCTCTATTGCCCGTGAGCGGTTGTTATCACAGGCGATCATGCCCTTTTTCTCCAGGGCTTTAACATGGTCGTAAGCACCTTTTACCGATATGCTGAAATGGCTGGCAATTTCCCTGATCGTCGGAGGGTATTTATGACCGCTCAAAAACGATTTGAGAAAATCGAGAACTTCTGTCTGCCGGCTTGTCGGTG
>Ga0164315_10004565_pt1 | contig 10728 bp, 8 predicted proteins | sample GuaBasSedimGuay6_FD_113737 | JGI IMG/M metagenome (GOLD analysis project Ga0164315, IMG submission 113737) | Subseafloor sediment microbial communities from Guaymas Basin, Gulf of California, Mexico - Guay6, Core 4569-2, 0-3 cm | ecosystem: Environmental > Aquatic > Marine > Hydrothermal vents >...
ATGTATTTGTCGTTCTTGCATTAACGAGCGGAGACAAGGTGAATCTTGTTGTTGCTTTGTCCGATGATTTGGTTTCCAAAGGAATGGATGCCGGAAAAATTATCAGGGAAATCTCGCGTCCCATCAAGGGCGGCGGTGGTGGTCAGCCACAGTTGGCAACGGCCGGAGGAAAAGATGCATCAGGTATTGAAGAGGCTTTTGAAATGGCTGGAAAATTGGTATTGTGAGGGGTTGGTGAACGAATAAACAGCCTCACTCTACCGGAATACGAATTTCGTAATGTACACCATTTCCAGGACTGGAAACCAACTTCATTTTCCCTTTTAAAAAGTCAATACGCGATTTGATGCCGGAAAGTCCCAGGCTTTTTCCGCTTTGTATTTCGTTTTGCTCAAAACCATCCCCATCGTCTTTGTAATTAATCTGAAGGGTGCTTTCTTCTTTCCTCATGTCGAAGCTAATTTGTTTTGCATGGGCATGTTTAAGACTGTTGTTCAATATTTCCTGTACAATTCTATAAAGGATAATCTCTGTGTTTTCGCTTAGCCTTTCATCTCCCAGTGCAATATTGCAATCAATAGCAATGCTGCCGGTATCTTCTACATTTTCGAAAATATCTTCAAGGGCTTCCTGTAAACCGAATTTTGCCAATACACCTGGCATCATATCATGCGATATTTTGCGAACTTCTCCGCTGGCTTGCTTCAATAGTTTGTTTGCTTTTTTCAATAATTGAGCAGTTTTTTCATCGGCACTGCTTTCTTCAACATTTGAGAAATGAATACTGGCGGTTGACAGCAACACGCCAATACCATCATGCAATTCCTGGGCAACACGTTTGCGTTCGTTTTCCTGTCCGACAATAACCGACTGCGCAGCAAGGAGTTTTTGTTCTTCCTCTAATTGTTGTATCCGTTGTTCGGCAATAATTTTGTTTTTTCGATTCTTTAAACGGATGAAGAATAATACTCCTATCAATAGAATGACAAATCCGACAACAGTAACCAATTGTATTTTTAAATCCCTGTTGTGTATAACCTGCAAAGCATTTTCATTTGACAATTGAAGGATTTCGGCTTCATCTTTTTTCTTCTCGTATTTGTTCTCCATCTCGAAAAGTATTTCCAACTTTTTTTCGTTGATGATGGAGTCGTTGAGTTTCACGCTAAATTTATAGTTATCAAGCGCATTTTTATAATTCCCGTTTTCTTCTTGTATAATAGAAAGGTATTTATAGCCGCCTGAAAGATGCTCTATATCTCCAATTTTTTCTGCACCGTTAATTGTTTTCTTAAAATATTTTTCAGCTTCTTTTAGCTTTCCTTTGTCCAAATAGTAATGTCCAAGCTTGTAATTTGCATGGGTCTCCGTTCGGAGATTCTCTGTTTGTCTTGCAATTTCGATAGCTTTGTTAAGGTATTCGAAACTTAATTCGGGTTCATTTAGTTCGGCATAAATTGCACCTAAGTTAATGTATATAGCTGCCAGTGTTTCAATATTTGGATGTATTTTATTGATTTCAATTGCCTCCAAATAAGCGTTTTTTGCAGCTTCGTTTTGGTCTGTAAAATAATATATGCCTGCAATATTCATTGATGAATTCATCGTCATTCTATGGTTACCGGCTTTCTGACTGGCAATTTTAGATTTCTCGAATAGTTCAAGCGCCTTATCATATTCCTCCAGAAATTGGTGAATAGTTCCAATATTGCTCAGAACGTATGCCTGTCGGATTTCGGCATGCAATAAGCCGTATATTTCTTCGGCACGATAGAAAAAACGCAAAGCTTCATCACGTCGTCCAAGTTGTTTTAAAGTAGCACCCATGCTGTTTAATGCCCTTGCAATACCAATACTGTCTACAATTATTTCATAGTTTTCTATTGCCATTTGACCATAATAAATAGCCGAATCGTTTTCGTTGGTGCGGAGGAAATAAGTGCTCATGCTTAATTCGATCATTGCCTGCGTTTCCGTCAATTTATTTTTTTTACAGATGGATCTGGCAAGTACAAAGTCAGCTTTGGCTAAATCGTAAGCACCGCTGTTTCTTAAAGCGACACCTTTGAGCCTTAATGCATTGGCTTTTTTTTGATTATCGTTTATGCTTGCAGCTATGGCAAAAGCTGAGTCGGAATATTGCAGTGCTGTACTTGGGTTGCTGGTGTTTAGCGCTACTATTAATTGCTTAATAAAATGATCGTATAATATGATTTCGTCTGCCGAATCCTCTTTCACTATTTTCTTTTGACAGGAAAAAGGAATTGTAATTGCGATTAATATGATAAGAAAAGGGAGTGCTGATGTCAGTTGTTTTCGCATCTTTTTCATTTGTTAATGGTATCTTGTTTTATCAGGCTGAGGTTTACTATTGAATCTGATTTTTACGTTTTGTTAAATTCTGAACTAAACAATATCATTTTCAATAGCCCATTTAACAAGGCCTGCTGTATTTTTAACGCCTACTTTCAAGAAGATATTTGCCCGGTGACTTTCGACAGTACTTTTTCCAATACCCAGATGTTTGGCTATTTCTGTTGAGCTTCTTTCAAGGTAAATCTGTTTAACTACATCCAATTCGCGATTACTAAGATCGGGAAAGAAATAGTTTGACCGTTTTGTTGTTTTTGAGCTTTCAAAAATATTTGGCAATTCTTCACTGAGAAAAAGGCCGCCATCGTGAACCATCTTAATTGCATCTGTAATTTCTGATGCGGCAGAGTTTTTTAGGAGGTATCCATCGGCTCCTGTTTTGAGCATTTGTTTTACAAATCGTTTTTCATCGTATTGCGAAAATGCAAGAACTTTGGTTTCAGGATACTGTTTTTTGACTTTTTTGGTGGCATCTATCCCGTTCATTACCGGCATATTCACATCCATCAAAACAACATCGGCCTCCTTGAGTTTCAATATGTCCAATAATTCGACACCATTGTTTGCCTCAGCTATAAGGGATATTTCTTTGTCCTTTTCCAGAATTGTTTTTAAACCACCAATAATCATCGGGTGGTCATCCGCAATAATTAATCGTATCAATTTGGTTTTTTTCGGCAATTTACGATTATTAATTTATTTGACTAACCGTCAAATAAAGTTTTATTTGAATTAATTCAGCAGGATCGCTATATCAGCATTTTGTGCCGCATTTACTTTGATAGCCTTAATGCCCTTAGGTAAAATATCCATCCGGTAAACAACTGATATATCCCATGCTAGCTTTTTCTTTGATCTGCTTTCTTCGCCCTGAATAACGAAGTTGAATTCGAGGATTCCATCGGTAAGGCTAGTTTGCTTGCTTTTAGTAGGGATTAGTTTGGGCTCGCCAATATGCTCATTTTCTGAGCTCCCACTGGCATTAATCACCAAAAGATTAGATTCTGTGTTTACTGCTAGACGATTCAGTACATCAACTTTTCGACTTAATTTGAAACTGGTGTTGACTTTAATCATTGTTATCTGCAAATTTTAGATGCCTAGGTAGGCTGTGCTTTGTTAACCTGAGGGACTATTGTTAGGATAGAAGTTTTCTTCTTAGGTTAACTGAATTTATAGTTCAGATTGAATACACAAAGGAAATAATAAAAAACACCAATTAAATCCATATAAACAACTAAATAAAAAAATAGTTGTTTATGACTACTGTCGAGATTAATTCTTGCTCAGAAATTTTTTGGAATAGTACTAAATTGTCCTCAGCGATTCTTCGGGTAACCACCCTGTACTGCCATCAGGGATTTTAATTTTTATCCAACTTTTAATCTGGTCCAATATGGTTACTTTGGTTCCTTCGTGAACTACGAATAAGTCAACGGCATTAAGCGTTGGCGAACTTTTAACAGTAATGGTTGGCGTAAAAATAATGGCTTCTTTATGTTCTTTGGTGTAGTAATACTTTTGAGAAGCCAGGCCAAAAGTGCCAATACTCAAAAATAGAAATAATAAGCCAAAATAGAAAGAAAGTTTTTTTGTTGAACGCGATTTTGTAAGTGCAAAAACACCAACGAAAAACAGGAGGATAATCCAGATACCGATAGATATTATTGTCCATGTATTTGCATCAAGAAGGTTGTAGAAATAGTTCCACCAATTTTTATAAAAAAGTACCGGAACCTTTTCAATTTTATCAACAATCATGCTGTTGGCAATGCCAAGATTGTATTCAATATCTTCATCATTTGGTGCCAGTTTTTTTGCTTTTTCATAGTACAAAATTGCCGAGGCAAGGTCGTTGTTCTTGAAATAAGCATTTCCCATATTGTAGTACAATCCACCCGATTCGAGATTTTGTTCCTCAATAAGATGATAAACGTTTAGGGCAGAATCGTATAATCCTTCGGTGTATGCATTGTTTGCAGAGGCCAACAACCCTTGTGGGTCGTCTTGTGAAAAGCCATAGTTTGAGGCAAATAACATCATGATAAGGAATGAAAATAAAGTAATTTTCTTTGCCGATCCTGAAGCAGGTTTTCCTTTGGAAAGTGCTTTTTCGGCTTGTGTAATGGCATGCATGGCCTCATCAAAAATGGTTTTCATCTTACCACTTGAATCGCCAGGGGCAAAACGTGCGAATTCGATGTTGTTCAATGTATTCAAAAAATTACCGATCACTTCATCATTTACACCTTTTTCTTTCAAAGATTCTTTCACGGTTTCAATTGAAAGTACAGATTGTTTGATATTGAATTTATCGGCAATATAACCCCATAGTGCTTGTGCAATTTCGTCATAAAATGCTTTATCGTTGTCCGCATCTTTATACTTTGCGGCCTTCTGTAAACGTGCCTTTGCTATTTTATTGGCTTTGCGGTTTTTCATCATGCCTTCATTGCCTTTTTGTTTTTCTCTTCTTTTCCAAAAGACAATAAAAAGAAGCAGGAACAATACAGGTAATGAAATCAGCAGGTAATAGCTTGTTGAAGCAAAAAGAAAAGCACCAACAGGTTTTAATTCGGCAGCTGTAATTTTTATGTGATGAATGTCCTGCCCGATAAAACGAATGTCTTCTTGCGCTGATGAACTGTAGGTAATTCCACCTCCTGTTGCATTGTCTCCCTTTTCTACATGGATGCTGTAACGCTCCGAAGAATAGCTGTGGTATTTATTGTCTTTGGGATTGAAATAGCTGAAAGTAACAGGGGCAATCACAAAATCGCCGGCATTGCGCGGGATGGCAAGATATTCAAACTTTTTGCGGCCCGACAGCCCACTCGCTGAAGTTTTAATATTGCTGCTGGTTTTTGGATCGTAAGTTTCAAAATCGCTGGGAAACTGGATTTCTGGTGCGTTGATAAGCTCCAGGTTTCCCCTCCCGGAAATGCCAATAGTTAGCGTCAAAGCTTCGTTGGCTTTCAGTTGGTTGTTGTCAAGGTTGTCGGTAAAGTTAAAGCTGCCCACGGCCCCGGTAAATCCTTCAGGTTTCCCTTTTTGGGGAAGTACCCTTACATTAAGTTTGATGGGCTTTGTTTTAAGGCTTGCTTTTATGTTTTTTACATTCCTGTTGAAAAATGGATCATTAAAAAAATCCTCAAAAGGATCATTGCTGCGACGTCGTTTTGACTGTGTTCTTAATTGAACAACACATTCCATTTCAGCTGGATCGATTGTAAGTTCACCGGTTTTTTGTGGAAAGAGGGCGTACTTTCCAATGATTGCTGTTGTATATTCCTTACCATTAATCACTTCTGTAGATTGTTTGTATTGGGTGTTGTCATCGGTCAGACTTTTAGACCAGAAACCACGAAATGATGAAGATTTTTTCATGGACAAATTGGAAACCGGAACCTTGGTGTAAATACGGTAAGTAACAATTATCTGCTCGCCAATGTAGGGATTCTTTTTGCTGATTGAGGCTTTTATGTAAATGTCATCATCTTGTAAAACACCATCATGGCTGCTACTTTGCGTATTTTTTCCGCTTGTTCCCTGTTGGCTGCTGTTTCCTTTTACTACCTTAATAACAATGCTGTTTGACTTATAGGTTTTGCCTTTTACTTTTACTGATGCCGGTGGTATCTTTACTTCTCCAACTGCCGTTGCCTGAACCACAAAAGTATAGGTTTGTGAGTAAGATTGCTGGTAGCTGCCATTAATGATTTGAATACTTGAACTACTGGAAGTGTTGGGGCCTGAAAGTTTTTGGAGTTTGCCGAAATTGGGTGTAGCAAAACTGCGTCCTTCAGCATTTAGTTCGTAAACAATGCGGAATCTTTCGCCTACTTTTACAACTTGTCTGCCAGTACCCACCAAACGAATGTCGTCGTCAGCAAAGACAAAGCCTTGCGATGCGAAGAAGATAATCAGTATGAGCAGTGGTTTTAAGTTCATTTAATGATAAAAAAATAATTTGCAAAAGTATTAAAATGTTGTCAGTTGTCAGTTAGTAGTTGATAGTTAGCAGTTGTTAGTTAGTAGTTGTTAGTTAGTAGTTGTTAGTTAGTATTTGTGTTAGTTGTCGTATTTTGTTCCTCGCCTTCCTGAATTCTTAATTGCCTTTATTAGGCCATTAATCATTCTGCCAATCTCATCTGCGTTGGCATAGAGGTTTTTAAATTCTGATTCGGAAATAAATTTCTTGTCAAGAGAACGATAAAGTTGCGATTTTAACTCAGCATCTGAACCATTTGATATCCACAGGTATTGAATAAATTCCTTATTTCCGCCTCTTCCATGTCCTTCTGCAATATTATCCATAACAGAACCTGATGAACCAAGCATCTGGTTTTTTAGTCTGCTGTCATCGTAGAAGCATTTTTTTTTTGTGATGGTATCAATGTCATCAGCTTGTGTTCGAGCTTTCTGCCAAACAAGAATATCTTCAAATTTCTTGAATATTGCCATTTTTAGCTTTATTGGTTATTCTGTTTTTTTTTACTTATCAACTCCCAACTGCCAACTCCCAACTCCCAACTCCCAACTGCCAACTGCCAACTGCCAACTCCCAACTCCCAACTGCCAACTGCCAACTGCCAACTCCCAACTGCCAACTGCCAACTCCCAACTTCTTTCTCTCACCAATCAATCTCCGTTTTCATAGATTTAGTTGCCTTGGCTTTTTGTTTTTGTAGTTCCTCCAGTATTTTCTTTTCGTCGTTTTTTAATGCATCCAGCATGCGCTGTGCATCTTCCTTTGATATTTGTTGCGGTTGTGGCTGCTGGTCTTTTTGCTGATCGTCTTTCTTGTCCTGATTTTGATCCTTTTTGTCCTGATCTTTTTTATCCTGGTCTTGATCCTGTTTATCCTTGTCCTGGTCTTTATCCTGATCCTGTTTGTCTTTATCCTTGTCCTGATCTTTGTCTTGATCTTGATCCTGATTCTGTTCTTGCTGTTGTTGTTCGTCTAACTTCTTACGTGCGTAGGCCAGGTTATATTTTGCATCCTGGTCGTCAGGTTTCAGGCGAAGGGAGTTTTTATAAGCTTCAATACTCTCTTTGTACTTTTGTTCTTTCATCAGGCTGTTTCCCAGGTTATAGAAGGCGCCGGCTTTTTGTTCGTCGGAATGCACACCTTCTGCTACTTCTGCAAATAATTTTCCAGATTCCTCGAAATTTTCCTGCGCATACATGGCATCTCCCAAATTGAAAGTACCTTTATAATAGCCTGGCTTTTTATCAAGAGCCTTGCGGTATTCAATTTCTGCATCCGAAAAATTGCCATCCTCAAATTGGCTGTTTCCTTCACGTACCATCTTCTTTTCGCTTTGCGCGGAAAGATTAATGGCCATGAGGCTGAGGCTTATGAGTATGATTAAGTGTTGTTTCATTTTCCCTCTTGTTTACCAAAGAAATCAAATTTGTTTGCCCAACTTGCTTTTCTGCGTGCGATAAGTAGTTCAAAAATTAGTAGCAATAATGCAAGGGCAAGATAAATCTGGAAGCGGTCTTCGTAATCGGTAAATTGCTTGCTTTCTATTTCTCCCTTTTCAATCTGACTGATTTCATTGAACAGTTTTCTTAATCCTGTACTGGCATTATTTGCCCGGGCATAAGCCCCATCCCCGGCGGCTGCAATTTGCCGCAACATGTCTTCGTTGAGTTTAGTAATAACGGTTTTTCCCTGCCGGTCTTTTTTGAAGCCGGTTCGATTTCCATAATTATTATAAACCGGAATTGGTGAACCTTCCGGTAGTCCCATCCCAATTGTAAAAACTTTAATGCCTTGTTCTGCTGCTTTTTTGGCTGCGCTGATGGCATCGTCTTCATGGTTCTCTCCATCAGTAATAATGATAATGGCTTTGTTGTGTTCAGTGTCGCCAAATGACCCGGCTGCCATATCGATGGCTTCGCCGATGGCCGTTCCCTGGGTTGGGACAATATCGGTGCTAACTGCCGATAAGAAAAGTTTAGCGGCAGAATAATCTGTAGTCAGTGGTAGTTGTTTGTAGGCGTTTCCTGCAAAGATGATGATTCCCAAACGGTCGCCCTGTAATTTGTCAATCAGGCTGGAAATAGCCATTTTGGATCGTTCGAGCCGATTGGGTTTGATGTCTTCGGCAAGCATCGAATTGGAAACATCAAGTACCAGCATCAGATCAATTCCCTCTCTTTTTACTTTTTCTAATTTCGAGCCAACTTGCGGATCAGTGATTCCCACGACAAGAAGTACAAATGCAATAAGTATTAATGCAAATTTGAATTTTGGCTTACCATTAGATACTTGCGGCATCAGCAGCGCGATGGTTTTTTTGTCACCAAATCGCCTGATTGCCCGCTTTTTCCAATTGTTGTAAAACCAAAAGGCAAACAGAAAAAAGAATACCAGCAGAAGCAGGTAGAAGTATTCCGGATGTGCGAATCTGATCATGGTCTATTTATTATTCTTTTGCGTTAAGATTGTATAAAATCTTCAAGGTCAACTTTAAATAAATTCCAAAAAACAATTATCAAATCTCAAATAAATTACAAAAAGCAAATTTCAAAATTCAAACAGCAAATCATGGTTATTCATTCTCATCAAAAACTATTCAGACTTTCCAATTATTGCAGATAGTTTTTTTTTAGTTCAATTGCTTCCAGGTCGTATGGTTTATTTTTTGAGTTTTGAGCCATTGTGTATTATTTGTTATTTGCTTTTTTGAGTTTTGGGATTTTAGACTAAGGCAACTGTCTAAAGTACAAATACCTTAACGTGATTTCCAATATAAAAATTGCCAATGCCCAGAGGGCGAAAGGAAGAAACATTTCGTGTTTTTTCCTGAACTCCTGGATGTCAATTTTTGATTTCTCTAATTTATCAATCTGGTCGTAAACTTCTACAAGTCCTTCATTATCGGTGGCCCTGAAATATTGTCCGCCGGTTAAAGCTGCAATTTGCTGTAACAATTCTTCGTCAATCTGGACCTCCATTTGTTGCAGGCTCATTCTTCCAAACTGATCTTGAACAGGGTAGGGGGCGTAACCCATTGAACCGACGCCAATTGTATAAGCCCTGATGCCAAACATTTTGGCCAGTTCGGCAGCGGAAAGTGGATCAAGTGACCCGGAATTGTTCACCCCGTCTGTCAATAAAATAATCACTTTCGAAATGGCGTCAGAATCTTTTAGCCTGCTGACAGCAGTTGCCAGACCGTCGCCAATGGCTGTTCCGTCTTCAATCATGCCACTTTTAACTTCCCTGAACAAATCATAAATCATATTGTGATCGGTGGTTAGCGGTACTTGCGTAAATGCTTCACCACTAAATATTACAAGACTTACGCGATCGTTGGGCCGTTTTGAAATAAATGAGGCTGCTACTTCTTTGGCCGCTTCCAGTCGGTCGGGTTTGAAATCTTGCGCCAGCATACTTCCTGAAACATCCAGTGCCATTACAATGTCAATGCCTTCGATGTGAATATTTTGTTTGGAAGAAGTGGCTTGTGGGCGTGCCAGGGCAACGATGATCAAAGCCAGGGCAATCATCCGCAAACCAAACAATCCATGAATAAGCCATGTTTTTGGGCTTCGTGGAATTCCTGAGAAAAGGTTAAGTCCTGAAAAACGAAGCTCGGGATTGCTGTTTTTCTGACGGAACCAATACCAGGCAATCAGTACCGGAATGATTAGTAGCAGCCAGAAATATTCAGGGTTTGCCCATGTGTCGATGTTCAAATTCATTCGCTTTTTTCGGTTTTGGGTTGAACATCTTTTTCTTCTTCGGCTTGTGCCACAATAACTTCCTTTGTTTCGTTCACAAAATCAACGCAATGACTCAAACTCAAGTCATTCTCAAGAGCTGTTGGTTGTGCTTTGGCAAATTTTACCAGATCGGCCAAATGTAAGGAAGCACCGAGTTTGCCCACGATTTCTTTGTTGGCTTTTTGTTCTTTGAGTGTCTCAAGAATTTCATCGGTTGTCATTTCCAAAGCATCAAAATGATACCTGCCCTCCATGTATTCCCTGGTAATATCGGTAAGTTGGGTGTAGTATAATTTCATTCTTCCCTGTTGCCATATTTTGGCAAGGCGCAATTCTTCCAGCTTTTTAATGGCTGTAATATGCGGTGGCGGTAATGGTTTAGCTTTCCGTGAAAAAACTGGTTGATTCCTTTTGCGTTTTCGTAAATACCAGATCACCAGAATTACAATCGCCGCAATGGCCAACGCCAATAAAATCCATGGCAATGCTTCTTTAAAAGTGTATGGCTCGCTAATGGGCCCTTTAATAATTTTAAATGCCTGGCTGGTATCAACAACCGGAGTATAGACATTGAGAAAAAGTTTGTTGGTGTTGGCAGTAAATTGTGTGGTGTCG
>Ga0164315_10004566_pt1 | contig 10728 bp, 5 predicted proteins | sample GuaBasSedimGuay6_FD_113737 | JGI IMG/M metagenome (GOLD analysis project Ga0164315, IMG submission 113737) | Subseafloor sediment microbial communities from Guaymas Basin, Gulf of California, Mexico - Guay6, Core 4569-2, 0-3 cm | ecosystem: Environmental > Aquatic > Marine > Hydrothermal vents >...
CAAAACACTTAACTCTTTTGTTGTACTTTCCAGATTTTTTTCTAATTGGTTAATTTGATCATCAAAAGAAATTATATTTTGTAATTTCTTATCTAATTGTTCTTTAATTCCCAATAAATCAGCAACCGAATTCACTTTATGCTTTTGTTGTAAGGAATAAATTAAATCCAATCGCGAATTAACATATTCTACTCTTGCCGGATCAAACTCAATATCACCTAACATTAGTTCCACTTCAGAGGCTATGTCTTTTAATTCAATGTAGGCGGAGTTTAAGCGTCCCTCTATAGTTGTTATTTTACTATAATAGGGGGCGATTCGAGCAGCTGCCTGCTGGGCTTCTTTTAGGTTTAGGAGTATTGAAGCATTCTCTTCTGACATGGAATTATGTATGGCCGCCAAATTATGCTGAATTTCTTCCGTATGATTCAGTGTTTTTGACTCATCTTCAAGTTCTTTTTGTTCCCCAACTAACAAGTTTGCTTTTTCCAATTCATCAAATTGGAAGTTTAAGTAATCAAAATCATCTTTTGATTGTGTAGCCTCTGTTTTTATAAATTCAAGTTGTTTTTTTAGCTTTTTATATGCTATAAACTTATTTTGATAATTTTCTATTAAAGTAGAATTTCCGGCATAAGAATCAACCACTTTTAATTGAAATTCTGATTGATTCAAATTGAGATTTTCGTGCTGTGAGTGTATATCAATTAACTTTAAGCTTAAATCTCTTAATATATTAAGATTAACCGGTGTGTCATTAATAAAAGCACGTGATTTCCCGGCAGGACTAATCTCTCTACGCAAAATAGTTTCGTTCGCATAGTCAAGCTCATTAATTGTAAAAAACTCTTTTAGCCCATAATCAGTAAGAAGAAAATTCCCTTCAACAACACATTTTTTGGTAACATCTTTTAAAACACTTGTATCTGCACGTTGCCCTGTAATTAAAGACAATGCTCCCATTAAAATTGATTTTCCAGCACCGGTTTCTCCGGTAATTATTGAAAATCCAGGAAAGAAATCAATTTCAATGGAATCAATTAATGCGTAATTTTTTATGTTTAAAGATTTTATCACCTAAGTTTTATCTGATTTGTGTTTTTTGATGTAAAAATAATAATTTCAATTTAATTCTTGGTTAATCGTTCATAATCCTTTATTCTACCCGGATCAATTTCTTTGAGTATATTCGCAACTTTTGTTTTTTCAGCTGCAAATGAAGCAGAAAAGATATTAATTAATTCCTTTGATTTAGCATCCATAATTATTTTTAAAAGGAATAAGTTAGGGTCAAGTCTGTGTACCTTCTGAAAATACCGTAAACTTTCGGCTATTTCTGCTCTTCCAGCTTCCAACCTCGTACCCATTACATCAAGTCCCTGCCTGTGATAACGATACATAGCCCTACGTGCAGCACCATTACGATTATCCAACAAATTTTTTACCAGAAAATACCTGTTGTCCCGCTTTCGCGCTTCATAAGCTTTCCAACCTTTGTTTTGAGAGCCTTGTGCATTATTAACAATATTTTGTGCTTTTTGAAAAAACGCGGTGCCTCCTTCCATTAAAAAAGTATCAAAATCCATCCCTAAGATAATATAGGCATAATAGGCCAGAACGGCTGTTAAGTTAGAACCATGGCTTTTTTCATTAAATTCGAGATTCTGATTTTCAATATATTCAAAATCAAATAATTTGTCTTGTTCTCTGTAGTTTAGTATGGGGGATTCATAGGAAGATTCAAAAACGGGACGGTTAGAAACTACCTGCAATGTAGCTATAAAACGATTTCCAGAATATGATGATATATTTATTAAAAAACTGCACTTAATACGTTCGTTGTAATCAAATACATAATTCCCCCATTTATGTGTATTCATAAACTGGGAAATATCTTTTTGCATATTTTCAAATATTTGTCTCGAAACACCACTTATTTGTGAATGATTTACCTGCACCTGGCAATTAAGCTCCTGGGCTTTTGTAATAGTTATGCTATTAAGAAAAAGTATTACTAAAATGCTTGTTAATTTCATGTTTTAGGTGATTAGTAATTTAGAAATTAGTAAGATTGGTTATCAATTACTTATGACAAATTAACAAATAACTAATTATTCTGTTCCAGAATATGATGTTTGTTAGTAGATACCCATCTTGTTATACTTTTATACTCTTGTTGTCAAATTAATATTAAATCCCTCTATGAGGGTTTCAATTTCATCAACAATATCTTCAGCAACTTCTTTCTTTGATTTTAACTCAAATTTTTTGATATTATTATCTGCAAATACAATACTTATTTTATTCGTGTCATAACCGAAACCTGCCCCTTTATCCTGTAAAGAGTTTAATACGATAAAATCCAGCTTCTTTTTAATCAATTTTTTTGCTGCATTTTCTTCTTCGTTATCCGTTTCAAGGGCAAAACCAATTAATATTTGATTTTCTTTTTTTAGACTTCCCAATTCAGCAGCTATGTCCTTGGTAGGTTTTAATTTAATAGACATTTCATCACCTTTACGTTTAATCTTCTTATCAGAAGTTTCGGAAGGTGTGTAATCTGCCACGGCAGCATTCATTATCGCAATATCTATCTCATTAAATTCATTTAAACAGGCATCCATCATTTGTTGGGCTGAAGTAACATTAACCATATTAATCCCTTCAGGTTTTTCAATACTCACCGGACCACTAATTAAAGTAACATTAGCACCTCTGTTTTTACATTCTTTTGCAAGAGCATAGCCCATTTTACCTGAAGAATAATTGCCGATGAAGCGGACCGGATCAATAGGTTCATAAGTCGGGCCTGCGGTTATAAGTACGTTTTTACCTGATAGACTTAGTTTTTTATTAAAAAAGGAATTTACAGCTTTGAAGATATCTGTGGGTTCCGCCATTCGGCCTTTCCCTATTAAGCCACTGGCTAACTCTCCACTTCCTGCATCAATACAAATATTTCTACGTTTGACTAGATCAGTAATATTTTGTTGTGTTGCAGGGTGTTGGTACATATCTAAATCCATTGCCGGTGCAAAAAATATAGGGCATTTAGCTGACAAGTAGCTGGTAAGCAATAAATTATCAGCAATACCATGGTTCATTTTTGCAAGTGTGTTTGCTGTTGCCGGTGCAATAATCATAGCATCTGCCCATAAACCCAAATCAACATGACTGTTCCAATCCCCATTTTCAGGATTAAAAAAATCGGTTAAAACGGGGTTTTTAGACAATGTTGCCATCGTAAGTGGTGTAATGAACTCTTTGCCAGCTTTAGTCATTAAAACTTTAACTTCGGCACCGGCTTTTATAAATTCCCTTACCAAATGTGCAGTTTTATAAGCTGCAATTCCTCCTGTTACACCTATAATGATTTTTTTTCCTTTCATGAAAAAACAAGTTGTTTACGAATGTATTGTTTAGTTGCCTAAGATAATAAATCAGCAACAAATTACCAATCCTTTTTTCATTCTACATATAGGACTAAGCCTTTTAAGTATTCATTCTCAGGATGATAAATATTAATTGGATGATCAGGTGGCTGAGTGGTTTGATGTAATATTCTGATATTACGTTTAGCATCGGCAGCAGCTCCGAATACTATTTTACGAAACAGGTCTCGGCTTATTTTTTGTGAGCAAGAAAAAGTAAATACAATTCCTCCCGGATTAATTTTCCTGAAAGCAGTGAGGTTTAATTCTTTATATCCACGCGTAGCATTTGGAACTGCTTTTGCAGTTTTTGCAAAGGCTGGAGGATCTAAAACTATTAAATCGTATTGATTTTCAGTTTTCTTCAAAAATTTGAATACATCTTCAGTATAAGATTCATGCTTTTCAGGGCTAACACAGTTTAATTCCAGATTCTTTTCAATTAACTCAATCGCTTTTTTTGATGAATCAACGGAATGGACCAATTCTGCACCTGCCTCTAAAGCGTACAAACTAAAACCCCCACTATAACTAAACGTATTGCATACTTTTGCACCTTCTGAATACTGCTTAATCAGCATGCGTGCATCTCTTTGGTCAAGGAAGAAACCTGTTTTTTGTCCGGTTTCAATATTTACTAAAAACTTTACCCCATTTTCAACAATTTCAATTTCTGTACTACCTTCTTCTTCTGAAACCCAGCCTTTTAAGGTTTTAACACCTTCCAATCTACCGGTAACTTCTTTTGCTTTGAGGTAAACATATTTATAACCTAGTGATTTTAATGCTGAAAGAATAAAATTTTTAATATTTTCAGTACCTTTTATCAGTAACTGAATAACAACGGTATCATTATAAACATCGGCAATCAATCCCGGAAAAAAATCGCCTTCAGCATTTACCAGTCGGAATGCATTGGTTTGCTCAGATAAAATAAATTTTTTACGTATAACAAATGCTTTTTCCAGCTTTTCTGTCCAATATTGTTGTAATAAAACATCAGTTTCTGTATCGGTATATTCAAAAACCCGACAAACAATTTGTGTTCCCGGGGCATAAAATCCATAACCAATCAGGCGGTTGTCAATACTATAAACAGAAAGGATTTCACCTAATTTTGCTTTTGGTAATTCCTGAACTGCACCGGAATAAATCCATGGGTGACGATTTATGAATGCTCTTTCACGACCTTTCTTTATAATGAGTTTTTGCATAGCTTCTTCTTATTTGAAACTACAAAGTAATAAAATAAATGTTGAAATGTTCTTTTACAGAATTGTTTCTGATTGATCTTTTAACACTTTTTCAATCTCACCCAATAATTCATCTGTATTTTTTTTAGTAAAACATAAAGGTGGCTTTATTTTCAGCACATTATCAAAAGGCCCATCTGTACCAATAAGTATATTGTTGATTTTTAATTCATTCACTATTTTGTTGGCTAACCTGGTATCATGTTCTTTTGTTTTTTGTTTTTTGACAAAATCAATACCCAAACTCAAACCCGAACCCCTGATTGCAGCTATGCAATTATACTTTTTTTGCAGATTTTTAAAGCCTTCGATCATATAATTGCCAACTTCAAGCGCATTTTGCATCAGTTTTTCATCTTCAATTACCTTTAAAACCTCATTACCAATAGCACATGAAACAGGGTTTCCACCAAACGAACTGAAAAATTCCATTCCATTGTTGAAAGAGTTAGCAATTTCATCTGTACAAACAACTGCTGCCAAAGGATGCCCGTTTCCAATAGGTTTGCCAAGCACTACTATGTCAGGTACAACATCATAGCTTTGGTAAGCCCAAAAATGTGTACCGATCCTTCCAAAGCCGGTTTGCACTTCATCTGAAATACAAACACCACCCTGACTTCGAATAAAATCATAAACTTCGTTTAAATAATTTTTGGGCATAGGAACTTGCCCTGCTGCACTTACAATTGGCTCGGTAATAAATGCCGCAATCATGCCTGTATTATGCTCTGCTGATTTGATAAAATCATCAGCATATTGTTTGCCGGCGGTCTGCTCATCTGTATATTTTCCCCGTAAGGTATCGGGAACAGTATTAACTAAAATATTATCAGGTGTGCCTTTTCCGCCTTTTCCTGCAAATTTATAATGGCTTATGTTTATAGAAACTTGTGTATTTCCGTGATAGCCGTATTCCATTACGGCAATTTTTGGCTTTTGTGTATGCGTAAGTGCCAAACGTATAGCCAAATCAGATGCTGCACTCCCTGAGTTTACGAAAAAAACTTTCTTTAATTGTTTTGGAAATTTAGCCAATAACTTTTCCGAATATTCAGTAATTTCATCATATAAATAACGTGTGTTTGTATTTAATTGTGCCATTTTGCGTTGTCCGGCAGCCACAACACGTGGATGGTTGTGTCCTACATGGGGTATGTTATTACGGGTATCTAAAAAGGTATTCCCCTGATTATCGTACATATACTGAAAAGCTGCCTTTTCCATTTTTATTGGTTTTGGATAGGACAGCGAAAATACTTTGCTTAAATGGTTCCATCTTTTTTCAATATCTTCATTATTTGGATCTTTAATAATACCTGACAAATTTGCTGCTTTTCGGAATTCGTCGGCTGCTTTGATTGGGTTAATGCTAAGCCATTTTTTTAGTAAGTTCCATGCAGGAGCTTCACTTACCGTAATGTAATTATCTTTAGGTTTGCTTAATTTTTCGTGAGCAGATTTGCTTAAGCTGAGGCAAAGTCTTGCAGCAATTAAATAGTAGAGCAAATCAATTTCCTTTTCTTCCAAAGGAAGAGTTTTGGAATAGCCTTTGATTATTGGTTTTGCCCACCCAATAGGATCATCTTTTCCAAATATGGCATAAGTAATTGCGACAGCCAATTCATTTATTAGCAATGAATACACAGTATCACCAAAATCAATAATCCCAGATATTTTATCCCCGGCAACTAAAACATTATAATCATTAGTATCGTTATGGATAATACAGTGCCGTAATTCAGGAATTTTTGGCCTAACTACTTCGTTGTATTGCTGATAAAAATACTCAACCAGCTTACGGTCTGCCGGATCAGGAATATCTTTAAAGAACTTTTTCACATAATCAATTTGCAGTATATCCCATTCATACCTACGTGCTTCAATAGCCGGGGAATGCAATTTTTGCAATGTTTTGTCCATTTTTGCCAAAATTGCACCAAAGGATTCAAAAAGTTCTTTGCTATGCTTTGTTTCGGCAAACAAAGCGCCCTCAATATAATATAATAATCGGTATATTTTTCCTTCTTGTAAACCTTCAACAATAAATGTGTTATTATTTGCTTTCACAGGTGTTTGAAAATATCCGGGAAGCTGTTCGGAAAGTGTATCTAGTAATTTGTTCTCAGCATTAATAAATTCCAAAAGCCTTGGTTCGTACCGATATTCTTTAAGTACATATTTTCTTTGTGCGTCTTGCACCAAATAGTTGATGTTGGCATATCCATTCAATTTGCTTATTTGGGCATTGTTTATATTGAATTGGCTTTTTAGTAATTCGGAAATTGGGTTCATATTATTGAAATATTAGTAAATGTTAATCAATAAATCAGATCATGATTATTTTTTGTATATTTAAGATTTGTTGTCAATTCAATTTAACTGGTTTTAAAATAAAACTATATTGATGTTTTTTTGCAGGGATCGTATATTGCTTATGTACCATTCTTCCCCATGATGTATCACCACCAACTCCCATTTGTTTATAGTCAATATTCCATGTTATAAAATGTGCGGGTGCTAAGTCTGCACCGTGTTTTGATGTTACAGGTACCAAACCCGAAGCGGATTCACTGCCTTTTTCGCCTGCTTTAAAGTCCAAATCTTCCATATTTAACTGCCAGGCACTACAGGAAAGTGGTTCGTTACCAGAAACTTTCAAACCTTTGCCGTTTTCGTTTAATAAAGCCATCCAACGAACATTGGTTTTATTGCCGGATTCCTGCGGGCGTGAATATAAATGAAGTTGATCCCAGACTTTTCCTTTGAATATTCCCATTTTGCCTGAAGTTTGCCTGTCCCAATAGGTTTCATGTGGCCCTTTCCCGTACCATTGCATATATTGATATTCATCAGGTATTTTTAGCTGAAATCCTAAGCGGGGCAAATTTGGCAAACCATTTTCCTGTGCATTAAAAGTAAAATCGATTTTAATTTCACCATTTGGGTAAACCGAATAAACAATGGTATAGCTAACATTTGGCTCTTGTGTTTTATAAGTTGCTTTTATGATGATGTTTTCTTTGTTTTTATCAATGGATGAACTTATAAGCTTTGCTTTGTCCCATGTGTTTTTCCACACGGCAGCCCAGTTTTGCATCCCATTGCCAAGATCATTGTCAGTAGGTGGCCGCCAGAAATTTGGTTTCAAACTACTATTTAGCATAGCTTTCCCTTCAATAAAATATTGGTTTATCAACATACTAGATTTATTAAAGTTGAGCTGAAAGTCTTTAGCTGAAATAATAAGAGAAGTGTCAGTTTCTTCTAAATTTAGTTTTTTATTATCAGTTACTATTTGTTTTTGTTTTTTTGCTTTGCTAATTAAAAATTGATCCCAGGCTAGTTCAAAGCCAATTGGAACTAGCTTGTTTGGGGCTGACTGCAATGCTTTTATCGTGATAAAATATTCCTTTTTCGCATTAAAAACAAAATTGCCATAATCAATATTTAAAAATTTTGTTTGTTGCGGTGGGGGATTGATATTATTAATGTTACCGCTTTTAATTTTAATTCCATCTTCAATAATTTCCCAAACAAGTTTATAATCTGCTAAATCTTTAAAAAAATATTTGTTTTTTATTTCAAACTTGCCGCTTAATGCATCTTTTGCATGGAATTTTATCGGTTGATAAACCTTTTTTACTTCCATAATGTGCGGATGTGGTTCACGCTTAGGGTTTACCAAGCCATTATTTAAAAAATTACCATCGGTAGGCATATCGGGATGATAATCAAGACCATAAGCGTAATAAGAAATGCCTTTATCGTTTGTGTATTCTAAAGACTGATCAACCCAATCCCAGATAAAACCTCCCTGCAAAACAGGATATTTTTCAATTACATCCCAATAATCCTGTAGATTACCAACTGAGTTACCCATAGCATGGGCGTACTCAATCATTATCAACGGTCTTTCAGGATTTGATTTGGCATAATTCACCAATTTTTCAATTGATGGATACATAGGGCAATAAATATCAGTGTAAATGTCCAGTTTTGCCGGCTCGTACTGAACAGGGCGGCTATCATTGTTTTTTAGCCACTTATAAGTAGTTTTAAACACCTTTCCATGTCCGGCTTCGTTGCCCAAAGACCAAATAATAATGGACGGGTGGTTTTTATCGCGTTGAAACATTCGCTGGGTTTTATCCATGCAGGCTGGCAACCACGACATTTCGCCACCAATTTGTGTTTCCTCACTGTTGGCCAATGGATGACTTTCCAGGTTTACCTCATCAATTACATAAAGGCCATATTTATCAGTGAGTTCGTACCAATACGGATCGTTGGGATAATGACTGGAACGTACCGCATTTATATTGTGCTGTTTCATCAGTTTTATATCCTGTTCCATCCGTTCTTTTGAAACTAGATGACCTGTATTTGGATCTGTTTCGCATCGGTCAACACCTTTTATATAAATTGCCTTACCGTTAATTAACAGTTGCCCGTTTTTTATCTCTACTTCCCTGAAACCAATTTTGTTGGATATTACTTCGTAAACCTGTTTTGTTTTTGGATTTGTCAGCTTGATTATGAGCGTGTACAAATTAGGTATTTCAGCTGACCAAAACCTGGGATTGTTAATTATTGTTTCAAACTTTAAACTTCTTATACTATTTCTAGGCGTTTCAACCAATTGTGTTTGTTGATAAACCGTTTTGAAGCCATTTTTATCATCTAATAACCGGACTTCAATTTTTGTTTTTTGCTTTTTTTCTAAATAGTTTTTTATATCCAGTTTTAACTGAAAGTTACCTGTTTGATAATTATTGATAAGTTCTGCTTTTGCAAAAAAATCATAAATATGTAATTTAGGCGAGGCATATAAATAAACGTCCCGGTCAATACCGGATAAACGCAGCATGTCCTGACTTTCTATATAACTTGCATCACTCCAGCGGAAAATTTGCAAAGCAATTGTATTTTTTCCTTCCTTTAAGTATTTTGTGATGTTAAATTCGGCAGGGGTTTTTGAGCCTTGCGAATAACCGGTTTCTTTCCCGTTTATCCAAACATAAACAGCCGACCTGACCGCCCCAAGATGAAGAATTACCTCTTTATCTAACCATGATATATCAATCACAAAACTACGTTTATATGAACCCACCGGATTGTAATCGTCCTGCATGTCAGGCCAGTTAGCCGTAAATGGATACTTCTCGTCAAGGTAAATCGGATAATCATATCCTTCCACCTCCCAATCCGATGGTACTCTAATCAACGGCCAGTCGCTTACATTGGCAGAATCTTCAAAAAAGCTCATTGGCCGACCTACCGGTTTTTTAACAAAATTAAAATTCCATAAACCATTTAGGGATAAAAATCGCGGTGATTTTTCTTTTTGATTGGTTATAGCTGATTGAAAATTTGCATAAGGAAATAAGGTCGCATGAGGTGATTCCCTGTTTATTTGAAATATTTGGTGATTTTTCCAAGGAATAGTATCAATAATTCTTTGAGAAAAAGAAAATTGAGAAAAAAAGAACAATAATAGAAAAACCGCTGTTTGTTTCATAATTCTTGGGGAATAGCTTAGCTTAAGTAAACAATTAGTTAAAAGGAAAAGAATAATAATTGTCGTTTCATTATGCTCTATATAAGAAGTATCAAAATTAAAAAAATATTCAATCAAATAATCTTAAACTAAAAAAATATAGAGTAAAAGAAATGAATACGTACTCAAGTAAAAATTTATGATGAATTTAACCTGCAAAATAAATGCATTTGTAAAAAATGATAAAAAGAATTTATTTTGATATAACTGAAAATCTAAAAGAATGTTTACCTGAAGATTACACAGGTGCTGGAGGTAGCTTAAAATCAATATGGGAGTTTAATAACCAGGCTATTTCTATGAATATGTTTTGTACCAAATATACTGAATCTGAAGAAACCTATATATCAGCCACTCCGACTTCTATTGAAGGGAGTAAGTTTGTTATTAATGCATTTAAAAAGTCTGTGAAACCAGTGCTGATAAAAGGTGCTGGTACTGAGTTTCCAGTTTCCGCGAAACGGTTTTCAAAGGTATGGAATAG
>Ga0164315_10004568_pt1 | contig 10724 bp, 5 predicted proteins | sample GuaBasSedimGuay6_FD_113737 | JGI IMG/M metagenome (GOLD analysis project Ga0164315, IMG submission 113737) | Subseafloor sediment microbial communities from Guaymas Basin, Gulf of California, Mexico - Guay6, Core 4569-2, 0-3 cm | ecosystem: Environmental > Aquatic > Marine > Hydrothermal vents >...
CCTTAATTTGTTGCTACACACTTCAACAAAATATACCCCCTTTGACAGCTTATTTGTGCTAACTTTAGATACTTTAGACTTAGAACTTATTGTTATTATTCTCTGTCCTGAAGTATTGTAAATGGAAACCGTATAATTTTTCATATTTTTTGGTACTTCAATATAAACATACGAACTCGTGGGGTTGGGGTAAATCTTAGTTATATTAATTAAATCTTGCTTATTATTTACCCCAAGGCTTCCACCTTCAAACCAAATGTGGTCTATTTCGAGGCAAGAACCAATAGGTAGGTTGTTTTTCATAATAGAGCTAGAAAACAGTATATTCACGGTATCGGGTGTAATGTTTGGCTGATAATTTAGGGGGATTTCAAAAAGGCACCAAACTTGCTTTTGAGAATTAAGATTTAATTTGCCACCGCCAAAATTCTCACCATTTTTTTGAAACCAAACGCTAATTTGGGCAGTATCAGTTCCGTTGGGAGTGTACTTATACCAACCTTTAAGCATTGCTGGTTTCTGTGTGTATGGAATGCCGCCATCAATTGTGCCATCCTGATTGGTGAAGTTAATATTTAGATTTCCAGTGGTAAGCATACCTGCTACCACGGATCCACCTAAAACAGCCTCCGAAGTAATTCTAACAGAATAGTTAATATCCTTTGGGTCAGCACTGTCTTTTTTTACACAGATAACTTCGCCAAGGTTCATTCCGTTGATAATAACTTGTCGGTTGAAACCATCCCAATATTGTGGTATTTCACCCGCAGCACAAGTATCCCAATTGCCAAAAGTTTCTATGCCGTTTATTATTGGTTGATCCTGTGCGTTTGCTTGATTAAGCATAAGGAATAAGCTAAAAAATAAAATTACTCTCATAATTAATGGTTTTAAAAAGATTATTATGTTTTTAATATGGAGCAAAAGTAAGGTAGAGGTATAGCCTTAGGAAATTATACTTACTGAACTGTTGAATATGAGGGATGAGTCGTAAATGAGTTTTATGACGCACCCAAATAAAGCAATCATGCTCATCCATTAAAAATATATTTTATAAAGAGTAAATAATAAAAATACACTTATATAACATTGTTAAATATGATTTTATAGTGTTTGTTTTAGGGGAGAATATAATATCGGTCATCATTTACGAATTGAAATAATTAGTATATTAGCAATTCACAAAAGCCGTTAAAATATGCTACAATAGAATTTTAAGGGATTAATGCCAAACGGTGCAATTAGGTGGCTGCATACTCTAGTTATGTAAAATTAAATACAAACTATAAACATATGAAAATAGGAATAATAATTTGTGACAGGTATAAAAACTGTGCTGGTGGAAAATGCTTTAGAGCTATGCAAAATAGAGAAGGAGCTTTTGATATTTACAGTAAAAACGAAACATTAGAAATAGTAGGATATACAAGCTGTGGAGGTTGTCCGGGAGGAAATATTGAATATGCTCCTGAAGAAATGATTAAAAATGGAGCTGAGGCCATTCATTTTGCAACGGGGTTTGTTGTAGGATATCCTCCTTGTCCTTATATTTCTTCTTTCAAAAATTTTATAGAAAATAAATATAAAGTAAAAGTTGTTGTTGGAACTCATCCTATTCCGCAAAAATATTTTATTACACACGAAAGTCTTGAAACATGGCAAACTAATGAGCTACAAGAAATAATAAAACCAACTTTGGTTAATGAAGAATTAAGAAAAATGTATGATTAAGTATAAGGAGGAACGTTATGTATAAATATTTATTTGGACCAGTTCCTTCACGAAGATTAGGTATGTCGTTGGGGGTTGATTTAGTTCCTAAAAAAGTATGTTCTCTTGACTGTGTTTATTGTGAAGTGGGAAAAACTACAAAACTTACAATTGTGGAAAAGGAGTATATCCTTTTTGATAAAATAAAGGAAGAATTACTTAATTATTTCAATAATAATCCTGATCCTGATTATATCACTTTTTCGGGTTCTGGAGAGCCCACTTTAAATAGTAAGATAGGGGATATTCTTGGTTTTATTAGACAAAATAGACCCAATATTCCGGTTACTGTTTTAACAAATGGTACAATGCTATTTGATAAAAAGGTAAGAGAAGCAATAATTGATGCCGACGTTATTCTTCCTTCTTTAGATGCAGCAACACAAGAGGTATTTGAAAAAATAAATCGTCCTGCCAAGGGCCTCACTATTGATAAATATATAAAAGGAATTGTTGATTTCAAAAAAATATTTAAAGGAAAATTATGGTTAGAAATTTTTATTTTACCAGGTTATAATGATTCAAAAAGCGAATTAATAGAATTAAAAAACGCAATTCAAAAGATAAATCCAGATTCCATTCAATTAAACACCTTGGATAGACCGGGCACGGTTTCTAATTTAAAAGGTGCAAGTAAAAAGGAATTGCAGGATATAATAAATTTTTGGAAATTAGATAATGTGCAAATAATTTCTTCAGCCCCTGAAAGGAAAAATATTCAATCATATCGTACTGATATTGAAACTGCTATTGTTGAAACAATTTTACGACGACCCTGTACTCTCGACGATTTAAATAAAATATTGGGTATTCATGTTAATGAAATTAATAAATACCTTGATGTTTTAGATGCAGAAAACATTATAGAATCAGTAGAGCAAGAAAGGGGAATATTTTATCAAATAAAGGAGAAATAATAGAATACTTGATAAAGAGATTAAGCTATGAATATCGAAATATATAGTATATTTAAACAAGCGATTACTATAACAAGTTTTGTTTTTGTGATGATGTTGGTTATAGAATATATTAACGTACAAACGAGTGGTTTATGGATAAATATTGTTACAAAAAATAAATGGAAACAATATTTATTTGCAGCGCTATTGGGTGTTATTCCTGGGTGCCTTGGTGCTTTTACAGCTGTTGCTCTTTTTTCTCATAGGATGATTTCTTTTGGAGCAATTGTTACTACTATGATTGCTACAAGTGGAGATGAGGCCTATGTTATGTTTTCTATGTTTCCACAAAAAGCAGCTCTATTAACCTTAATTTTATTTGTTTTAGCTATTATTGCAGGATACTTGACTGATAAATTTTATACTCCAAAAAAGATATTAAGCAAATTTTCAGATAATGATTTCCCCTTACACACTGAGGAAAAGTGTAATTGTTTTCAAAAAAATATGTTTTGGCATCAATTGTTTCATCCTTCGTTTCATCGTTTATTCTTGGTGACATTAATAATTATTTTATTAACCAGTTTCTCTGTTGGTTGGATAGCAGGAAATGCGAAGTTGTGGATTAGAATTTCAATAATAACGGTTGTTAGTTTTTCCGTATTTATTGCTATTAGTGTACCAAATCATTTTTTAGAGAAACACTTATGGGGGCATATTGTTAAAAAACACCTTGGAAGAATATTTTTATGGACATTTGGTACTTTGTTAGTTTTTGGCATATTAGTAAGTTATATTGATATAGAATCGTGGATGTCGACTAATATGTTTATTGTATTACTTTTTGCTATTTTAATAGGTATTATTCCAGAATCGGGACCACACTTGATTTTTGTAACATTATTTGCACAAGGGAGTATTCCCTTTAGTATTTTATTGGCAAGCTCAATTGTTCAAGACGGACACGGGATGCTTCCATTGCTTGCAGAATCGAGAAGATCTTTCTTTGCTATAAAAGCTGTTAATATAATATATGCTCTTATTATAGGAATAGGAGGTTATTTGGTTGGCTTATAAAAAACATGAAATATAAAAACTATGACTTTAGAATGGTTACTTGAATATAATCCTGTATTATTAGCTCTCTTTGCGGGTATATTTACGTGGAGTATAACAGCATTAGGAGCAGCAATGGTTTTTTTCTTTAAAGAGATTAAACCAAAGTTTTTTAATTTAATGCTTGGTTTTGCAGCAGGAATAATGATCGCTGCGAGTTTTTGGTCTTTACTAATGCCGGCAATTGAAATGTCGGAAAAACAAGGAGGCGTGGCGTGGTTGCCAGCAGCAATAGGTTTTTTATCTGGAGGAGCTTTTTTATTATTAATTGATAAAATACTTCCGCATTTACACTTAGGCCTACCTATGAAAAAAGCCGAAGGAATAAAAACCTCGTGGCAACGTAGTACGTTACTCGTTCTTGCAATAACTTTACATAATATTCCTGAAGGACTGGCTGTTGGTGTTGCTTTTGGTGCCTTAGCTAATAATCCTGATATTGGAACTTTAGCTGGAGCCATCACTCTTGCAGTTGGTATTGGCCTACAAAATTTTCCTGAAGGAACAGCTGTTTCCGTTCCTTTGCGAAGAGAGGGATTATCACGACTAAAAGCATTTAATTATGGACAATTATCGGGTCTAGTTGAACCTATTGCTGCTGTATTTGGAGCGTATTTAGTTTTGGCAATAACTCCAATCTTGCCTTATGCTCTTTCGTTTGCTGCTGGAGCAATGATATTTGTTGTTGTTGAAGAATTGATTCCAGAATCACAATCTGGAAACGAAACAGATTATTCAGCAGCGGGAGTAATGATAGGTTTTGTAATAATGATGATACTTGATGTTGCTTTGGGATAAAAAATTGGATTGGAAAATTAATAGATCCAAATTTTTCATTTTTGATTTAAAAGCTACAAGCTGTTAAATAAACAGAGTTGTTTATTTTTATTACTATAAAAAATAACCATAAACACCCCTCCAATAAAAATTGAGAAAATACTTATGGCTATTATTATATAATAATATTTATTATTCTTACTTTATATACTTAAATCCAGTATAAGGAACTAATGCTTTAGTGATTTTAATTCCTTGTTTTTAATGGGAAGCAAGTATTCGAGTTCAGCTTTATGGAGCTCACAGACTTAACTTATCTTGATAAATGTATAGCAGGATTTACCAAGGTTAGTAAAGCGTTAGGTGTATTGAAATAGAAAATTATATTAATTATATTTCCTTTTTTTGTTTATTGATATTTCCCTTCTATTATTTTTATATCTGCTGAATTTTTTTATTTCAAACCATTAAAGATTACTGTAAATTAACAATCCCCCATATACATAATCATATATAGGGGATTGAGTTATTAATTATTTTGAAAATACCTTATTCAAGTATTACTTTTTCCAAAAGAAATCCATCTGTTGTAATAATTTTTAATAGATATACACCATATGAATTATCACTAAGATCAATTATAATATTTTTACTCTTAGGAGAGTTCTTATATTCATTTATCTTTTGACCGTGGACATTCATTACTTCAATATTTATAATGTTTTCACCGCTAATATTAATTATACCTTTAGTTGGATTGGGGAATATCTTAATAGAACTCTTAAAATCAGAGTTTGTTATTCCAACACTATTATAATAATAGTTTGAAGAGCTACTACTACATCCACTGCTATTGGTAACCTTTACGTAATAGTTACCATTATTATTGGCGATATAATAATAGTTTGTTGCTCCACTAATTGCGCTGTTTGAATAATACCATTGATTACCTGCGCTACTTGAAGAAAATAAAGTATCAAAAGAATTACTAATTGTTGGTGTAGTAGGAGTATTATTTATCATTACGCCATAGTTATTTGAGTAAGGTCCTGTTCCACAATTATTTGTAGCAGAAACCTTTATGTTTGTTTGACCCACATATTGATTATCCCAATTAATAACAGCATTAGTGCTATTTCCTGAAATAACACCAGCAGATGATGGACTTAAAGTCCAATTATAAGAAGTAGCATAATTAGTTGGGCTAACATAATAGTTTGTGTTATTATTATTTTTACATAAACTATTTGGCCCTGTAGGAGTAGCTGTTGAACCAGGAATTGCGTTTATTGAAACGTTAAGAGGACTTGATGCGCTACCATTACCACAGCTATTAGAACCCATAACTGTTACTGTAGTATTTCCTGTAAAAGTATTATTCCAATCCACAGTTGCAGTTACTCCATTACTAGTTATTACTCCTGCACTTGACGGACTTATTGTCCATTGGTAAGTACTTGCATTAGGAATGGATGTAGTATTATATGTAGTATTTATAGGATTCACACATAATACACTTGTTCCTGTTGGAGTAGATGCCGCAACGGGCGTAGATCCGACATTAATAACTATAGAATCAGAATTTAACCCACTTCCGCAAGTATTTGTTCCTTTTACTTGCACGTATGCAGTTCCTGTATAAGCACTTGCCCATGTTACAACTGCATTTGTTGTGCTTCCACTAATTGTTCCTGCTGTTGATGGATATAAACTCCAAATATAAGCAAGAGCAGAAGTAGAACCAGTTGTTGAATAATTTGATGTTGTAATACTATTTGTACAAATAGTAGAAGCTCCTGTTGGTATGGCAGCTTGAGAAGGTGAAGGATTTACCGTAATAACTTGACTTATAGAGTCAGAAAAAGCGCCATTATTAGCTATTAGAGTTATTGTATAAATACCTGCTGATGTAAATGTTTTAGATAAATCTTGTGTTGTTGAAATTATGATTCCATTTTCTTTCCAGGTGTATGATGTGGCATTATTAGAAGTATTAGTAAATGTAGTTTGAATGCCCGTACATAATAACGAGGAAGGTGTTGTGAACCCTGCTGTTACAGTAATAGTTGTAGAACCAAATATATTAATATCATCAATATAAAGATTGTTTCCATAATTATCATAACCTTGGAAAGCGATAACTACATTGTCATTACCAGCATAAGCACTTATATCTATTGAATCACAATCTGCACCTATTGCTGATCCGCACCATTCATTTGCTGATGTAGGAGTAAAGCTTGCACTTTGAGTATATGTTGCATCGGGAGCTGTTGCAAAATTTCCCGTTCCTCCCTCACCATAAGAAGCTAATCTATTCCAAGTAACACCACAGTTACCAGAAATATATATTATTAACGAATCCGTTGAAGATGCACTATATCTTGTGTAAGCGTGTTTGTATTGTAATGTTGCTGTTACTAAAGAACTTAAGTTTATAGTAGGAGTAATAAAATCATCTCTTTGACCGGAGTGATTGTTACTATAATAATTCATAGCAGCAGACCTTGTACTATTACCGTTTCCAGATGTGTTTACCAAAACCCAACTTGATAAATTATCAGGATTATTGGTTTTCCAATTTGATAAGGTAGTAGATGTTGTTTCAAAATCTTCGATAAATGGAGTTTGAAAGCCGCCAACTTTTATAATATCATTAATTGTTTTTGTATCACTTCCGTTTCCATTAGTAGCAGTAAGGCTAACGTTATAATATCCTGAATTAGGAAATTTCACCTCAGGGTTTTGAGAGCTAGCACTTGTACCATTAATAAACGTTACATTGTTTGGAGTGAATACCCAATACCAAGATGTTGGAGAAAAGGATGAAGCATCAGTGAATAAAACTGTATCGCTGGTACAAATGAAGGTATTACTAGTATTAAAACTAGTAAGTGGGGCACTTGAATTAGCGTCATATGGTTCAATTTCCCATAAGCCTCTTCCGTATGTTGCAGCTCTTAGTTTATTGTTTTGAGGATTTGAATTGTAGTATATTTCCAATTCACCAATTCTAACTTTAGGTAAATTAGGGTTATATTCTTGCCAATTATCGGTACCATATTTATAATATACTCCAAGTTGAGTTCCTACATATAGCATTTCGCTAGAAGAAATTGTTGTGTCTTGTACTATTGAATATAAAGGAACACTTGGTAATCCTGTAGAAATATTAGTCCAGGTTGTTCCTCCATTGGTTGTTTTATATACATTATCTGAATTATAACCACTTAAAGTAACCCAAACTGTATTAGGGTCTGTACTTTTTATAGCAATATATGTAATACTTGAATAGCTAAAAGGCAGTGTTCCTGTTATAGTAGTCCAAGAAGTACCTCCATTTGTTGTTTTCCAAATATTTGATGGGTCAGCTACATATAGAACTGATGTATTTGAAGAAGAAATTGCCATTGAATTTATTTTGTCTGAACTATTCATAGTTGAAATCTTTGTCCACGAAGTGCCTTTGTTGGTTGTTTTCCAAATATCGGCATATCCCGCATAAAGTGTTGTATGGGTTACGGGGTCTATAATATATGGAGTAACCCAAGCGCCAACCACGTTTGGTGGAGTTATTGTACTACTGTTTACCCAATGATTAGTTGTTCTTGCTAAATTGCCGTTTTGAGAAGATGCATATTGAGTATTTACATCTGTATAGTCAATTAAACACTCCATTCCATCTCCACCATTTTCATCACTCCATGTTCCTGATGATAACAGTTTTGTGCCATTATCTTGAAGTCCAGTGATTGTTTCTGTAGCAACAGTTTTAGAAGTTCCTAATTTATACATTTGACTAATTATTAAGCCATTAGATTTATCAGTCCAGGTTAAGCCATCATCTGTTGATATGTAAATGCCACCATCATTACACTCAAACAAATCACCATTGCTTCTATAAACTAGATTGTGTTTGTCAGCATGCGCAACAGCTTGATTAGCACCATCATACCAGTGATTTGCACAAGTCCATGCTGTCCCTCCGTTTGTACTTCTATGAGAATTTACCCCGCCGACTATCAATTTATTTGAATTTGAAGGTGATGTGGCTATTGATATATCATACCATCCTTGTCCACCTAAGTCACTAGCATTAGCATTCCATCCCATTAAGTTAGTTGAACTGTATATATTTGTAAAGCTTAATCCAGAATTAGTAGATTTATATATACCTAAAAGACCATAATCTGTATTATTAGCAATCATTGCATAAACTATTGTTGAATCAGCATCGGTAACTGCTATTTCTGCCCTATACCCTGAAGTGTTTAAGGTATTAGTCCAAGTACTTCCCCAATTTGTGCTTGTATATATATCACCATATTTATCAGAACCGTATAATGTTTTAAATGAATTACCTTTATATTCTATATCTAAAAAAGCATCAGATGTTAAAAGGTTATTCCATGTTGTTCCTCCATTAGTTGTTTTATATACCCCATCATTAGTTGCTGCTATCAAAGTGTTGTCATCATTGGGGTCTAGTAAAAGCTTGTTTACTTTCTTGTTTTGTGATAAGTTATAATTTAATCCAGTGGTATTCCAAGTAAGGCCACCATCAATACTTTTTAATACACCAATACTTCTGCTTGTATATAATTTGTCTCTATCCCCAGTGGCAATATATATAGTATTAGACGTTGCATAATTAGTAGGAATAATAATAGAAGAAACTCCTAAAATATCATTTGAATCAGTCAAACATATCCAACTTGACCCATTATTAGAAGTTTTCCAAAGTCCCCCCTCAGGAGTTCCTACCCAATAAGTATTATTATTAGTAGGATGAAATGCAATACAGTTTACTCTTCCAAGTCCATGGTAGCCACTTGTTGAGTTACTTGGCCCTAAGGAGGTCCAAGTGTTTGATGTTCCGGTAAGGGTTTGAATCCCTCCAGCTTGTTTTAAACTATTATAAACCTGCATTGCTGTTTGAGTAGGGAATTCTCCAGTTTCTTTATTTACCTGACTTTCCATATTATATTCCCAACGTTTGAACTGCTTCCATCCAATTGCTTTTCTAGTTATTCCTTCTTTATCAATATAATGTCCGCTTCTGTCAAGGTTATACGGTTGCCAATACGTATTGAAAGCTGTTTGATAATCATAAAAATTATATTCTGTTTTGTTTTTTGGAAGGTTTTTAATCCAAGGCTGGGCTATTACTTGGCTAAATGACCAAATAAGAGCTAAAATAAGTATAGTTCTACTCATGAAAAGTGGTTTTAAGGATTGTTGTTATATGTTAATTAAGAGACTGTGAAATAAGAGACTGTGATTTATTGAACAAATATAGTAATAATAATCAGTAGTGGTTAACTATTTTGATAAATAGATGAATGTATTCTAAATTGCAACGGTAAATTACTAATACTCAATATAATACGCCATGACATTATAAAAATAAATAATTATAATACGCAAATAGTCAGTGTTTTGCCTTAATTTTTTAGAGCTCAAACGCTTCAGGTTTACCCTTATTTGATTAGATATTATTGCTAGGCTTAGTCTGAGGTTCTTATTATTAATTTACTTTTAGGTTTTTTTTGCTATAGAGTTATAAATTAATAATTTACAATATAAATGATACACCAATTACCAAAATCGATAAATAACAATAACCATAGGTGGAACTTATGGAATGAGTACTAAAAAACAGTGGAACATTGAAGGGTATTAAAAAAAGCCATAAGTGTTTTCTCAATAAAAAAAGAGAAAACACTTATGGCTTTATAAAAAAGTTTTATAAAACGCCTTATTTTATATACTCAAATCCAGTATAAGGAACCAATGCTTTTGGAATACGAATTCCATCTGGAGTTTGGTTATTTTCGAGCAATGCTGCTACGATACGAGGTAGAGCCAAAGCGCTTCCATTAAGAGTATGAGCAAGTTTGGTTTTACCATTTTCATCTTTAAAGCGTAGTTTTAAGCGATTTGCTTGGTAAGATTCAAAGTTAGAAACCGAGCTAACTTCCAACCAACGCTCTTGTGCTGCCGAATATACTTCCATATCGTAAGTTAGTGCCGCAGTAAAGCTTGTATCGCCACCACAAAGGCGTAATACGCGATAAGGTAATTCTAGTTTTTTAAGAAGAGACTGCACATAATCGCTCATTTCTTCTAATCGAGCATAAGATTTATCTGGGTGTTCAATAA
>Ga0164315_10004569_pt1 | contig 10724 bp, 9 predicted proteins | sample GuaBasSedimGuay6_FD_113737 | JGI IMG/M metagenome (GOLD analysis project Ga0164315, IMG submission 113737) | Subseafloor sediment microbial communities from Guaymas Basin, Gulf of California, Mexico - Guay6, Core 4569-2, 0-3 cm | ecosystem: Environmental > Aquatic > Marine > Hydrothermal vents >...
CCTTGAGCTTGAACTCGAGGACGGCGGCTTCCGATAGCTTCCAGTCGGCCATCTTCTGTTCGTACTCCGCCTGCTTCTTGGCGTGCTTCTTGAGCTTGGCCTTGTACTTCTTGGGAGCGGCGTTGTAGCGCTTGGCGTCGGCGGCCAGCGTGGTGCGGACACCGTCGAGACGATCGAGTTCGTTGAGCAGCTTGGCGTACTTGCTCTGCATCGAGCTGAAGCTGTTCTTGTACTCCGACTTGGCGAGCTTACCCATCGCCTTGTTGATCTTGCTGGCGCTCATCGCCTTGCCCTCGAGGACCTTGACGACCTCGTAGTTGCGCTTGACGAAGAGCAGACGCGGCGCAGACTTGCCGTGCTCCTTGAGCAGGCGGTCTTGCGCGGCGTTGGACTCGGTGACCTTCACGAGGCGGAAGAACTTGGAGCCGATGCCGACCCGCTCGTCCTTGAACGCGATGTCCTCGAGCTTGCGGACGCGCGAGTTCGTCGAATCGTCGGCGGTGATGTAGATCACCATCGGACGCTCGGAGACGGTGCGTCCCGCTTCCGGCGCGGCAACGGCATCACCAGTGGACGCGGCTTGCGGGGCGACGGACGAGGCGGATTCCCAGCGGAGGTTAAGGCGAGCCAGACTGGCTCCCGATCGACCACCGGGGCATCACCCCGCTTCGGTCGGCGATACGAGTGCGGCTACCGCGACAAACGCGGGAATGGCCAGCATGAAAATTCGATTCGACGACATCCTGGGAGTCTCCTTGTCCGGAACAACGGTCCCGGAAGTACGACGCAACTCGGGCGGCGCGTCGGGCACCACCTCTTCCACAGAAGAGAATACCCCACGGCAAGGCCTGTTTTTGGAACTTGTTTCGTCAAATCGGGCAGACGGTACCGGGTGTTTTCCTGCGAAACTCCGCCGAGGAGGCGCACCGAAATATCGCCCGGGAGGCGTATTTCGACCAGTGGCTCCCGGAGTGACTTGGCCGGTTCGGGACGAATTTTCTCGGTACCGTGTGCGGAATGAGGAGTCATTCTTAGCGTGCGCCAAACTACGTGCGCTTCTTCTTGGTCGCCTTCTTCTTGCGCGCGGTTGCCCCCAGCACCCCCTCGTAGTTCGCCAGGAACGCCTCGACCGGCACGCGCTTGACCGTTTCCGTCACCACATCGAGCGGCACGTCGTCGATGCTCTTGATGCGCACGCACGACTTGCCCATGTCGAGCTTCTTGCCGCTCTTCTTCCACGCCTTCTCGAACCAGCTCTTGTGACCTTCGTCGCTATAGACGCACATCAGGTAGAGCGAAATGTAGTTCTTCTGGGAGGCGAGCCCGGCGAACGGAACCGGCTGCTTGGGATCGCAGTGGTAACCGTCGGGATACACGCTGTGCGGCACGAACCAGCCGATGAACCCGTACTGGATGCCCTCCTTGTATCCCTTGGGCAATCCCTTGTTGACCGCGGCGCGGATCTTGTTGAGCGCGGCCTTGCGATCGGCGGGCAGGCTGTCTAGATACTGTTTGACTGTCGTGGGCTTGGCGGCCATGCGGTTGCTCCTTCGCGGCGGATCATACGCGAAGCGGATGTGTGTCTTGCCGCGCAGCGGCCCCGGCCCGACCCGGAGAGCGCCAGCGCGTGCGTAAGTGGCAGCTGCAACAACTCCGTGAGCCACTTAACCGGCGTGCCTGGCGCCGCAATACTCAGCAAGATCGGCTGACCGGCCCACGACAAAAGGACGCGTCGCTTCGGCGGCGCGTCCCGCTTATTGCCGTTACGATCGCCGCGATGAGTGTCGCGTTGATCGAACTCGCCCCCGGAGTTTTCTGGATGGCGCCCGAGCACAGAACGGATCGCCCCGCGCTGGGCGCCATCGCCGGTGATCGCGCCACGCTGATGGTTGACGCGGGCGCCTCGAACCGGCACGCGCAGCAGTTCCTCGACGCGTTGGCGACGACGTCCGTACCGCCCCTGAGCCACGTCGTGCTCACGCACTCGCACTGGGACCACGTCTTCGGCTACCCACAAGTCGATGCCGTCGCGATCTCGACCGAGGAGACGCGCGATGAGATCGCGACGATGGCCACCTACGCGTGGGACGACGACTCCCTCGACGAACGCGTGACAGACGGGACCGAGATTCCCTTCTGCCGCGACATGATCAAGGCGGAGCTGACAGCAAGCGAGCGTGCCGAGCTCAAGCTGCGCGTCCCCGAGCGCACTTTTCAGGACGAGTTGACCATCGATCTCGGCAGCCGGTCGGTTCACGTCTTGGCAGTCGGCGGCGATCACGCGTCGGATTCGTGCATCGTCGTGGTTCCAGGTGTCGTCGCCTTCCTGAGCGACTGCGCCTATCACAACCTGCATGTCGAACCCAACCGACTGACGCGACGACTTCTATTTCCGCTGCTCGATCGCCTGCTGGCGCTGGACGTTCCGTACTACGTGCTGGGACACGACGACGCGCCGCTGGCCCGCGCGGAGTTCGAAACGCGTGCGAACGCGATGAAAGCGGCCGGCGAAGCGGTCCGGCGACAGCGCGCGGACGTTCCTGATCACGCGGCATCGTTCGTAGAATTGTTCCGCGCCGGCTTGCCGCACGAATCCGTGTAGTCCCCGGCGCGGAGGATCGGATGACGAACACGCGAGTACTCGGACTGGTTGGTGTGATTGCGGCGCTCTTGATCGCCTGCGTTGCGGTCGCGCAGGAAGCCAAGCCGCGCATGGCGACCGAAATCCCGGCCGCGATCATCACGCCGGAACAACTCAAGACGAGCGTCGGCACACTGAACTTCGTCAACGGCGCTCCCGACGAGGCGACGACCCGCATCCTCTACGACAATCTCGACACGATGCGCGGCGTCCAGGCGTTCTTGACCGCCATCCCCGGCGCATCGCTCTACGCGATGCGCAAGGGCATTCGCCAGTTCGGCCCCGACAACAAGACCGTCGTCATCTTCGAGACCCTGATGGACTCGAAGGCGCTCTTCCTGACGGCGAACACGGAGTCGGTCTACGCGATGATGTGGCTCGACACCAAGGACGGCCCGATGGTGCTCGAGACGCCGCCGAACGTGCTCGGCATTATCGATGACTTCTGGTTCCACCACGTCATCGACTTCGGCAACGCCGGTCCCGACAAGGGCAAGGGCGGCAAGTTCCTGATTCTGCCCCCGAACTACGAGGGAGACGTTCCCGAGGGGTACCACGTTGCTCGCTCTAGGACCTACGGACACTGGGTCATCTGGCGCGGGTTCCTGCAGGACGGCAGTCCCGCGCTCGCCGTGGCGACCACCAAGAAGCACTTCCGCGCGTATCCCCTGAGCCAAGCCGGCGCCGCGCCCGCGATGAACTTCGTGAACATTTCCGGCAAGGCCGTGAACACGATCCACGCCATGGACGCGAGCTTCTTCAACGAGGTCAATCACGTCGTTCAGGAAGAGCCCTCCGCTGCGCTCGACCCCGAGACGCTGGGTCTGCTTGCCTCGATCGGCATCGTGAAGGGGCAGCCCTTCGCGCCCGACGCCCGCATAAAGAAGATTCTCGCGGATGCCGCGGCGATCGGCAGCGGCACGGCTCGCACCCTGACGTTTCGCAGCCGCGATCCGGACGGTTACTTCTACAAGAACAGCGCGTGGTGCACGCCGCTCATCGGCGGCAGCGAGAAGTTCCTGCGCAACGTGGCACGCCTGCTCGGCGCGCGCTCCTTCTTCTTCTTCTACGCCACCGGTATCACCCCCGCCATGGCGCGCAAGATGGTGGGCGTCGGCTCCCAGTACGCCGTCGCGTTCGTCGATTCCAAGGGCCGCACGCTCGACGGAGCCAAGAACTACAAGCTGAACCTTCCTTCCGGCATTCCCGCCAAGGACTTCTGGTCGATCGTCATCTACGACAACCGGACGCGTTCCCAATTGCAGACCGACGCGCGCTTCCCGAGCATGGGCAGCCAGAAAGAGGGCATCGAGATCAACGCGGACGGATCGGTCGATATCTACTTCGGCCCGACCGCGCCCGCCGGCAAGCAGGGCAACTGGGTGCAGACCGTTCCGGGACACGGCTGGAACCTGATCCTGCGTCTCTACGGCCCGCTCGATGCGTGGTTCGAGAAGACCTGGAAGCCCGGGGAGATCGAACGCACCGGTTAGCCGCGCAAACGTCCGGTATGATCGCCTCGCAACGACAAGAGGGAGGTCGAAATGGCGAAGCGGGTCGTACTTAGCGTCGGGACAAAGCGTGGGCTCTTCCTGCTCGAATCGGGCACGGGGCGCAAGCGCTGGAAGGTCACCGGGCCGCTGATGAAGGGCTGGACGGTGCCCTACGCGGTCATCGACACGCGCGCTGCGCCGCGATTGCATGCGTCCGCATCCAGCTACACCTTCGGCGCCACGACGCTGTCGGCCGACCTCAAGAGCCAGAAGTTCAAGCCGGCCAAGACGCCGCCGACGTTCCCCAAGCTCAACCCGAGTGCCGCGAAATTCGTCAAGCAGTACGGGATCGACGCGACGAACCGCATCTGGAACATCACGCCCGGCCCCGAGCGCCAGAAAAAGGTGCTCTACATGGGCACGGCGCCCGCCGGACTCTTCCGCAGCGAGGATCGCGGGCAGACATGGGAGCCCGTGGACGGCATCAACAAGCATCGCACCCGCAAGGACTGGTCGCCGGGCGCGGGCGGTCAGTGCATGCACAGCATCCAGATCGATCCGCACGACCCGAAGCGCATGTACGTGGCGATTTCCGCCGCCGGCGCGTTCCGCAGCGACGACGGCGGCAACAAGTGGAAGCCGATCAACGACTGCGTGGCGGAGTACGTGGGCGCGCCAAAGGAATCCGCGGTCGGCACGTGAGTGCATAAGCTCCTCGTGCATCCGGCGGCGCCGGGTGTCCTCTACCAGCAGAACCACGTGGGTGTCTACCGCTCGAGCGACCACGGCGATTCGTGGGTGCAGATCGACAAGGGACTGCCCTACGACTTCGGCTTCGGCCTCGCGCTCAATGCCAACGACGCGAACACCTGCTACGTCATTCCGCTCGAACCGCAGGAGTACATGTTCCGCGCCACCGACGGCGCCCTGCGTGTCTACCGCTGGAACAAGAGCGGCAAGTGGCGCAAGCTCTCGAAGGGCCTGCCCGGCAAGCACGCCCACGTAAGCGTGCTGCGCCAGGCGATGAGTTCGGACCACCTCAATCCGTGCGGCATCTACTTCGGCACGCAGGGCGGGACGGTATTCGCCAGCGCCGATGAAGGCGCAAGCTGGGACGTGGCCGCCGAGTACCTTCCGCCGATTCAATCCGTGACGGCAGCCGTCATCGAATGACGAGCGAGATGCCGCTGGTTGAGTTCCGGTTCCCGGCCGTGCTCAAGATGGTTGTCGGGACGGACCGCGTGCGCGTACGCGGCCGCACCATCCACGAAGCGCTCGACGCTGCATACTCCGAGTTGCCGCAACTGCGCCACCACCTCACGCTCGAGTCGGGCGGCTTGCGCCCGCACGTGCTGTGCATCCTGAATGGTGAAAGCGTGCTGCGCGAAGAGGTCGCGGACATGAGTCTTGCTGACGGCGACGAGATCCTGATTCACCAGGCGATCTCGGGGGGGTAGGTCGGCGCCATGTCCGCATCCGCGCTGCCGTGCTTGGTGCGGGTGCCGGGCACGCGGATGCCCTCGACGAGTTCCTGGATCTCCTGCGGCGGCGCGGGGGTCAGGCGCGGCGCAACCGGCGAACAAGCAGGACGAAGACGAACGCCGCTGCGAAGAGCGCCAGCGTGCCCGGTTCCGGTACGGGAGAGGCGATGATGGCGCGGCCGCCGTCGCCGAAGATTCCGATTCCGCCCTCGTACACGGAGTAGCCAACCGCGACGCCCTGCCCATTCACGCCCTCGAAGTAGGTGTTGCCGAATCCCGCAAGCGGATTGAAGACGCGCCTCGTTCCGTTGTGCCAGATGACGCCGAACACGGTGTCGGGCGTGGGCGTCCTCCAATCGAGCGGCCCGACTTTGCCGGCTGCGAACGCGCCTCCGATACCCGAGATGACCCCGTCCCCAAGCGGACCGGCGTCCAGGATCGTGACCGTCGCATCGCCGACCTTCCAGGTCCAGGCGAAGAACTCGCCCGACGCGTCGACGCCGAATCCGGCCGCGACGTTGTCCTCGTTGATGTCCATGGCGGCCGAGCGCGTCGTGCCGGCAGGCAGCAGCGCGTGGACGTCGATCGGCGTGCCGTCCGGCGCCCAGACCACGGCGCGATCGTTCCAGCCCGCGTCCAACGACCGTCCCGTACCGTAGCCCGCGTTGTTGAGCGCGGTGCTCTCCGAATACGGATCGGCTCCGAGCGGCGTCAGCAACCTCTCGGTGCCGTCCGCGTCCCACATGTACGCCCAGCTATAGAAGTCGACATCCATGACCCGGCCGATCGTCGCTCCGGAGTTGTTGACGTCGAACGCGAGCGAATGCTCGTAGCCGGCCGGATGCAGGTCTTCGAAGGCGAGCCCCGATTGGTTCCAGAGCATCGCGTGTGCCGGGTCCCACCAGTTCTCCCCCTGATAGGCGGATCCCGAAATCACCCCGCTGTCGTTGATGCCGAGCGCCTGTCCCCCGAGATAGGCAAAGGGCGTCCCGTAGGTGGTGAGAATGTCGGTGTAGCCCCCGCCACCGGCCCAGAGAACGGGCAACAGGTCGATGCCATCGGTCGAATAGCTCCCGACGACCGTGTTGTTCTCGTTGACGTTCGCCGCCATGCTCATGAACCAGTCCGGTTCGCTGGGCAGCAGTTCGAGTCCGTCGGCGTGCGCGGGCCGCGCGACGACCGAAATCAGGCTCAGCACGATCAGTAGGACTGCTTTTCGCATCACTCGATCCTCCCTATGCACTCCTCTTTGCGGTTTGACCGCCGTTGGGGACTCAATCCCGCATTTCCCCAAGCAGGCCCTGGATCTCCTTGTCCGTACTCCAGACGTCGAGATCGGGCGGTGTCTTCGCATTCGGGGGGATGCGTTCGCCGCGCGCCTTCGCCTGCTTCAACGAGGCGATCGTGCCGTCGCGATCCTTGAGAATCGAATAGACCCACGCATTGTGGAACGGCTGTTTGCGCGCGGACGCGAGCGCCTCGCGGGCTTCTTTTTCCAGGCCCAGCACAGCCGCCGAATACGAGCGCGCGACCGGCATTCCGCGCCCGGCGGCGTGCTGCGACTTGGCCAGGGCACGCGCGTCGTCATGGCGGTCGAGCGCCCGCAACGCAACGAGTTCTTTGCGCACGAGCCCCGGCGAACGGCCGAGCTGTTGTTGCGACTCGCGGCAGCACCGCAGCATCTCGTCGTAGCGCCCCAACTCCATCAGGATGCGCAGGCGCGCGCCGTGCGAAGGCGCGTGGTTGGATGCGCAGGCGCCCTCGATCTCGGCCAGCGCCTCTTCGAGTCGGCCGGCGGATTCGAGCGCAATCGCCTTTTTCCGACTCCCGGTCACGCGACGCGGTTTCGCGGCCGCGACGTTTCCGCGCATGCGATCCAACAGCGCCTGGATCGTCTCGTCGTCTTTCCAGATACGGAGATCGGGCTCGACACGCGCGTTGGGTGGAATCCTCTGGCCGCCCTCGATCGCGCGTTCCAACGCCTGGATCGTCGCGGCGCGATCCTCGAGCACCGAGGCGACGCACGCCAAGTAGTACGCGTCCTTCGCTCGGTCCACCCGCAGCTTCTTTGTGTGGCCGGCAACCGCCTGCAGATAGGACACCGGTACTCCCCGACCCTTGTTCCCGCTGTCGAGGTGTACTTGCGCCAGCTTCTTTGCCTCGTCGTATTCTCCGAGCGCCCGCAGTCCCGTCAGTTCGTAGCGCGTGACGGAAGCCTGCCGCACGATCCCCTGTTCCCGATATCCGCGCGCCGCACGATACAGCTCTTCATACCGCCCCAACTCCATCAGGATCCGGAGGCGGACGCGATAGGGTTTGGCCCCACTCTGCTGCGCGAATACCTCGTCGATCGCGATCAGTGCATCCGTCAGCTTGCCCTCCGCCTCCAGTCGCAGCGCACTCGCGTACGAGTCGCCGCCCGCAGCAGCCGTGGACTCTGGCTCACTCCCCCAGGGAACCAGGAACAACGACGCCAGCGCGAGCAACAGGACGAGCAATGCGGGAGCCAGCCACCGCGGGCGCGGACGCACGGCTTGCGTTTTTTCCCCGGCCGCGAAACGGTGCAGGTCGTCCGCCAACTCGCTCGCGGTCTGATAGCGCTGGTCCGGGTCCTTGGCCAATCCGCGCAGGACGATGTTTTGGAGGGGTCGGGGGATTTTGGGATTGATGCTGCGCGGGGGTATCGGCGGCGTCGACGCGATCGCGGCGCAGATCTGGGCAATCGATGTCCCCCGAACGGCGGGCTGCAACGTGAGCAGTTCGTAGAGCGTCGCACTGAGTGAATAGATGTCCGTCCGGTGGTCGATCTGCGTGCCCGTCACGAGCGCCTGCTCCGGACTCATGTATTCGGGCGTACCCAGCATGCTGCCGGTCGCCGTCACGGAACCGGCAGCGGTGAGTCGCGCCAACCCGAAGTCGACGATCATCAGCGGCCCATCGTTGGCGAGGATCAGGTTGCCCGGCTTGATGTCACGGTGGATCACGCCCGCCCTATGCGCCTCCTGCAACGCGTCCGCGACGCCGGCGAAGCGTTCCGCCACGAACTCGAAATACGAGTCGCCTTCGGGAAGATCCATCGCGGGCTCCGCGCGTCCCGCCAACCCGTCGATGACGCGGTTGAGCGGTTCCCCCTCCACCAGTTCCATCGCGATGTACCAGATGCCGCGTTCGCGCCCGGTCTCGCGGATCGGCACGATGTTCCTGTGGCGTAGCTGGCCCGCGGCGCGCGCCTCGCGCCGGAACCGCGCAATCGCATCGGAGGAACGCAGGAACGCGGTGTGCAGGAGTTTCAGCGCGACCGGGCGGTCGATCGAAACCTGCAACGCCTCGTAGACGACGCCCATCCCGCCCCGGCCGATCTCTCGGCGGATCTCGTAGTCGCCGATGCGCTCCGGCGGATCGTCATTCGCACCGTCCATGCGCTGCGAGAACGAGAGATGGGCCTGCAACTCGTCGGAGAGATCCTCGTTCTTCGCCAGAAGCGCGTCGTAGTCCACGGCCTCCCCACGGTCTTTCCGCTCCTGGCATTCGGCCAAGATCTCCGCCAACCTGTCATCGCGGCTCGTCATCGTTCTCCGCCGTCACTTTGCGGTTTGGCGGTGGACGGGGACGAATCGGGATCGGGAAACATCTCGTCGAAGACCTGCTTGAAGCGGACGAACGCGCGACCGTAGAGTTTCTTGGTCGCCTCACGACTACGCGAAAGGTGCTCGGCGGCCTCGCCGATGGTCAACCCCAACTCCCGCGTCAACTCCAGCACCCGCCGGTAGTCATCGGACAACTCCGCCATCGCCATGCGCACCTGCTCGGCGAACTCGGCGCCCATGGCGGCCTCGCTCGGCGAGGGCCCATTGCCCGCGATTCCATCCGTCGGGCCGCGCAGATCGACGGTCAGTTCGCGGCCCGCCGCACGCTTCGCCGTTCCGCCGTGTTTTCGGATCGCTTCGCGAAGCTTGTTTTCGGAGATGCCGAACAACCAGCGACGAAACGAACCGTCGCCGCGATCCTCGAACGCTTCGCTCCCCTCGAAGACTGCGATTTCCGCGTCCTGGATGACATCCATCACGGAAATGCGGCGACGCAGGCGGTTCGGAATCTTGCCGTTCAGGGCGGCCTTGACGGCACCACGATGCCGCGTCAGCAATTCGGTCAGCGCGCCCTCATCGCCGCTGACGAATCGTTCGAAGAGCTGTTCATCCCGCTCCACCGGTGCCATCCCAACGGCAAGTGTGCATGGTGCCGATCCACGACGCAACCGCCGAGGGACGATTCCGACCAACTACGGGTAAATGACCTTCCAGTCCCGCTTCATGTCCGCAACGGTCCAGCCGTGCTTTTTGGCTTCAGCCAGCGCAACGTCGAGGCGACCGATGTGTGACTTGCGGTCGTAGGCCCACTCACGCTCGGCATCCGTGTGGTGCACGATCATCGCGAACCGCGCCCGGCTCCGTGCGGCGGTCGCCCACTGGAGCATCGCCAGGTCCCCGTCGGAGTTGCCGAACGACGCGATCGGACGGCGGCCGATGATCGTTTCGATCGCCACCGGCTTGCCCTCCTTGTCGTCGATGAAACCGATCTCGGCCAAGCGAACGATGACCGGCTTGCCGTCGCGCAGTTCGAACCTCGTCTTGATCGTGCTTCCGATGACCTGCTCGGGTGGAATGCCGTAGACCTCCTCGGCGAACACGCGCATGAACGCGGTGCCGCCGCCGGAGACGATGTAGGTTTTGAATCCGTTCGCGCGCAGGTAGTCCAGCACCTCCAGCATGGGCTGGTAGATCAACTCGCTGTACGGACGTTTGAAACGCGGGTGCCGCGCGGTCCGGATCCACTCCCCCACGATCCTTGCGAACTCGTCGGTGGTCATCCCGGCGTGCGTCGCCATCACGAGCTTCAAGAGCCCTTCCATTCCTGAGGCGGCCAGCGCCTCTTTGTCTCCTTCGAGCACCGCCTGGAACGGTTGCGCCGTTCTCCACTCGGGGTGCTGCGGCGCAAGCTGCTTGACGCGGTCGATGGCGAACTGCAGCTGGAAGTAGAGCGGCTGTTCCGACCAGAGCGTGCCGTCGTTGTCGAACGTCGCAATCCGCTCCGCGACCGGGACAAAGTCCG
>Ga0164315_10004571_pt1 | contig 10722 bp, 4 predicted proteins | sample GuaBasSedimGuay6_FD_113737 | JGI IMG/M metagenome (GOLD analysis project Ga0164315, IMG submission 113737) | Subseafloor sediment microbial communities from Guaymas Basin, Gulf of California, Mexico - Guay6, Core 4569-2, 0-3 cm | ecosystem: Environmental > Aquatic > Marine > Hydrothermal vents >...
ATATGTCTCAACTGCTTTCTCAAGATTAAGATCACCGGGGCCATTTTCAATTAAATAATCCATTTCAGTAAACACTGTTTCAACAAGTGTGTCAACATTATCAGGTGAACAACCCCAGAATACCATCAAACTATAAGTAGGTTTTGGGTAAAGTTTGTTGTTTTGTTGTACCTGCACACCGTAAACACCACCCTGATCTTCTCGCATACTCTCGCGTAAGCGGATACTTAATATTTTAACAAGCATTTGTATTTCCAGGCGCTTATGGATATTATACTCAAAATCGTTCTTGATAATAAAACCGACCATGCTCTTTGGTTCTGTACCTTTGTTAACAGTTTTATGAGTAATACCTTTTGGGAACTCTATTTTACGGTCTACCCATTTGCTGGTTTCTCCTTTATTTGGCAGGCTGCCCAGATATTTTTCAATTAGTGGTTTTATTTCTTCAAGGGTAAAACTTCCCACAAAAAAGAATTTATAGTTTGAAGCATTTGCAAATGCATTTTTGTAAAAGCCCATAACTTTATCCATTTCAATGCTATTGATTTGCTCTTCGGTTGGAAGTACTAATACCCGAGGGCTGTAGGATGCTACTGCCTCTCTTAATTCTTTGACAAAGACCATCTGTGGATTAGATGTCATAAATTTAAATTGAGTAATCATTTGCGCTTTAAAAGTCATAAGTGCGGTAGTGTCTCTGCGTGGTTCAGTAAAACTAAGATAGGTAAGTTGGAACATTGTTTCCAGATCTTTTTTCACTGTATTGCCCTTAATACCTTGCGATAATTCACCAAAGTAAGGCGAAACGCTAACATTTTTTCCTGTCATAAATTTTTGCAGTGCCACCTGGTTGAAATTTCCCAGACCACTCATTGCCATAATTTGAGAAGTGAAGAATGCTGATACAAAATCATCATCGTTTGCAACTGATGTTCCTCCCTGAGCATAAGCATCCATTAAAATTTCATCGTTCTTAAATGTGGTTGACTTGAGGGTAACTTCAACACCATTACTCAATTTCATGCGAGTAAAACCAAACTCCTCATTAGTTGTGGTTTCAATTATAAGTCCACCAGCCAAATCTTTCTCAATCAATGATTCGCCAATCTTTTCTTCTTCGTAGGCCGTAACTTCAGCCGCTTTTGCAGCAGTTATTGTAGCAAGTATTTCGTCTTTTGTTGGCATTTTAATACCCTCCTTTTTAGGACCTGTAAGCAGAATAATCATATTTTCATCCGTAATCAACTGCTTAGCAAGAGCATTTATTTCTTCTACTTTGATATCCGGAATTAATGATTTGGAAAGATCTACTTCGTAATCAATTCCAGGGAAAGGTTCCTGCTCGAGGAAGTGGTTCAGGTATTCCTGAACAAATATATTCGATTCTGTTTTGTCCTTTTCCTGAAGTGCTTTTTCCAGGCCACTGAGCATTTGAGCCTTTTGGCGACTCAATTCATCGGGCGTAAAACCAAACTGTTTAACTCTTTGGTTTTCTTCTATCAATAATGCTACAGACTCTTTAGTTTTATTTTCCTTTGGTACAGCATATAGCGTATAAGTATCTATGGACCTGCCAATAAATCCTCCAAAATCGGCACCACTGTAAATAATTGGCGCATCGGGTTTTTGAGTAATTTCAAAAAAGCGTGCATTCATCATTTGAACGTAAAGGTCGATTAATAATTTTTCCCGGTAATCAGCATTTGTAGCAGTAATTGTTTTTTTATGCTTGAACAAAAGTGCCGCCATATTCATAGTTGCCTCAGGATCGGTTGCAATTGCCACCAGAGGTTTGTCATTGTCAGGAATCTCAAATTCTATTCTTGGCCTTTCGTCTTTTGGTTTTTTTATTTTACTGAAATGCTTTTTAATCTGTTGTTCGGCATAAGCCGGATCAATATCGCCTACAACTATAATAGCCATTAAATCAGGACGGTACCAGTCGTTATAAAAACGTTTAACAACATCATAATGTGCTGTGTCGATAATGTCCATTTTTCCAATTGGCAGCCTGTTGGCGTATTGAGAGCCATCAAAAAGTATGGGAATATACGTCTTCATCATCCTTTCCTGTGCGCCCAAGCCCATTCGCCATTCTTCTTTTACCACGCCTCTTTCCTTATCAATTTCTTCATTCTTAAAACTCACCTTATGTGCCCAATTCTCAAGAACCATAAATCCTGAATCAATTAGACCTTGTCTGTCGCTTGGCATTTGGAACATATAAACTGTTTCATCGAAACTAGTGTATGCATTTAAATCGGCTCCAAAATCAACACCTGACTTTTCCAGATAGCTTATCAACTCATTTTTGTCAAAATCTTCACTTCCATTAAAACACATATGCTCAATAAAGTGTGCAAGACCCTGCTGATCATCATCTTCCAGAATAGATCCTGCATTTAGTGCGAGGCGGAACTCAACTCGGTTTTCGGGTTTTGAGTTTTGACGGATATAATACTTAATGCCATTTTTTAATTTACCGGTGATTACAGCCGGATCCTGAGGTAGTTTGTCATTTGGTTTAAAATCCTGAGAGAAAGAGATTAAACTACTTAAGACTAACACAAATGTTAGAACAATTGAGATACTTTTTTTCATAACAATTTTATTATAAGGTGGTTTGATATGTAAAATTTTACTTTTGTAAAGATATTAAAAATGTTTCCATATGCATTATTATTTTGCATCAATCATATATGCATTAATTAACCAATCTATAAGTTGTTTGTCTACATCAGTCGGATTATCCAATTTGGACATATCCAAGTCATTAGGTAAATGATAATAAAAATGAAAAACCCTAAGCCAATAAGAATCTTGAATCACTTATTGGCTTAGGGTTTGAATCCCAATTATTTATTTTATTTACCAGATATAAGCCCTCTTTTCAACGGGGATAAACAAGTCGTCATCTTCTGTAATATTAAATGCACTTATAAAGACATCAATATTAAAAGGAGGAATATTTACCCTTGCATCACCAGGGCTATGAACATCTTCTTTTAAACGTCTCAATAGTTCTTTATCTCGTATGTTCTGGCGCCATAGTGAAGCATATCCTAAAAAGAATCTTTGGTCTGAATTGAAACCGTCAATTGCTTCAGGCGTATTTCCATTATACGACATTTGTAAAGCATTATATGCAATATTTAATCCGCCTAAGTCAGCAATATTTTCACCGGTAGTTAACTTACCATCAACATGCAAACTATCCAGCATGCTGTAGTTATTATACTGTTGTTCAAGTACTGCAACTTTTTCAGAGAATTTCTCAGAATCTTCTTCTGTCCACCAGTCATTTAGGTTGCCATCTTTATCATATTGACGACCCTGATCATCAAATCCATGAGTCATCTCATGACCAATAACAACGCCTATAGCACCATAATTTACAGCATCATCAGCATCTTTATTGAAAAATGGAGGTTGAAGAATTCCGGCAGGGAAAACTATTTCGTTGTTAGTAGGATTATAATAGGCATTTACTGTTTGAGGAGTCATTCCCCATTCTGTTTTATCTACCGGCTTTCCAATCTTATCTAAATTACGCTGAAATTCGAACTCTCTTGAATTACTAACGTTTCCATAATAATTATCAGGATTAATATCGAGTTTTGTATAATCTATCCATTTATCAGGATATCCAACTTTAACTGTAATTACATCCAGTTTTTCCAGGGCCTTTACCTTGGTTTCCTCACTCATCCATTTAAGTTGTTCTATTCTTTGGGCAAATGATTTCCTCAGATTTTCAACCAATACAATCATCCTCTCCTTGCTTTTAGAAGGGAAATATTTCTCAACATAAAGTTGACCAATAGCCTCACCAAGTCCACCTGAAGTAGTATTTAATACTCTTTTCCATCGTGGTTGCATTTCTTCTCGGCCGGAAAGTGTTTTGCCAAAGAAGTCGAAATTTTGCTTAACAAAATCATCACTCAAATAACTTGCAGAATTATCAAGAAGATTCCATGTTAAGTAAGTCTTCCAGTCTTCAACAGCATAAGTATTCATTATATTACTAACTCCTGCTATAAATTCTGTTTGACTAACATTCATCTCTCCCGGATTTGCAAGTCCAAGATTAGAGAAATAGCTATTCCAGTTAAAATTTGGAGCAAGATCCGTTAGTTGATCCATGTCCATTTTGTTGTAGTTGGCTACCGGGTCTCGACGTTCTAGTCTGGTTTTAGAAACTTTTGCTAGTTCAGTTTCAATATTTATGATGGTTTGTGCAGCATTTGCAGCTGTTATTTCATCATCACCCTTTAGAATAAACATCTTTTTAAGGTGAATCTGATAGGCCTCACGAATCCCTGTAATTCTTTCATTGTCACTTAAATAATAATCAATGTCAGGCATTCCAATTCCGCCCTGATAGAAGTTGCCAATTTCCATGCTACTGTTTCTTTGATCTGCCTGAGCAAAGAAATAAAACAATGGATGCGATCCCTGACGGTGCATTACAGCAATATGTTTTTGAATATCTTCTTTGGTCTTTAAATTTTCAATAGCAGATAAACGGTCAGCAAGAGCATTAATGCCTAATTTTTCAATATTAACAGTGTCCATTCCACTATTATAAAAGTCGCGTATTTTTTGACTTACACTTCCTTTTTTAGCATCTTTTTCAGCCGAAACTTCCTCCACAAGACTTTTTAGTTGCTTCTGATTGTCTTCGTAGATAACAGTAAATGCTCCGTATTGACTGTATTCTGGTGGAATAGGGTTATTTTTTATCCATCCCCCATTGGCGTACTCAAACAGATTGTCGCCGGGTTTAACACTGGCATCCATATTTGCCAGGTCGATTGCTTTTGTCATAGATTTGTTTTCTTTTTCGCCATCACAATTGCAGGCGTTGATGGATACTATTACAATAATAGCCATCAATAAATAAATAATTCTTTTCATTTTTTTTATAGATTTAGTTGCGATTCTAAAAATTGCTACAAAGATATGTAATTTATGATAAAGACGCACTATAGTGCGTCTCAACAGTGCGTCTCAACATCCCTACTCAAACCCAAACTCCTTGCCTTTTTCAATAGCCGGAACTCCTGTTTTCATCCATCTGGGTTCAGGAGCATCTTTTAGATAAAAATCAAAAAACTGTTGCATTCTTACAGTTAGGTCTTTCATATCAGCGCGGCGTTTTAGGTTATGAGGTGCACCATTATACACAAGCATCCAAACAGGTTTATCCAGTCGGCGCATAGCATTAAACATTTCAATACCCTGATACCATGGAACTGCACCGTCCTTATCATTATGCATCATTAAAAGTGGTGTATTGATTTGTGGAACAAAAAACAATGGTGAATTCAATAAATATAAATCCTGTTTTTCCCATAATGTTCCGCCAATACGACTTTGTGTTTCTTCATATTGAAAAGCACGACTACGTCCTGATCCCCAGCGTATTCCACCATAAGCCGAAGTCATATTACTAACAATTGCACCCGCCATGGCTGCTTTATAAATATCTGTTTGAGTTATTATAAATGCAGTTTGATAACCACCCCAACTTTGTCCTTGTATCCCAATGTTTTCGCTATCTATGAAATCAAAGTTCTCAATCATTGCTTCTGTACCGCTAACAATACAATTATAGGCACTCGGTCCGGGATAACCTATTTTATACTTAATATCAGGAACAAAAATCAAGTAGCCATTACTGCTATAATAAGTGAAATTGATAACAGAACGGATTGGTTTTGGAACGGAATGGCGATGGAGATTATCAGAATATCTTTCATAAAAATAAACCAGCATGGGGTATTTTTTCTGTGGATCAAAATTTTCAGGTTTATATAATATCCCTTGCAAACTTTCACCATCATAAGTTTTCCAATCTACAATTTCTGCAGTGCCCCAGTTAAATGTTTCCTGCTGGGGGTTAGTATTGGTTATCTTCCTTATATCATTAAAGCTAGTTGATGAAACATAAAGTTCAGGATAATCCACAAATGATTGTTTCTTCCATACCAGAATATCATCATCTTTCGCCTTTATTGGTTTATTAAACATTTTGCTCTTCCAAATTAACATATTGGGCTCTGTTTTCCCATCAGAATCATAAAAGCCTGCTTCTTTAGTCTGATCATCAAATGCGGAGAGCAGCATATTTGATGCTAGAAATTGTTCTTCCCGGTCAAGTTTTACATAACGAAAGCGAATATTATTTTTTCTTCCAAATCCTTTTGTAATATTTGAAGGTTTCTTTTTTTCTTTAGGATCAAAAGCCCATAAGTCAAATTTATCGTTTAAAATAAGATATCCCTTTTCTGTCCATCCTGCCATTCCATAGGCTGGTGCTTCATTTGGAACATCATTAAGTTCATAATAAAATTTCTCATTTAAACCTGAGGTGATGTTACTACTTTTATCATTCTTTATATCGTAAACATACCAATTACTGTCGGCAATATTGTAATATGAGATATAGTCTTGTTTTGGTGACATGGCAGCATTGGAGCCTATTTTCTCCAGGATTAATTTTCGTTCTCCCGTAATTCTGTCAATCAAATAGTAATCATTATACCGGCTTCCATCCCATGTGCTTTCCTTTTGATATTTTGAGTGATCATAGGCAAGACTTAAATTTCCAGAGGTTTTTTTGTTTATCCTTACAATTCTCAGACTATCATTTCCCAGGGCAATAAGTTTATGTGATTCAGGAAAATATACTGCAGTAAAATTCCTTTTTTCTTCCTTCTCAACTTCCTTTAATTGCTGGGGTTGCAGAAGTTGATCTTTCCAATTCCATATATCAACACTTACTTTTTCATCTTTTGTTAGTGTATCTTTTATCTTGGGTTTTGGCTTTCGCCTGATTCCAAAGTATAATTCTGAACCTTTTTCGTTGAAATGAATTTTACCGTCAGTACTAATACTGTTGTTATCGGGGAGTTTGTCGAAATCTAGACCAGAAATATCAACTATTTCTTTTGTGCCATTTGACCAATAGAATAAACCAAAAGATTTATTTTTAATAGTGTCGGTTGAATAAGTGAATGCAATCTGTTTACCCTCGAGATCAACTGATATATTTTCAGAGAATCCATTTGCCGAAAATAATAATTGAGATTTTAGTTTTTTAGTATCAAATATATTTACCAATACAGAGTCAATACTATCTTGCCTTATTTGTATGAATGCACAGCTTCTTCCATTTTCCGAAAGAGAATACTTTTTTACTTTCTCAAAATCAACAGAGAAATTAGATATTGGGTTTAATAGTCTGAGGGTATGTCCTTCTTTCTTTTCCTTCTCTTTAGTTTTAATAGTGTCTGCCTGAATGCTGTCATTTTTTACTTTCTTTTTATTCTCAAGTAGGATTGCTATAAAATCAGAATTTTTCTTAGCAATTTTAAAACTTTGTAAGTTTGCATATTTAATAATGCTTCCGGTTTCAAGATTCCATATTCCAACACTGTCTTTTGGTAAGTCATCTTTTTTTACTTTCTTTAATTTTGCTTCTCTTAATGTATCAAACTGCGGTTTTATTTTGAATATCAGAAAGTTAGAGTTAGGGGAAAACTTTGCAGAATAAGCCCTGCGAATCGAGTCTTTATCTTTTGTAACAATATTTTCAAGGTATAGATATCCATCTCCTTCTTGGGGATTAATAACAAAAAAGATGAATTTTCCGTCATTTGAAATATTATATTCTGAAATTGATTTCCAATCGGCATAATCATCATGTGTAATTGGTTTTTTCTCTTCTGCCGAAATAAAATTAAACGCAGCAAATACAAGAAAATAGATGAGGTAATGCTTTAAATTATTCATTATCATTTTTTAGAATGTCTGCTTATTTTTTTCAAAAGTATAATAAATATTCAACTATCATATTACTTTCATACTACTAAGCAGTTGATTTTGCTGAATTCCTCAAACGTTTTAGATGTACTTAGTTGTTTTTTGAAACTACAATTATCCTAATCTGGTATTAATTAAATATTAATTTTTTATATTCGACCACTTATCATTATTTTGCAGTTAAATTTGCAACTTAGTTAAGATATTGTCCTAATTGACTTAATACACAGATAATGAGTTATATAGACTTTGAAAAAAAGCAACTAATTAACCTTCAGTATTCACTTGAAAGAGAATTACTTAGAACAAATAGGGTTGGAGGTTATGCCAGTACAACAATTATAAATACAAATACGCGTAAATATCATGGGTTATTAGTTGTGCCACAGCCGTTGATAGATGATTTAAACCATGTGCTTTTATCTACTCTGGATGAAACTCTTACGGTGAATAATTTTGATTTTCATCTGAGTATGCGAATGTATCCAAATGGGCATTTTGATCCAAAAGGCCATAAGTATATAAGAGATTTTGAGTCGGAACCAAATCCAAAACTAACTTATAGGTTGGGTCAGACTGTTTTCACCAAAGAGACAATTTTTGCAGAGAATGAAAATAGAATTCTTATAAGATATACGCTTGAAGATAGTCATGCTGACAGCGTTACTTTAAAAGTTAAGCCATTTCTTGCATATCGTAATGTACATTCATTATCCAAAGCAAATACCTGGGTTGAGAGCAAACACAAAGTAGTAGCAAATGGAGTTGCATGGCAAATGTATAAAGGCTATTCAAAGGTTTTTATGCAGTTTTCGAAAAAAGTAGATTATACTCATGTCCCCGATTGGAATTATAATATTGAATATATCAGAGAGGCTGAAAGAGGTTATGAATGTAAAGAGGATCTTTTTGTACCAGGGTTTTTTGAAATTAATATTAAAAAAGGAGAGTCTATTGTCATCTCAGCAGGACTTGAGAACAAAACCCCCTCTGCGTTTAAAAGACAATTTGAGTCTGAAATAAAGAAGAGAATACCAAGAAATAATTTTGAAAACTGCCTTTTGAATGCAGCAGATGAGTTTTTTGTAACCATTGATAAGAAGAAGGAAATAATTGCTGGATATCCGTGGTTTGGAAGATGGGGTAGGGATACTTTTATATCTCTTCCTGGACTTACACTGAGCAGGGGTGATACTAAATCTTTCAAAGCTGTAATAAAAACAATGCTTTCAGAATTAAAAAACGGACTTTTCCCAAATGTTGGCCATAGTAAAGAGGTGGCTTTTAATTCTGTTGATGCTTCATTGTGGTTTTTCTGGGCTATCCAGCAATATAGCAATGTTTTAAAGGAAAAGTCATCAGTTTGGAAAGACTATGGAAAGGCGATAAAGCAAATCCTTAATAGTTATAAAAAGGGGACTGATTTTAAGATTAAAATGCACGATAACGGTCTTGTTTGGCAAGGTGAACAAGGAAAAGCACTTACATGGATGGATGCAATTGTGAATGGCAAACCAGTTACAGCCAGAACCGGATATGCAGTTGAAGTTAATGCTCTTTGGTATAATGCCATTAAGTTTAGTCTTGAGATTGCTGAAGTAGCAGAAGACAAAGCATTTGTTAAAGAATGGTCAAAGTGGCCTCAGATTATAGAGGATTCTTTTGAGAATATCTTCTGGGATCACAAGAAAAGATATCTTGCTGACTATGTTAATGGTGATTATCAAAATTGGGACATCAGACCAAATATGATTTTTGCAGTTTCATTACCCTACAGCCCTCTAAGTGAGAATAAGCAACATGGTGTTTTGGATAAAGTTAAATCAGATTTGCTTACACCAAGAGGTCTGAGAACATTATCACCTAAAAACGAAGTTTACAAAGGTTCGAATATTGGAGATCAAAGTAGTCGCGATCTTTCATATCATCAAGGTGTTGTATGGCCGTGGCTCTTAGGGCCTTTTGCCGATGCTTACCTTAAGTTGCAGGGTGATAATGGAAAATTATTTATCAGGGACCTATTTATGAGTTTTGAGAGTGAGATGAGTAAAGATGGCATTGGTACTATTTCAGAGATATACGATGGTGATCCACCACATGAAGGAAGAGGCGGAATTTCACAGGCCTGGAGTGTTGCGGAATTGCTGAGAATAAATAAAATGTTAGCTGAATAATTTTCACTTTTATTATGTGAAGAGAAAAAATATAAAATAGGGATATGAGAATATTAATGTTTGGATGGGAATTTCCTCCACATATTACAGGCGGCCTTGGAACAGCATGTTTTGGTCTTACCAAAGGTTTGGCAAAGCATAAAGTCGATGTAATATTTGTGGTACCAAAGGCTTATGGTGATGAAGATCAGCAGGCTGTTAGATTAGTAAATGCCAGCGATATGACATTCGACCTAAAGGATGAGGAATATAAGCAGTTTTGGAGTAGGGTGAAGTATATGGAAATTGGTTCCAACATTATTCCTTATGTTGATCCGGAGGAGTTTTCCAAGGTAATAGAGGAGAACAAAAAAACCGGTGAAAAATATACCAGTAATGTATTTTCCAAGCAATATGAATTTTCAGGTGCATATGGCCTTAACTTAATGGAAGAGGTTGCACGATATGCACTAATAGGTTCCGGTATTGCGGCAAAAGAAGATCATGATGTAATTCATGCTCATGACTGGCTTACTTACCCGGCAGGAATTGCAGCAAAAAAAGCATCAGGAAAACCTTTGGTTGTACATATGCATGCCACTGAGTTCGATAGGACAGGTGGAAATGTAAACCAGGTAGTATATGATATGGAACGCGAAGGAATGCAGGCCGCCGACCGTGTGATAACAGTGAGTAATCTTACACGAAAAGTTGTTATTGAAAAATATGGAGTTGATCC
>Ga0164315_10004573_pt1 | contig 10721 bp, 8 predicted proteins | sample GuaBasSedimGuay6_FD_113737 | JGI IMG/M metagenome (GOLD analysis project Ga0164315, IMG submission 113737) | Subseafloor sediment microbial communities from Guaymas Basin, Gulf of California, Mexico - Guay6, Core 4569-2, 0-3 cm | ecosystem: Environmental > Aquatic > Marine > Hydrothermal vents >...
AAATCACAGAATAATAAACTGATATGATTTCACGCAAAGATCGCGAAGAAAAACACAAAGATCGCAAAGATATGGTATTCCATTACTTATAAATCTTTTCGAATCCCGAATGTTCGGGATTACAGTCTTAGCGTGAAACATTGAAGATATAAAACCATGAGATACAATAAAATAAATATACTGATTAGTTACAAAGATTTTAATTTTCCAGTATTTTCTCTGCGAGCTTTTCACTCCAGATAACAATCAATTCACGTTGTTCTTCTGTAAGATCGGCTGCTGAATGCATGTTAACATATATTTGCATAGGCATATTTTTGTCTTCCACTTCTTCGGCTATTTCACCAAGGACTTTGATCTGGTCTCTTTTGGAGAGTTCTCCCCATTTCCCAAAGTCGAGGTGTACACGACCCCTGTTTACATCCCGGGCTACTAACCACGAAACAGGTGCTACGTAGGAATACCAGGGATATTTAACCGACTGTGAGTGGCAATCGTAACATGCATTTTTAATGATTGTCCCAACTTCCAAAGGTATCTCATGTTTTTCAAAGATGTCCTGCCCTGAAACAGGTTGATTGTCTGGCCTGCTTGACGGAAATAGTTGGATGATTACAAATGCTGACAGAAAAAATACAAGCAGGATCTTCAAAATCTTCTTCATACTTGGTCTTTATTTCATCAGATCTTCAGCAGTTTTACTTGCCCATTCCATTAACCGTTTGGTTTCGCCATCTGTCAATGCTTTGTCAGGATATTTGTCCAAAAACTTTTCGGGTGGCATTTCTTTTTCTTCTAAAGCTTCCTCAATAGCACCCAATTTTCCAACCAATTTAGCAATAGAAAGATCTCCTAACTGGTCGATTAACAATTTCTTTTTTGCTTTATCAGATGAGGCTTCTACATTATGACATCCAAAACATGATTTCTCAAAAATCTGGTTTACATCTTCTGGAATAGCAAATCCTTCTTCTGGGTTAGGATTTTGGACTGGATTAGATTGAAAAGAGATAAATGCAGTTGAAATAATAAATACAACTACCATGGATAGCCAAATGATTGTTCCGGTTTTTTTCATAGAGTATAAGTTTATTGATTATTTAATATTGTAAATTTTAGTAATTAACTTAAAATATTGAAAATTGTTCATTTTGTATTTTCTGGCGATTGAATAATAATAGGATTATCACAAATCCATAAATGCATTTTGTATTTTTGCTCAATTAATTTTTATGGATGAAAAACATAGCTCAAATCTTAATCTTGTTTTTATTGGTCAATGCCTGTAATTCCAGCCAAAAAAAGGGTTCAACATTGATTTCAGGCAATCTGCCAAAAATGTCTGGTAAATGGCTTTATATTGAAGAGCTTGAAGTTAGCCGGATAAACTTATTAGACTCTGTACAAGTAGATTCTGAGGGGAGTTTTGAAGTTGGTTTGTTTGTTTCAGAACCCGGATTTTATGTATTAAGGTTCCAACCCGAGGATTATATCTTACTCCTGATTGAGCCTGACAAACCCATAAAAATTAATGCAACAACTGAAATTTTAAGTGAGGGATATGAATTGCAAGGATCAGAAGATTCACAACTATTGAAGGATTTTGAAATATTCATGAGCCAGCAGAAAAGCAAAGTTGATTCCCTTGCCTTCGAATTAAATGCCAACAAAGGGTCGCATAATTTTTATCAAAAGAAAAGGCAATTGGATTCGGCATATTTTGAGATATATACTTTGCAAAGGAAATATGTCATCAATTTTATTGAAACAAATCCAAATTCGCTGGTGTCGCTTATTGTAATCAATCGCAAGCTTGGAAATAATAAAATCCTGGATGAAGAGGAAGATTTTATATATTTTCATCGGTTGGATAGTGCGCTGATGAGCCAATATCCTGACAACAGTCATACACTTGATAACCACAATCGTGTAAAACAAATAAGGCTGGATAAATTTGACCGGTTTGTGGCTGATCAAAAATTGGGACCTGGTAAAAAAGCACCCAATATTGTTTTGAAGGATACCAGTGGCCAATTTATGTCGTTGAAAGATTTGGCGGGCAAAAAAGTCCTGATCAGTTTTTGGGCTGGCTGGAATGCCAAATCACGGCAGGATAATCAAAAATTGATATCCTTGTATCCAAAACTTCAGAAACACAACATTGAAATACTTGGAGTTTCGCTTGATGAGCATGAAAAAGTCTGGAAAGGGGCGATATCACTGGATAAAACACCATGGGTACAGGGAAGTGATTTGATGGGGATGAATTCAAAAGTGGTTAAGAGTTATAATTTGCTGGATGAGCTTCCGTATTATTACCTGGTTGATGAGGAAAGAAAGATCATCAATAGCAATAAAGACCTGGAAGAAATCATAAAAAACCTGGATGAATTATTTTAATAGCTTTGTAGTATAAAATCGATTTTGAAAAATAACAAAACATATTTTATTTCCGACTCCCACTTTGGAGTTCCCAATCGGGAGAAAAGCCTGGTAAGGGAACGTTTATTCATTGACTGGCTTGAAATGGTTAAAGACGATGCCCATGAAATTTATATCATGGGCGACCTTTTTGAGTTTTGGTACGAATACAAAACCGTTATTCAGAAAGGATATGTAAGGTTGCTTGGAAAACTGGCCGAAATCACAGACTTAGGAATACCAGTATATTTTTTCCGTGGCAATCATGATGTGTGGGCATTTGATTATTTGGCTGATGAACTGAACTTTGTAATCTACCCTGATACGCTTGTTAAAGAAATAGATGGAAAGAAATTTTTCCTGGGACATGGTGATGGCCTGGGAAAAGGAGATAATGGTTATAAATTTCTCAAAAAAGTATTTCGGAATAAATTAAATCAATGGTTTTTTCGATGGATTCATCCTGATATTGGAACAGGAATGGGTTTGTACTGGTCGAATAAAAGCCGGGTTGCCAATGAAAATACTGGATTGGAAAAGGTAAATCAGGTCGGCATAGACAGACTTACCGGATATTGTAATGATGTACTGCAGCAACAACCTGATATTGATTATTTTGTTTTTGGCCATATTCATAAACCTGAGATTGTTGATTTAAATGGAAAGGCCAGTTATTATAGTATTGGCGACTGGATACAATATTTTTCCTACCTGGAGTTTGACGGAAATAATTTACAACATAAATATTTTGCTAAAAAATCCACAGAACATGAAGGCTAAATCATTTTTATTGTTGGTGTTTAGTTTTGTATTATTTAACCTTTCTGCACAACATACAACTAAATGTTCCCATAAATCATCATTCGAAAAATCATGGATCAGCGATTCGCTCAATGCCATTTCTTATACCATATATTTGAATGAATTTAATTTTTTAAATCATGAGATTATAGCACAAACTGAAATTGAACTTGTTTCTAAGGTCAATAACCTGTCTACTGTTTCATTGGAATTACAGGACTTAACGGTTGATGCTGTTTCTGTTGATGGAAATTCTGTAACTGACTTTTCACATGATGGAATGATCTTAAACATTCCTTTAAACAATTCGCTAAATGTTGGTGAAGGTCTAACCGTTTCAGTAGATTATCATGGTGAACCCTTTCATGAAGGTTGGGGCGGTTTTCACTGGTCAGGTGAATATTGTTTCAATCTAGGTGTGGGTTTTGAAAGTATTCCTCATAACCTTGGAAAAACCTGGTTTCCATGCATTGATGATTTTCAGGACAGGGCTTATTACACAATTTATGCGACTGTAGATGCTGGAAAGGATGTCGTTTGTGGAGGTTTGCTGGAAGAAATCGTAAACAATGGAAATGGAACAAATACCTATAAATGGGTTATGGGCCAAACGATACCAACTTATCTTGCATCGGTGGCTGTAGGTGATTATGCCAGGTGGACCAGCACTTATAACGGTATCAATGAAGATGTCCCAATCGAAATTTGGGTTAAACCCAATGATTCTTCTGATGTGGATGGTTCATTTCAAAACCTGAATGAGATTTTAGCCATTTATGAAAGTAAATTCGGACCCTATCGTTTTGACCGGGTTGGTTATGTTGGAACATCAATAGGAGCAATGGAGCACGCCTGTAATATTGCTTATCCACATTCTTCCATCAATGGTGGGCTGGGGAGTGAATCTTTACTGGCGCATGAATTAGCACATATGTGGTTTGGTGATAATGTTACCTGTGCTACTGCAGAAGATATGTGGATTAATGAAGGCTGGGCTACATTTATGGATGGTATATACCAGGAATTTTTATATAGCCGAAGTCAATACCTCTCATTTCTCAGGCAGAAACACAAAGACGTACTTCATTTGTGTCATACACCGAGTGGAGTGGGAAGTTTTCTCCCAGTAAATCAGATACCACAAACAGCTACTTATAATGATTTGGCCGCCTATGATAGGGGAGCTATTATGGCGCATACCTTAAGAGGTTATTTAGGAGATGAAGTATTTTTTGATGCTATGGCAGCCTTCAATGAGGAATTTCAATTCAATTATGCTTCTTCTGAAGATATGCGGGATTTTTTAACTGACCATACCGGTACAGATATGAATCCATGGTTTGATAACTGGATATTAAACGCAGGAACTCCACATTTTTCGATAGATTCATTTTCGATAGTTCCGCAAGGCAATAGTGCAGATGTTACAGTGTATTTAAAACAAAAAAGACAGGGTCCTGAATTTATCGGTAATGCCAACAAAGTTGAGTTGACCTTTATGGATAGCAATTGGGAGCAGCATACCGAAGATATGTTTTTTGATGGCCAATATGGGATGTCAACTTTTAATATCCCTTTCAGTCCGGTGGCAGTTTATGTTGATTTGAATGAATTGATGAGTGATGCCACAACTGACTATAGTCAAACCATCAAAAATACGGGATTAATAAATTATGCCAATTGTTTTTTCAGGTTGGATGTTCAGGGTATTGTAGATTCTTCTTTTTTCAGAATAGAACATAACTGGGCGCCACCCGATAGCATCAAAAATCCTGTTCAGGGGCTTACCATATCGCCATACAGGTATTGGAAAGTTGATGGAGTTTTCAATGAAAATTTTGTAGCAACAGGTGTATTCAGGTACAGCAAAGGTTCCTACCTGGATGATGGTTTGATTTTTACTGAAAGTGATTCGGTGGTTATGTTGTACCGGCCAGGGACAGCTTACGACTGGCAATTATTGGATTTCACGAAAATAGGAAGCTGGACCTACGGCGACATCTACATAGATAATTTGCAAAAGGGTGAATATTCACTTGGTGTTTGTGATGATACCTTTGTTGGCATAAAGAAGATAGAAGCCAAAATAAAAACGGGTTTAATTATTTATCCAAACCCTTCTAACAAAAATTTTAATATTGATACCAATCAGCCGGGAACATTGACCATTTATAATATTGAGGGTAAAATTGTTGATTCCTATATTTTGGAATCTGCAAAGAATCACTTATCCTGGTCGCCAGGTCAATTGAATGAAGGAACTTATTTTGTGAAATTCTTCTCCACTCAGAATCAGATTGTTTCTTCTGAAAAGTTGATATATTTGAAAGATTAACAGAATTAATATAATCCCAAATTCAATTAGTCTAAGATCATTATGCACAAATATTTGGTACCCATTTCTGAATCTTTTTCGAGCAATGCTAATGATGATTATGCCTTTCGGATGAAAAAGTATATGAAAGATAAGTTTGACTATTTTGGAATAAAATCACCTGAAAGAAAAATCCTTAAAAAAGCCTTTACGGATGAATATGGCTTTCCTGAATTGAGTGAACTTGATAACATTGTGAAAGTATGTTGGCAACTGCCTCAGCGGGAGTTTCAGTATTTTATCATGGAAGTATTAGGCCGCTTAGCCAAAAAAGCTGGAAAAGAAAGAATAGAATTGTATGAATACTTGATTGAAAATAAATCGTGGTGGGATACCGTTGATTATATTGCATCCAATTTGGTGGGTGTACATTTTAGGCTTTATCATGATTTGATCATTCCTTTCACACGGAAATGGATGAATTCTGGTAATATGTGGTTGCAACGGACTGCAATATTATTTCAATTGAAGTATAGAAAAGATACTGATTTGCTTTTATTAACTGATTATATCCAACAGCTTCAGGGTTCAAAGGAGTTTTTTATCAATAAGGCAATTGGTTGGATTTTGAGGGAATATTCAAAAACGGATCCGGATTGGGTAGTCCGTTTTATTGAGAAAAATGAACTGGCTAATTTGAGCAAGAGGGAAGCCTTAAAATGGATGGAAAGAAAAAATATCGAAAATTAAAATAATACTGTGTTTAGGTGATGAAGAAATTAAAATATTCCTTGCTGTTTTTTGCAATACTCATTGTTAGCTTTGGATGCAATAATTCAAAAGTATTTGAAGAATACAAAAAGTTTGATAATCTGAACTGGAACCGCTTTAATAATTTAGAATTTGAAGTCCGTGTTGAAGACCTGGAATCGGAATTTGATGTTTATGTATCGCTCCGGCACTTACCGGAATTTCCTCATAAAGAATTACCCATCAATCTAACTATTTACTCACCTTCGGGCGAAATGAGGTCAGCTGACCATTTACTTGAGTTGGCAGATAAAGAGGGAAACAACCTCAGTAAATGTGTAGGTGATTATTGTGATGTTTCGATTTTGGTGCGTAAAGAGTTAAGCTTTTATGAGCCGGGGGTTTACAAATTCGTCATTGAAAATAAATGGAAAAAAGTTGACTTGCCGGGAATCATGGAGGTAGGATTAACCATTAAAAAGTCAAGTGAATAGTTTATGCTTGTTGAAACAAGTTCTTGACAAGAATACGGTCCTGCTGCAGCTGTGATTTTAGTTCATCAAGCCCATCAAATTTTTTTTCATCCCTGATGCGATCAATAAAACAGATGGTAATTTCCTGCCCGTAAATATCCTTATCATAATCAAAAATATGAACTTCGGTAACCAACCCATTGATGCCCACTGTGGGTCGTGTACCAATGTTTCCCATGCCAGCAAATTCTTCTCCATCAATGTTTACTTTGCAGGCATAAACACCTCCTGCTGCAATTAACTTGAATTTGTCTTCAATTTCGATGTTGGCAGTTGGAAAACCAATGGTCCTGCCAATTTTATTTCCTTCAACAACAACGCCGGTGATACTATATGTGTAACCCAACATTTTATTGGCAAGTTTTATATCCCCATCCATCAGCGCCTTCCTGATTTTTGTTGAGCTTACTGCAATATCATCAATATATTGAGCACTTATTTCTTCTACATCAAAACCGTACTTTGTTCCTAACTGATGCAGCTTTTCATAGTTTCCTTCCCGGTCCCGGCCAAAGTGATGATCATAACCAACAATTAGCTTTTTTGTGCCAATGCGGTCAATCAGGTATTCTTTGATAAAATCTTCTGATGATGTTTTAGCAAATTCTTTGGTAAATGGAATGATGATTAAATGATCGATGCCCAAATCATTTAATAAAGCAAATTTTCGATTTTGGGTATTGATGAATTTTATTTCATGGGTATTGGTATTCACTACCAATCTTGGATGTGGATCAAAAGTAACAAGTACAGTTTCTCCATTATTTTCCTTTGCCAGTGCTATCATTCTATGAATGATTTTTTGATGGCCTAAATGTAAGCCATCAAAAGTCCCTACTGTAACTATAGCAGTACTTGCTTTTGGAAAATCTTTTATGTCCTGATAAATTTTCAATGCTCAGATTTATTTTGAACCCATAAAATTATTATATTTACACTTCTATTGAAGGGCGGCAAAAATAATTAAATTCATTGAGTTGTTCTTCTAAAACCTAAACCAAGATGAATTGTTTGCTGAAATTTCGAAAATATAGCCTTGTTCTATTATTTCTGATTACTTGTAATTTAACGTTTTCACAGGTATTTGATGATTTTTCTGATGGTGATTTTATTTTCAATCCAGAATGGAAAGGAGATACATCCCAGTTTAATATCACCAATAGTAGTGCTATTCCAGCCGAAATGAAACCTGCCTTGCAATTGGATGGTATTGAGTCCGATACCACTTATTTGTATCTTGAGAACTCCGCATTTTCTAATTCTGAATGGCAGTTTTGGATAAAACTTTCATTCAATACTTCTGCCAATAATTTTGCGAGGGTTTACCTGGTTAGTGATCAGGCAAACCTCGAAAGTGCACTCAATGGTTATTTTATTCAAATTGGTGGTGCAAATGATAGTATTGGCCTGTTCAGACAAAACGGGATTAATTTGGAAAAGATAATTTCAAGTACAAATGCATTTACAGGAAATTCGACTAATGTATTGCGTATTAAAGTAACCAGGAATGCTGAAAACAACTGGAGCCTTTATTCAGATGTGAACGGAGGATATAATTTTGGACTGGAAGGAACTGCAATTGATAATACTTTTTTAACAACTCAATATTTTGGTATTTTCTGTAAATACACTTCCAGTAACTCAAGTAAGTTTTATTTTGATGATTTTTATGTAAATGAAATCATTATTGATACTGTTCCGCCTGTAATCACAAATATAGAAGTTATTTCTCCTACTGAAGTTGATATCCACTTTAACGAGTCAGTTGAGATAAATTCTGCTCAGGAAATAACCAATTATTTAATTGAAAATTTGGGGAATCCTTTGACTGCTATTCGTGATCAACAAAATTATAGCCTTGTTCACCTTGACTTTCAACAACCATTATTGCCTGGTATAAATTATAGCTTAACTGTTTCCAATGTTTTGGATTTATCTGAAAACCTGATGCTCCCCGAAGTTCACACAGTTACCTTGGAAGAGGTTAGTTCAATAAATCCTTATGAAATTGTGATCAATGAAATAATGGTAGATGTGAATCCAATTCCGGCCAACTTACCCGAGGCTGATTTTATTGAATTGCATAACACGACTAACCATATTATCAATCTTGAAAACTGCACCCTCAAACCTAAATCTTCTTCTGATCCAATTTTATTTCCTGCTGTAAATATTGAACCGGATGGCTATTTGATTGTAGTACATACTTCAGATGTGGAATTATTTAGTCAGTATGGATTTGTGGTTGGATTACCAGGTTTTTCATTGAACAATGAAGGTGAAATAGTTTTGCGAAATCAGCAAGGGAATTTAATTCAAGCAATTTTTTATACTAAAGAGTGGTATCAGGATGAGCTGAAAGAAGAAGGTGGGTGGTCCATCGAACAAATTGATCCAGCACAACCTTGTATTGGCCAGGAAAACTGGAAGGCTTCAATAAATGGAAATGGAGGTACACCTGGTTTTCAGAATTCAATTGCTGAAACATTGTTTTCAATTCCTGAAATAATTTCAGTTCAAACGATGTCTGATAATTCGCTTCAGATTAGATTTTCACATTTTATGGATAGCCTGAATCTTACCAATGTATTTGCTTATGAGGTTGATCAGGGAATTGGATTTCCTGAAAGTGCTATACTGGATGAATTACATTTCAATTATGTTGCCCTTGAATTTGCCAGTTCTTTTATGGAGAATAATAATTATCAATTAACAATAAAAGACACCCTGTACAATTGTGCTGGAAATTATATTGATATAAACTCGACTTATAATTTTATGCTACCAGTTCCGGGTCAACCATTTGATATTGTAATTAATGAAATAATGGCTGATCCTGATCCCCCGGGAGGTTTGCCAGAATTTGAGTATGTTGAATTGTACAATACAACATCTTCGTATATACAAATGAATGGCTGGAAGCTTATAATTGGTTCAAGTGAAAAACAATTACCCGATATCATCCTTGAACCCAATGAGTATATAATTATTACAGTAGATGAAGCAGCAGATCTTTTCGGAATGCTGACCCGTTCTTTTGGTTTTTCTGGTTTGGGGCTAACAAATTCTGGTACTTCCATAAAACTTCTAAATGAAGAAGATATATTGATGTCTTCAGTTAATTATAATGACGATTGGTATTTAGATGCTGAAAAGGAAGAAGGTGGCTGGTCGTTGGAACAGATTGATCCTGAAAATCCCTGCCCGGGAAAAGAAAATTGGAGGGCTAGCAATGATGAAAGGGGAGGAAGCCCGGGAATCATTAATTCAGTTGATGCAATAAATATGATTGCCCCAGGTCTTCAGAAAGTGATTCCTATCAATACAAATACCATTGAAATATTATTTAATCAAATGATGGATAATTCATCACTTTCAACTTTGACGAATTATGAGATTAATTTTGGAATAGGAAATCCTTATCAGGTGTTTCTGGATCCTTTTAATGAGAAAAAGATCATAATTAAATTATCTGACGAATTGAATTACCGGACAATTTATAGCCTGAAACTTTCGGAGGAAATCAAGAGTTGTATAGGCCTTTCAGTACCGGTAAATTATCAAATGGAATTTGGGTTAGCTGAAAATGCTGTGAAGGGTGACATCGTAATCAATGAAATTTTATTTAATCCCATTGATGATGGAGTTGATTTTGTTGAGATTTATAATAATTCAGATAAAATAATTGATTTGAAAGACTTACAACTGGGAACGATTGACATTAACCAGTTTAGCCCCAATGATACATTGTATAAAGTTGTTTCAGAAGAGAATAGTCTTTTTTTAAAGGATAACTTTTTAGTGTTGACTAAAAACTCTTCCATTGTAAAAGATCAGTATTTTACAAAAAATCCAGAGAACTTTCTTGATATGAATTCGTTTCCTTCATACAATAATGAGCA
>Ga0164315_10004574_pt1 | contig 10720 bp, 9 predicted proteins | sample GuaBasSedimGuay6_FD_113737 | JGI IMG/M metagenome (GOLD analysis project Ga0164315, IMG submission 113737) | Subseafloor sediment microbial communities from Guaymas Basin, Gulf of California, Mexico - Guay6, Core 4569-2, 0-3 cm | ecosystem: Environmental > Aquatic > Marine > Hydrothermal vents >...
CCGATGCGTCGCCGTACAGACCGTGTCAGCACCCGGTGCCAATGTGAATCCATTAGCAATGAGTTCAGGACAGGTCATATCTGGTGTAGCAGGATCAACCACCGTCAGACCCGTCAGCGTCACATTACCCGTGTTGCTCACCAGGTAAGAATACGTCACCGTCTGCGGTGCATAATTCAGCACACCAGGCGGATGACTCGTCGAAGTCTTAATAACCGTCAGACCTGGTTGCGGTGCAACCGGTATACACAGATCATCCGTCGCCTCATCCGTCTCTTTGGAATCCGCCGTCACCAGGTTATACAAACCCTCATCGTAACCGCCACCAGGCAGTGGACAACGCAGATTGCCACCCAGGGCCATCTCCAACTCAGTCAACGTAAACTCATGCGTCGCCGTACAAACCGTGTCAGCACCCGGTGCCAATGTGAAACCAGTGATAATCAGACCAGGACAGAACATACCCGTAACAGAAAGATCAACCACTGACACTTCCGTCAAGGTCACATTACCCGTATTACTGACCAGGTATTCGTACACCACCGTCTGCGGTGCATAGTTCAACACACCCGGCGGATGACTGGTGGAAGTCTTCACAACCGCGATACCCGGATCACTACCAAAATAATGACTTGGGTCATCATCCGTCACATCATCCAAAGCTTCATTGAGTATATTCAGTGGCGTGCCAGTAGCAGTTGCCAAATTGGCGTACTGACCTTCTTCTGCAACACCTTCTGCCGTGCAAGTGATCGAAGCATTGGGTCGGAGTGTGCCTACGGGATCCCAGTCACCAGGCGGACATGCGATTGAACCTATCTTGTCATCAACCACAGTAATTTCGGTTAAAGTCGTATTACCCGTATTTGTAACCACGTAGGTCCAGATCACAGGATCGCCAACCGGGATAAGTGGTCCGGTCGCTGTATCAGCATCTTCACCATTGGTGGACTTTTCAATCGTAATTTCAGGCTGGTTAACGAGAAATCCCACGGAGGAAGTTGCGTCCGTAGTTTGTCCATTATCGCAATTGCCCTCAGAGAGTAGCCAGCCACCGGCCTCAAAAACGATGGATGGATGCCCCGGAGGACTTGTAAAACCGTCAATCTTCAAATCGAAAGCAATATTACAAGTCGTGCCAGCTAGCTGGTGGATAGCTCCGGTGCCTTTAGAAGGAAGGAAATCAAGAACGTCGTCCCCCTGAACATCAAATATAATCGGATTGTTATTGACATCGGTACAGTTAGTAAAAACGGAATCCTCCACGTAGGCAACATCATTGCCCTGGCTGAAGCAGAAAGGGAAGTCATCACGTGGCGCGCAATCGGTGAGGAAATGAAATGCATCAATGGATAACGAGGTTCCGTTGGATATACTCCCGGCACCAAGTTCCACGAGGATGATTACCTGGTCCCCGACATATAGTTCCTTGCTCAGGACTTCCATTTCAAGTTGACTGTTACACGAGAAGGCAAATGCCTGACCCGGCAATAAGCCGAGAAGGACGAGTGCTAGAAAAGGTGCCTTACATATATTCGGAAATCGTACTTTGAGGCCAAGCGACGACAACACGTTCATTTTTCTCTCCCAAGGTCCATTTTTGTCAGGAGTCACTGACTCCTGCAATAAACAACTACAAAATCCATACCCAAAGCAGGCAATAGGACTTTATTCCCCTTAGCTCAGAGAAACCTCCTTGTTCCTGGATACCGTACGCCAAATCAAGCGTACGACAATTAATGCGGCACCAGTCGACCGGCCCCTCAATGGGGGCTTCAACTGGGCTTCCATGCAGCGGTTTTAGCGCCTTCCGAACGGGTCACAAGCAGAGGTGTACCCGTCTCCTTACGGAATGACGTCCTTGTCGGAATGTAATCAGGTTAAATACGCCGCTGATCGGCTGGAACTTCAACCGGTCAGCATGTTATTAAATGTACCCTTATACTTACAATATAGCTCAAATCCCAATAAATACAACCAATCTGTCAAAATAAACTGACTATTCCTGACGACTGAAATAGTTAACTTAACCAATTGCATACACTAATAAAATAATAGTATTTTTAATTGCTGGACTCTCCAGTTGAAATCGCAGTTTTGTTAACGGTAAAAGCCACTGAGGCAGTTCCGTCCGAATTAAATCCGTTGTCACAATTGCCTTCAGACCGTTGCCAGCCACCGGCCTCAAAAACAAAAGATGAATCCCCCGGAGGACTTACAAATTCATCAATCATCAGCTTGAAAGTAATAAGGCAAAAAGTACCAGCCTTCTGAAAGATGGGCCCGGTGTCATTGTTGGGAACGAAGTCAAGCATTTGGCCCCCCTGGACATCAAACTCAATTAGCTTGCTTTTGGAATCCAGGCAGGTGGTGACGGTAGAGTCGGGAACGTATGAAATTGTGTTGCCCTGCCCTGTGCAGAGAGGGAAAGCATCATCATTAGCGCAGTCGGTGCCGAAATGAAACGCGTCGATAGTTATCGTGTTTTCTTGTCCTCCGGAAATTTTCCCGGCACCAAGTTTCACTTGAATTGTTACCAGGTCTTTTTCATTAAACTCAGTGCCATCGGTTTCCATTTCAAGTTGACTGTTACAGGAGAAGGCAAACGCCTGACCTGACAGCAAGCCGAGAACAACAAGTATAAAAAAGGACATCTTACAGATATTCGGTAACCGAACTTTAAGGCCATGCGACGACAACACGTTCATTTTTCTCTCCCAAGATCCATTTTTATCGAAAGTCACTGGCTCCCTAATAAATAATTACTAAGTCCATACCCATAGCAAGCAATAGGACTTACGGAATGACGGAATGCATTTGGGTGAAATATACTTCTGTCCGGTTAGCACCCCCTACCGGTCAGCGTGTAAATAAATACTCCCTGTATGCCTTTAAATATAGCTTAAGGTTCAGAAAAAACAACCATTCCACAAAAAAAACTGATTGTTCCAGAGGAATGCAATAGTCGATCTAACTATTTAATTACATTAAAAAATAATAATAATCAATTATGGCAACTCTGATCGTGTTACTCACTACTTTTTGGAAGTCAAAAAAAACCCTGAAAAAATTCAGGGTTTTTTCACAATCGTGGATAACTAACTTATTCGTCTTGTTATCAAACCGGCTAACAGTAACAGTGAAGCCATCAACAACAGCCCGAGATTGGAGAGAACAGGTATTGCTTCACCCGGGAGTTTGACCTCAATACACAACTCATCCTGTCGGCTGCCATTGAACTCGGCAACCGTGGCCGTTACCAGGTTGTACAGACCACACTCATCATTACCGCCATTATCCAGTTCATCCTGGGTGAACTCATGGGTGGCAGTGCAGGTGGTGAACCCCCCTACTACCAGCGTCGTGCTATCACAGACCGGCGCACTGGCCGTGTTTGTATCGAAAAGTACTAACGTGCTCAGGTCCATGGTACCCGTATTGGTGACCAGGTAACTGTAGGAAACAGTGCCGGGTTCATCCAGTGGCCCGGGATACTGCGGCGAGCTCTTCTCAATTGTGAAATCCGGATAAATACCAAAATAATGACTGGGATCGGTATTCGTCACGGGGGGGCCAACTGGAATTATTATTTCAATACCAGGAACCACCGGAATACCGCTTGCGGTTCCGATATTGGCGTACTGATCTGGCTGTGCCACACCGGCCGGCGCCGTGCATACGGTTGATTCGCCAAGGTCTAAAGTATCAACAGGACAGGTCACCACGACCCCCTGGTCATCAACTACGCCAACATCGATCAGGGGTAGATTGCCAGTGTTAGATACCATGTACTCCCAGACAACCGGATCACCAACCAGGATATCAGGCCCTTCTGCGGGGGTATCGGCGTCTACACCGTTGGTCGATTTTTCAATGAGAATCTCAGACTTATTAACGATAAACCCCCCCGTGCTAGTTCCGGATGCAGTTAATTCATTAGCGCAATAACCCTCGTCGCTTGACCATCCACCAGCCTCGAAAACAATGGCTGGATCACGTGGGGGTGGGGAACCTACAAAATTATCAATAGTAAGTTGAAAATCAATTGTGCAAAATGAGCTGGAACCCTGCACTATGGGATTATCGGGAACAAAATCAAGAATGAGCCCCGGAGCCGGATCGGCGAATACAATCGGAGTACCTGCCGGGTTTTCGCAGGTGGTCGTAACGGATCCGGGCACGTACGTAATTGTATTGCCCTGGGAAGTGCAGCTGGTGAACTCACCCGCGGCACAGTCGGTTCCGAAATGAAATGCCTCTATCGTTAGCGTATTTGCTTCTCCATCGAAAATTGTGCCAGCACCAATCTCTACAGCAATGGTAACCGTATCGCCTTCATAATAAGAAGGGAACTCCACTGTTGCGATCTCAAGATGAGGGTTACAGAAGAATTGAGCAAACACCTGACCCGGCAGTGCGCCGAGTAAAAGGAACATCAGAATAAATATCTTTCTGATGAGTGGGAATCGAACTTTAGAGCCGGACAACAACACGTTCATTTTTCTCTCCCTGAGTTTAGTCTTGCCGGGAAACGCTCCTTCTGGAAAACTAATTAATGAGCTGCAACCCGTAACTAGTTTCAGAACACACTCTTCCAACCAAGAGCGCTAATTTACCTCAACGCTTAATATTATAGCCTACAACAACACCGGTCAACGAAAGTCAGCTATTGTTAGTGACAATTTTTTATGATATTCATACTCACAACAGCTACTTACACTAAGTGTCGGTCTGGCTGACTGCGAGCTCTGCACGAGGTCTGGTGCAAGAGCGCAGGCCAGCATCACGCCTGACTGCTGGCTTGCTCAACACACGAGAAAAGAGATATTTAGAAGAGATGAAAGCTGAAACCAAACAATCATTGATACCGATCGCATTGATTTTGGTCGTGGTCGCCTTGTTATTTTACATCTTCACAGGTGAACAGGACTCTACCCCAACTCAAGAAACGGTTGCACAAAAAGGAACAGAGTCTGTGGAAATCACTCCAGAGGAGGTGTCTGAGGAAGCAAGTAAGGAACCGGATGAGCGTGAGCAGGTTAAACCAGGCAGTGGCACGGCCAAGCGTATAAAAGCAAGGCCGGATCAAACAAGCAAAGTCACCGCACCAAAGTCCGAAGAAAATTCTGAAACCGAATGGGGAAACGACTTTGTAGCAGAAAGCACATTGGAGTCCGCACTGGGCGGCGATATTAATGACTCCATAGCAGTCAGCGAACTGACCGGTCAGTGCAGGGCCGGTTATGACAATGAAAAAAGCGTTCAGAGCAACCTGACCCGGAGGAAACAGAGTGTTGCTAAAGGTCAAGCACTTCCAGGTATTAAGTTACAGAGTACGGGTGAGACCCTGACATTCAACAAATTCGATGACTATGAAAATTATGTCTGGGACCGATTTGCTGAATGCCAGTCAACCCGGGGCATGTTTAACAAAGGCTTACGCGAGCGCCTGGCTCAATTGGCGGAAGAAGGAAACGTTAATGCCCGGTATCTCTATGCGATGTGGGTGCCCATCCCTACAGGGTCGAATGAAGACCAGCTAATTGAATGGATGACATATCAGAGTCTTGCCATGGATTTTACCTGGCAAAACATCAGGGAAGGTGAACCTCTGGGCTTGCTGGCATATGGCCGGAGTCTTGAACAGGCCGGGCATGTGTACTTCACTCCACCACATATGCGCTACGGGCCGGTTTTTATTATGGCAGCCCATAAATGTGGTCTGGACAATAATATCGTCAATCGGAAAGTCGATACCATGTCAGGATACTGGAAGACGCGAAAGATGACACAGATGACTAATAAAGTAGAGACGCTGTCTGATAAGCTCGTGAAGACGTTTTGCCATTAAAATAATGCTTTTTACCTGGATCCTGTGCGCATCTCCAATACAACAAGCGTTTCAAAATGTGAAGTAGCCGGGAACAGATCCAATAATTGAATGCTCTTAAAACGGAACCGTGTATTCAGGTTTCGTAGATCCCTGACCAGGCTGGAAGCATTACAACTCACGTAAATCACATGTCGGGGTTTGATTTTTTTGACCCAGCGGTGCAACTCCGGGAACCCACGGCGTGGCGGGTCAATCAACAAAGCGTCAAAACCTGAACTACCGGATTTGCGCATAAAACCCGGTAATGTGTGTTCGTCATACAGATCCATTTGGTGAAAATTTGCGGGCCTGAGCTTGTCTGAAGTATCGAAATAGCTGTCTATTAACACCCTCCTTCCACCGGATGATGCAAAAGAATCGGACAAATTACCGGTGCCTGAAAACAGATCCAGCAGGTGGGTCACGCCCAACGCCTCGAGTTTCGATTGAACCCGCTGTTTTAATTCCAGGTTCATTTCTTCATATACCTGGGAAAACCCACCATGGGCATAATCTTCATCCCATCGAACACTGACCTCACCCGACTTGAAATAGAGTTCGCAATGTCCGTGACCTGTGTGATCCCGTGTCCAGTCACCTTGATAAAGGTGGTCAAATTCAGCTCGAAGTTCCTGACGCATAATTTTACATTGGGGCACTTCCAGCACTTCATTGCTGACGGTATCGAGCATACCCATATATTTATGTCGGTAATGCAACTGCACACGGTTTCTATAAGAGAGACGACGGGGTGCCCCAACCACATCGATTTCATCTTCAGAGACACCCAGAGCACCGAGAGCCCGTACCAATGTCGTTTTTTTGTAGACCAGTTCGCTGTCGTAATCCGTATGCAGAAACTGGCAACCAGGGCATTGGTTAAAGTGAGGACACTTGGGTTCGATCCGATTTTCAGCGACTATATCCAGCTGCTGCAAACGCGCAAATTGCACGCCTTTGGCGCGTTTGTACACCACCGCAGTACCGGTTTCCCCCGGCAGCGTTCCGGCTACAAAAGTAACATTTCCAGCCTTTTTTGATACGCCCTGCCCCAGCGGGTCCATATGATCAATTTCAAACTCGACGGTCTGGTTTTTTACAGGTGATTTTCGATATCGACGCTTCATGATTGATTCCCGGCCAGCGTCTGGCGTTATTTAGTGCTTGCGATACTCAAGTTCTATTGTTGCAGAAATCGTAAAGTAAAAAACTGGTAATCTGATTTCAGTTTTAAAAGGAAGTCTGATGTGTTTTCATACGCCAGCGCATATTGGATGTATTGATTGTTGTTTGCCAGACAAATTGATGTATCTTTGTCATCCTCATTCAATCACCTTTTGAGACCTGCTACTTCGCGATGAACCCCAATCCCTGTCCCCAATTCAACAACAGTTACGCTCAACTTTCCGAGAGGTTTTACACACGCCAGCTACCGGTATCGGTTTCCACAGCAGGCCTGATTCGTGTAAATCAGTCCCTGGCCAAGCTGCTCGGTTTCGATCCGGACTGGCTGGAATCTGAGAAGGGCGTAGCGCTTATCGCCGGTAATTTCATACCAGATGACGCCGACCCCATCGCCACGGTCTACGCCGGACACCAGTTTGGCGGCTGGAACCCCCAACTTGGAGACGGACGCGCAATCTTGCTGGGTGAAGTCATTGCAAAGGATGGGGTTCGTTACGATATCCAGCTCAAAGGCTCCGGTCGCACACCCTATTCCCGTGGTGGTGATGGCCGCGCGCCGTTGGGGCCGGTAATACGTGAGTACATTGTCAGTGAAGCCATGGCGGTACTGGGTGTGCCAACCACCCGTGCTTTGGCTGCTGCAACCACGGGTGAATGGGTTCATCGTGATGGTCGACTGCCGGGCGCTGTGTTGGCGCGTGTCGCACAGAGCCACATTCGGATAGGCACCATCCAGTATTTTGCCTCACAGGAGGATACTGAATCGCTCAGGGTGCTTATTGACCATGTGATCAATCGTCACTATCCGAAAGCACTTGGGGCCGGGAACCCGGTTCGGGAGATGCTTGACGGCGTGATCGCACGCCAGGCCAGCCTGATAGCCCATTGGCAGTCGTTGGGTTTTATTCATGGAGTCATGAACACCGACAACATGTTGCTGTCGGGCGAAACCATCGATTACGGGCCCTGCGCTTTCATTGATGAGTATGATGCAAGCACGGTGTTCAGTTCCATCGACCATGGCGGTCGATATGCCTACCAGAATCAACCACATATCGCACATTGGAACCTGAGCGTACTCACTCAGGCCCTGTTGCCTTTTCTGGACGATAACCCCGACAAGGCCCTGTCCTCAGGTCAGGCCGCTATCAACGCTTTTCCCAAGCTATATCAAAGCGCCTTTCAACAGCGGTTACTGAAAAAGCTGGGGATTGTAAACCAGGAACCCGACGACGCGAGTCTCATACAGGATCTGCTCGATCTTATGCAAGCAGAACACACCGATTTCACACTGACATTCCGGCACCTGTCTGATCTTGTTAATCCACAATCGGCTTCGGGTGGTGGAGTCGGCTCCCTGATTGAGCTACCCGACACTTTCGAACCCTGGTTGGAACGCTGGCAAAAAAGACTCGCCAGTGAATCGGTCGAACCCATTCAACGCCAAGCCGCCATGTATGCTGCCAACCCGGTTTATATTCCACGCAATCATCTTGTCGAAGAAGCGATCGTTGCTGCTGAAAAACACCAGGATTTTGAGCCTTTCAACCAGCTTGTCGACCTTCTTGCGGCACCCTTTGAGTTTGATATAGCCAACACCCGCTATGCCATACCACCACGAGCTGAGCAGGTGGTCAGGCAAACTTTTTGTGGTACTTGAGTCGTAGAGATTTCGTCCAGGCGATTCAGACCTGTTTTTGTTTTCATATCTGTCTTTGTTTTCATACCTGTCTTTGTTCACCGGGCTTGAGGTCACCCAGTGACCAGTCACCCACGCGTGCCCTGATGAGACGGAGAGTCGGGAATTTAACCGCAGCAGTCATACGTCTCACCTGGCGGTTGCGCCCTTCGCTGATCGTCAGTTCAAGCCAGTTGGTTGGAATACTCGCCCTGAAGCGGATAGGTGGATTCCTGGGCCACAAGCTGTCGGGCTCGTCTATCAGTTTCGCCAGTGCAGGCCGGGTTCTGCCATCTTTCAGCACCACACCCTCACGAAGCTGTTCGAGTGCCTCTTTGCCAGGCTCGCCCTCAACCTGGGCCCAGTAAGTCTTTTTCAATGTATAACGGGGATGAATGATCTTTTGTACCAACTGGCCATCATCTGTCAACAGCAGCAGTCCTTCCGAGTCGTAGTCCAATCGCCCGGCAACACGTAGTCGGGGGTCATGGAAATAGCGACTCAGGGTAGTCTTGTTTCCGGATTCACGGAACTGCGACATGACCCTGAAAGGCTTGTTGAATAATATTATCCGGGTCATGATGTTCTTTAGCACCTTCGGGTAAGTTAAAAGCTCCTGGTCAGGCACTTGTGTTAAACATTGATCCAAACCACGAGCCTGAACAGGGATGATTAAAACTGATCCCAGACCGGTGTGACACTGCCTGGCAAAGCCGGGATATTGCCGAGATCGGCCCAGGGCTTATCCGGCATGTGAAAATCAGAACCACAGGAAGCCAATAATTCCATCTGCTCACATAATCGCGCCATATCCCTGGTCTGCTGTGGCAGTTGCCGACCTGAAATCACTTCCATGCCCTGCCCGCCCGCCTGAATGAAACTGTCAAGAAGTCGCTTCAGCCTGGTCCTGGTCAATTTGTATTTTAGAGGATGGGCAAGCACCGCAATGCCATTTGCGTCGCGGATCCACTGTACTACCTGGGCCAACTCCGCCCAGTGTTGTTTAACGTCACCGGCCTTACCATCACCCATGTATTTTTTGAACGCAGCATTCATCGAATCAACTTTGCCGATGTTGATCAGGTACTGGGCAAAATGTGGTCGACCAATGTATCCACCTGTCGAAAGCTTCCTGGCGCCGTCAAAAGCGTTTTTGATACCTTTTTTTTCCAGTCTTTCACCGATGCGCCTGGCGCGTTCTAAACGGGCACTTGATTGACTGAGCGCAGCGATATTGATCGCTTCGCTGTGTAAATCAAAGTTCAGACCAAGCACGTGTATACCGGTCGTTTGCCACTGTGTTGAAAGCTCAATACCTGTAACCAACTCTATGTCGTTGTGGATCAAGGGCACTTGCCGATAAGCATCGAGCGTGTCGTGATCGGTTATGGCAAGAGTATCCACGCCTTTTTCAACCGCGCGCATAATGAGCTGACGTGGCGTCAGTACGCCATCCGAAAATGTTGTGTGAGAGTGCAAATCAAAAATAGCCGGTTATCCCTGTTTAGTTGATGTGGTTTTATTATCGCATGCCCCCGCATTCATCACGTAAAATGAAAACCTTCAAATAACCGTAATAATGAATATTGGAGAATAAAATGGAGCATGATCACCGCGTCAAGTGGGCCGGCGACCTGAGATTTATCGGCACAGGCGCAAGCGGCCACAGTGTCGTCATTGATGGCGCTATCCATTGGCAAACCGGGCCATGATCCAGACCTGCGCTTAGTCTTCCATACGCCAGCGTATTGAGCTAAAATCAGTGGATGATTTTGATACCCTGATGGAGTGCCCAAAATGCGAGACGTTGTCATTGCAAGTTACGTTCGATCCGCCCAATCCCGTTGCCGTCCCAATGATCCGGGACGTGACTGGCTCTTCAAAATACGTACGGATGACCTATTGGCAAAATTGTTACCCGTAGCCATCAGCCGTGCCGGACTCGAGGCCAGGGATGTCGATGATTTCATTGTCGGCTGCGCCCA
>Ga0164315_10004575_pt1 | contig 10717 bp, 10 predicted proteins | sample GuaBasSedimGuay6_FD_113737 | JGI IMG/M metagenome (GOLD analysis project Ga0164315, IMG submission 113737) | Subseafloor sediment microbial communities from Guaymas Basin, Gulf of California, Mexico - Guay6, Core 4569-2, 0-3 cm | ecosystem: Environmental > Aquatic > Marine > Hydrothermal vents...
AATGTGTACTTCGAGACGCTCAAGTCCGGCCAGCGCCGCTTGTTTTTGCAATAACAAGGTGGACGTATCGGTTTCCGCCAGTAGTTGCCCTTCTACAATGGCATCGCCGGTATCCGCGATGACAGTGGTTATGCGTCCTTCAACTTCTGCTGCCAGTGTTGGCGCAGAAAGACTGTGTACCTGACCGACGGTTTCCAGCCATATTGGCAGGTCTCTGACTTCCACTTTCTGCATGGAGATAAGAACGGCTCTATCGTTGCTGGTGCCGTCGTTATTGGCGGCTTCTTCCTTACCGCAGGCACCGAGCAACAAGGCTAATAGCAGTCCGGTCATTAGGCCTAATAAATTGTATTTCATGTTTTTGCTCCTTTCCGGAGTACGCCGTTAAATAAAATGTCCATGACGCCAGCACTAAACGCAGGGGCATCATTGGTAAAGTGAATCTCAGGAATGGTTTGAATGATCGGGTTGGCCTGGAAAAAAAACATGTTTGCCGCCACGACCATGAAAGCAGCCAGCGCTGGATCGATATCATTGCGGATTTCATTTTCTTGTTGACCCTGCTGAACCATGGCCACCAGTCGTGAGAAAACTTCTTCAACAACGTGTCTGGCAATTTCCTGTCCATTTTGGGTACCCCCGGACAAGGTCTCGCGCAATATCAATTGCGTACTGCGGTTATGTGTCAGGATATTGTGGAGTTGACCGACGGAAAAATCAGACAGGCGCTGCCCGAATGTACCGGGAGCATCCTCCAGCGCATCAAGTAATACCGAGGAGCGCTGCACTGCGGCTCTCATGACCGCCAGGTAAAGGTCATTCTTGTTCTTGAAGTGGTGGTAGATGTTGGGTTTACTGGTATTGGCCAGTTTGGCGATGGCGCTCATTGAAACGGCGTCAAAGCCCTTTTCGGCAAACAGAGTTTCAGCGGCTTCCAAAATAGCTCGCTCGCCACTTGAATAAATTGTTTCACTGTTGGGTAGGGTTTGCATGGCTTCGTACTTGAGTTGCTCTGTTGTACTGACCGAACGGTCGGTTAGTATATGCCTGTCTTGAATCCCGGGCAAGAAAACCTCGGTCGGCCTGCCGCTGTTCGGGTAAAATTTGCGGCTTGTAATATGAAACTACTGTGCGGATTCAGCGTCTATTGCGGGGCGATGAAAGCAAAGCAATCAAATCACGGTTATATCTGATGATGAAAAATATAAAAACGAATTGGCTATCCGGCCTGCTGTTGCCCGGCTTGTTGATGGTTCTGCCCTTGTTGGCAGAGGCATTGGAGTTTGATGACATCAAGGAGTTTGGCGAGGTCTTTGAGATTTCAGCACAGGCTACCAGCCGGGAGAGAATCGAAGTCAGCTGGGAAATTGCTGATGGTTATTACTTGTATAACAACAAGTTCCTGAAGTTCAGGACAGAAACTCCTGGTGTGGCTCTTGGCACACCGGAGATTCCTGAAGGTGAGCGTAAGTTTGATGACCTGCTGGGTGAAGAGGTTATCAAGTTTCATGACAGGCTAACGGTCGGTGTTCCACTGGAGTCTGTTCCCGCCGGTGTTGACCTGATCAGTCTGAAGGTCCGTTCCCAGGGATGCCTGGAAGATGTTTTGTGCTACCCGCCAACCGAGCAACTGCTGGTTGTCAGCTTGCCTGCCGTGGCAACACAGGTTTTATTGCCGAAGCCGGCAGCGTCATTGGCGGACGTGTTCAACCAGCCTGCGACCGGACCGGCGTTACAGCCCGATGTGGCATTCGTCTACGAGGCCATTGGCCTTTCATCTGAAACCATCCTTGCGCGATTTACAGCACAGCCGGGCTATTACCTTTACCGGGACAAGTTTGACTTCCGGGTATTGGGTGACAACGGTTTTGAAGTTCGTGAAGTGGAATTGCCAAAAGGCACCATCAAGGATGATCCTGAGTTTGGTCCGGTAGAGGTATATTACGGACAGATCGAAGTACCAGTGCACATCAACCGGCCTGCAGGGCAGGCGCAGACCATAAGCCTTGAGGCCGACTACCAGGGTTGTCGCGATGGTGATATTTGTTATCCACCTCAATCCTTGGCAGTAGATTTACAAATGGCGGCCTCGGCTGAGGCCACTGGCAAGGATTCGCCAAAGACCACATCACCGGAAACAGAACCTGCAGTACAACCGGTAAACGTGGCCGTTTCAGAGCAGGACGTGCTGGCCCGGATGTTGCTGAATAACCCTGCCGGTGCATTGTTTGCCTTTTTCATAGCGGGCATCCTGCTGGCATTTACACCCTGTGTGTTCCCGATGGTGCCAATACTTTCAGGCATTATCGCAGGACAGGGTGAGCGCATGACGACAACCAGGGCATTCTGGCTATCGCTGGTATATGTGCTGGCGATGGCGGTGACTTATACCGTTGCCGGTGTATTGGCCGGGTTGTTTGGTCAGAATCTGCAGGCACTGTTCCAGAATCCGTGGATACTGGGCTTCTTCATAGCTATTTTCATAGCATTAGCATTTTCCATGTTCGGCTTTTTCGAATTACAACTGCCCGCAAGTCTGCAGACCCGGTTGTCACAGACCAGTAACCAGCAGCAAGGTGGAAGCCTTGCCGGTGTTGCGGTGATGGGCTTTCTGTCGGCATTGATTGTAGGTCCCTGCGTTGCGCCCCCGCTGGCCGCAGCCCTGATCGTTATTGGCGCTTCCGGTAGTGCCCTGCTGGGCGGTGCGGCATTGTTCGCGCTCTCGATCGGCATGGGTGTGCCATTAATACTATTTGGGATGTCTGCCGGCAAACTGGTGCCCAAGGCTGGCCCCTGGATGGATGCGATCAAGGCCGTGTTCGGCATTGGAATGCTGGCGCTGGCCATCTGGATGTTGGAGCGTATCGTGCAGGGTCCGGTGATTCTGTTGCTTTGGGGCGTACTCTCGATTGCCTGCGGCGTGTACCTTGGAGCGCTTGAACGCATACCCGAGGGCGCCTCCGGATGGCGGAGCTTGTGGAAATCACTGGGTCTGGTATTTCTGTTACTGGGTGCGATTGAAATCACTGGTGCCGCATCCGGCGGGGATGACTGGATGAAGCCACTTAAAAACGTGGGTTCCAGTGGTCGGTCAGTGTCGGCAGAGCATGTTACATTCCAGAAAATTAAATCACTTGCAGACCTTGATGCCGTCGTGGCGCAAGCCAACCAGGCGGGCAAACCTGCCATGCTGGATTTTTATGCAGACTGGTGTGTTGAATGCGTGCGCATGGAACGCAATACCTTCGGCGAGCCTGAAATACAGGCCTTGTTCGGGCAGATCCAACCGCTTCAGGCCGATGTGACTGCGAACGATGAAACCGATCAGGCGCTGATGGCCGAATACGGCATCATCGGCCCGCCGGCGATCCTGTTTTTTGACCGCCACGGAAAAGAGTTACGCGGTTTTCGCCTGGTAGGTTATTTCGCACCGGAAGACTTTGCAGAACATCTTGGAAGAGTATTGGAAACACCCTGATGCGGCGATTAGGGATAGTCCTTATATCCCTGGCGGCGTTGCTGGCAGGGTTTTATTTATCCGCTCAATATTACGCCGAGCCACTACCAGCTTCTTTGCTATCGCCGAGTGGCAACCTGATAGGCAGCCAGAGGCCGGACTTCAGTCTTGGTAGCAGTGAGGGAGCATTGGTCACACCGGCAGACTTTTCCGGTAAAACACTGCTGTTCAACTTCTGGGCAACCTGGTGTACCCCTTGCCGCCATGAAATGCCGATGCTGATGGACTTGCAAAGTGAATATGGCTCGAAAGGTTTGCAGGTTATCGGTATTGCGCTGGACGACCTTCAGAATGTCAGGACCTTTGTCCAGCAATATGGAATCAGTTACCCGGTCCTGGTGGGTGCTGCCGATGCCATGGCAACCAGTGCCGCTTACGGGAATGTCGAGGGCGTGTTGCCATATTCCGTCCTGGTGGATAAAGACGGGGTTATTCGCTGGCAATACACCGGTGAAATCCAGCCTGACGATATTTCCAGGTTATTGAGCGAGTTGCTTTGATATTGTAGCCATCTTCTTCAATACGGTAGCGAACGGTAGACAAGTGTAATTTTTTCCTTCAGACTTGGCGCCCCCCCATCGAGGAACGGCTATCCGTGATCAAAGTTCGCGTATTCAATGGTCCCAATCTGAATCTACTCGGCCAGCGGGAGCCCGGTCAATACGGGCAGCGCAGCCTGCTGGATATCATGCAGGAGCTGGAGCGGTTTGCAGATAGTTGCGACGTGGAACTGGACCATATGCAAACCAATTCCGAGGGCGGCATGGTGGATGCCATTCAGCAGGCGGGTGAAGATGAGATTAATTTCATCATCATCAACCCTGCAGGCTATACCCACACCAGCGTAGCCATCCGGGATGCGCTGCTGGCAGTGGCGATACCATTTGTGGAAGTCCATCTCTCCGCGGTAAGTGCGCGCGAACCTTTCAGACAGGTCAGTTACTTTTCCGATATTGCAGTCGGGGTGATCAGCGGGTTCCGTGGCGAGAGTTATTTACTGGCCCTACAGGCTATTTTGAATCGAATTGAACCCTGACGCGGGAGCGACGGCACATGGATATACGAAAAATTAAAAAACTCATCGAGCTGTTGGAAAATTCCAGCCTGACAGAAATCGAAATTGTTGAAGGCGAGGAATCCGTACGCCTGGCGCGGGGCGGGCAGATGCATGCCATGCCGGTTGCTGGATTGGTGCCGGCTATCGCGGCGCCACCGGTTGTCGGTGCTGTCGCAACAATTGCAGAACCGGTGATGGATGAAGATGAAGACCAGATACCGGAGGGCGAGGTGGTGCTTGCACCGATGGTGGGTACGTTTTATGGTGCTTCCAGTCCGGAAGCCGAGGCCTTTGTCAGCCTTGGCCAGACCGTCCATGTTGGTGACACCCTGTGCATTATCGAAGCAATGAAAATGTTCAACCAGATTGAAGCAGATTTTGCCGGTACCGTGGTGGCGATACTGGCTGAAAATGGTCAACCGGTTGAATATGACCAGCCTCTGTTTGTAATCCGATAGCCATGGCCGTACTAGAAAAACTTGTCATCGCCAATCGCGGTGAAATCGCACTTCGTATATTGCGTGCCTGTCATTCCATGGGGATCAAGACTGTTGCGGTGCACTCCACCGTAGACCGCAATCTGAAGCATGTTGCACTGGCGGATGAGGCAGTCTGTATTGGTCCCGCTCCCGGAACAGACAGTTACCTGAATATACCAGCCATCATTGCGGCAACGGAAGTCACCGACGCGGTAGCAGTGCATCCCGGTTACGGGTTCCTGGCTGAAAACGCGGATTTTGCAGAACGTGTTGAACAGAGTGGCTTTATTTTTATTGGACCACGCCCGGAAACCATTCGCTTAATGGGCGACAAGGTATCTGCTATCAAGGCGATGCTGGATGCAGGGGTGCCATGTGTGCCCGGTTCCGGTGGAGCACTGACGGATGACATGGCAGAAAATCACGCGATCGCCCTCCGCATTGGCTATCCCGTCATTATCAAGGCGGCCGCCGGTGGTGGTGGCCGTGGAATGCGGGTGGTTCATACCGAGGCCCACCTTTCCAATGCCTTGCAACTGACCCAGCAGGAAGCCCAGACAATTTTTGGCGACGGCACGATTTACATGGAAAAATTCCTTGAAAATCCGCGTCATGTCGAGGTGCAGGTGATGGCTGATCAACACGGCAACGCCATTCACCTGGGAGAGCGCGACTGCTCAACCCAGCGTCGTCACCAGAAAGTTATCGAAGAGGCACCAGCACCGGGAATCACGCCGGATCAGCGTGCTGAGATTGGCGGTATTTGTGTAGAGGCCTGCAAACGGATCGGTTATCGCGGCGCGGGTACCTTTGAGTTCCTGTATGACGGTGGCTGTTTCTATTTTATAGAGATGAACACCCGCATACAGGTCGAGCATCCGGTCAGCGAGCTTATTACCGGCGTTGACCTGATCAAGGAGCAGATTCGGGTGGCTGCCGGGAAGAAACTCTCTCATACCCAGGATGATATTGTCATACGTGGTCATGCGATTGAATGCCGGATCAATGCCGAGGACGCGGAAACCTTCATGCCTTGTCCCGGAATGATTGACGGTTTTCATGCCCCGGGGGGGCCTGGAATACGTGTTGATTCGCATATTTACGATGGTTACAAGGTACCACCGAATTACGACTCGATGATCGGCAAATTGATAGCGCACGGTGAGGATAGAAACGAAGCCATCGCCCGTATGCGGATGGCGCTTGATGAGACGGTATTGAATGGCATCAAGACCAACATCCCCCTGCATAAATGGTTGCTGCTGGACCCGGGTTTTGTCAAAGGTGGTTTTAACATCCACTATCTGGAAAAGCGTCTGAAAGCCCGGGCTGATAAATAAAAAACAATCATGTCCTGGCTGGAACTCAGTGTGCGCGTGTCGCGACAAAACGCAACGCTGGTTGAAAGCCTGCTACAAAACGAACCCGTGTTGGCTCTTACGCTGACAGATGATGCAGACGACCCTGTTCTGGAACCAGGCGTTGGTGAAACTCCCCTGTGGCCATCGGTACTTGTTACTGCGTTGTTCAGTGGTGATACGCCGATAGAGCCCTTGACCAGATTGCTCAGCCTGTTGCCCGGAGTGGATCGACCTCAGCAGGTCAATTTCCGGAAATTCGAAGATCAACAATGGGAGCGGGCCTGGCTGGACCGTTTCAAACCCATGCGATTTGGATCCGGGCTCTGGATAGTGCCGGGAAACCAGGAAACACCGCCGGATGCGGTACATGTTCTCAGACTGGATCCGGGCCTGGCATTTGGCACCGGTACCCACCCGACTACCCGCCTGTGCCTGCAATGGATGGATGACCATGATTTCCGTGGTCAAACTGTGGTTGACTATGGCTGTGGATCAGGAGTGCTGGGTATCGTTGCTGCTATCAAGGGCGCTGCCAGGGTAATCTGTGTGGATAACGACCCGCAGGCACTGGTTGCCACCCGTGATAATGCCCTGCGGAATGACGTGGCGGACAATATTCATGTCATGATGCCGGCGGAGTTTAAAGCGGATCCGGTGGATGTTATTTTGGCCAATATCCTGGCCGGTCCCCTGATAGATCTTGCCCCCGTGCTGCTGGCTTCACTTCGTCCCGGTGGATCGCTGGTGCTTTCGGGCATCCTTGAGGAGCAGGCGGAAGAAGTGGAGAGTGCCTACCGGCATCATCCTGATGATCTGGTCACCACGGTGGATGATGGCTGGGTTCGTCTTTCCACACTGGGCAACACGCAATGAGCACATTGCGGATATCCCAGCAACTTTCAGATTTATTTACTTACCTGTTGATCCCCGGCACGGCCATTATTGTGCCGGCTTCTTTTTCACGCTGGATCTTGCGCAGGGTGTCCCGTTGGCGGTGGTTTATGGCCACCGCTGCCGATGCCGCCTTTCAAGGCGCACGGAACTACGTTGATATTGAAGATGAAGTGACCTTCAAGAGGCGCTGGAAGCAGGTGGAACTGCTGGATGTGCGGGACTTGTACATGATGACGTGTGGTCGCACAAAGGCAGTGCTTGCAGAGATAGAGCATATTGCTGCGCCTGAGCTTGCCAAAGATCGCGTAGTTATCGGCATGCACTGGGGGCCTTCCATCTCCATTCTCAAATTATTGCAATTAGCTGGGCTTGATCCTGCTTTTCCATACCGTCCGCCGGAGAAGGAGATACTGCGAATCAGGCCATTTTATTACCTGTTCAGTACCATGGCGGCCAGGTATGTAGTAAAAACCATGGGTGAACGGGCGGTAACAGTTGGGGGGGCCAGCAAGGTGTTGCGTGCAATGATGGATCAAACGGGCAGCGTCATTGTGTTGATGGATGCACCACCCATGGCGGGGCGGCCGAGTTTAGACGGCACGGTTCTTGGTAAGAAAGCCGTATTTAATGGGGGCTTTCCAGCCATTCTCGCAGGCAAAGAAAAGGAATATGTCTTTTATGCAGTAAGCCTGCAAATGGACGACTCCGTCACCAAGAAGCTTGAAATGGAGGGTCCGTTCAGCTCAAATGATGCCCTGAAGTTTGTAAAGAACTATTCCAGCTTTCTGGAACGCCACTTGTCTTCTGATCCGGCGCAATGGCGTATCTGGCACGTCGTCCGGCAGTTCCTCAAAGAGGATGCTTAAAAATTGGGTTTTTCCGGTGTTGACTGGTAACAGGAAACCGCATCCAGAAGTTCCTGGCGGGCAGTTTCAAAACCTTTCCAGTCGCCGGTTCTGACCCATTTGTTCATCTCAAGGTCTTTGTAGTGCTCAAAAAAGTGCACGATCTGGTCGAGCAGCAGGTCATCCAGGTCTTCGACTGTTTTGATATGTCGATAAATGCCTGTGACTTCGGTAACAGGTACGGCAATAATCTTGGCATCTTCACCTGCTTCATCTTTCATTTGCAGTACGCCCACCGGACGACAGCGGACAACGGTACCGGGCAACATCGGTAGAGGCAGCACTACCAGCACGTCGACCGGGTCGCCATCGCCACACAGGGTGTGGGGTACATAGCCGTAGTTGCAGGGGTAATACATGGCCGTCTTCAACATACGATCAACGAAAATAGCGCCGGATTTCTTATCCACCTCGTACTTGATAGCCGGGCTGTTCATTGGAACCTCAATGATGACATTGATATCGTCAGGAAAATCTCTTCCGGCAGGGACCTGTTGCAGGCTCATACTTAATTCCTCAATTGGTGACCGATCATTATACCAATAATTCACTCGTCCTCATTTCAAAGCGAAGCATAAGCAATTACAATGTGCGCCCCGCTTTTAAAGGTATAAGATCAATGAGTCCGGCAGCACCCGTTAAAGACCAAATCCGTGGCTATGTCATTCCGATCGGTGGCGCAGAGGCAAAGCGCAAAGACCCGGTTATTCTCCAGCGTTTCGTCGAACTGTGCGGGGGTGAAAACGCCCGCATACTGGTGATTCCAACGGCCTCCCTGCTGGATGAAACCGGCCCCATGTACCAGGACCTGTTTGAAGATATGGGTGCCAAATCGGTCTGTATCCCGATCGAAAATCGTGACCATTGTTACCAGGAAGACATTCTTGACGCGCTGGAAAAAGCCACTGGAATATTTATCACAGGTGGTAACCAGTTGCGCTTGAGCACGATACTGGGCGGTACTCCGGTGGCTCGAGCTATTCGCCGGCTCAATGCTGCCGGTGTGCATATGGCGGGTACCTCCGCCGGTGCTGCTATCATCTCCGAGCACATGATTGCCGGTGGCCGGGGCGGCCCATCACCGCGTGAAAGCGGCGTGGTACTGGCACCCGGACTCGGGCTAACCAACCGCGCCATCATTGATCAGCATTTCAACAAGCGTGGCCGGCTGGGGCGATTGCTCGCGGCCCTGTCGTTTAACCCATTCGTCTGTGGATTGGGTATTGATGAAAACACCGCAGCGTTTATCGCACCGGACGGATGCATGGAAGTGGTAGGTCACGGCACGGTAACCGTGGTCGACCCTTCCGACCTGAGGCATTCCTCCATGAGTTATGTGCGCAAGGCTGAAGCGATTTCGCTGGTCGGTCTGAAGTTGCATGTGTTGGCCAGCGGTGCCCGTTTTAACCTCGAAACCCGTGAAGCAAAATTGGAGCGGGGTAACTAACAAAGTTCTAATGCATCCGGCGTGTTATGTTTATTGATCTGTTGATAAAGGTGTTGTTATGAAAATTCTCTCCACAAATGTTTACGTCGGCCCCAGCCTGTATGCACATTTCCCGGTCATCCGTCATCACGTTGACTTAGGGTTACTGGAAGAATGGCCGTCTGCACGGCTTGGCAAAGACTATATCGACAGTCTGATCGAAGCATTACCTGGCCTGCAGAACCACGGTTGCTCCTACGGTGAGCCGGGTGGGTTCATCCGCCGTATGCGAGAGGATGAAGGCACCTGGATGGGTCACATCTGGGAACACGCCTCACTGGAGTTGCAAAACGAGGCCGGCTCGGATGTCTCATTCGGTCGCACGCGCAGCGCTGATCAGCCTGGTCAGTACAACATGGTGTTTCAGTACAAGCAGCGCGATGTGGGCCTGGAAGCTGCGCGTATTGCCCTGCAGTTACTGCTCAGTCTCTTGCCTGATGAGCTGAAGCAGGAGCTTTCATCTGATATCGATTCAGATTTCAATTATGAAGAAGAACGTGAAGAGTTCATCGTCTTTGCCCAGCGTAAGGAGCTGGGTCCGAGTACCGCGTCACTGGTTAATGCTGCGGAGGATAGGGGAATACCCTTCCTGCGATTGAACAAGTATTCGTTGGTGCAATTTGGCCATGGTGCTTACCAGCAGCGCATCCAGGCAACCATCACCAGTAAAACACCACATATTGCCGTGGAGATTTCCTGTGACAAGGAAGACACCCACAACCTGTTGCGCGACCTCGGTCTGCCGGTGCCCGTGCAGCGAATGATTTACAACCAGCGCGCTGCGGTGCGCGCTGCCCGTTATATTGAATATCCGGTAGTGCTCAAGCCGCTCAATGCCAATCATGGCCGTGGTGTTTCGATTAACCTGACCAGCGATGAGCAGGTTGAGGCGGCATTTGATTTTGCGCGAGAGCATGGCACCAGCCGTGCGGTACTGGTGGAGAGTTTTGTCGAAGGTTTTGATCATCGCATGCTGGTGGTTAACAATGAGCTCGTTGCAGTTGCCAAGCGTGTCCCG
>Ga0164315_10004576_pt1 | contig 10717 bp, 4 predicted proteins | sample GuaBasSedimGuay6_FD_113737 | JGI IMG/M metagenome (GOLD analysis project Ga0164315, IMG submission 113737) | Subseafloor sediment microbial communities from Guaymas Basin, Gulf of California, Mexico - Guay6, Core 4569-2, 0-3 cm | ecosystem: Environmental > Aquatic > Marine > Hydrothermal vents >...
AGGTTCGCCTTGTACTCCTTTTCATATTCTGCCGTTTTTCGTACAAGGTTCGCCTTGTACTCCTGGGACAAATCCTATTTTTATTAATCTTGTTTGCAACACACCATTAATGCGATTGCCACATTTGAACCAATTGATTGAGCTTTGTGGTAACTTGGTATTTTTCCAAATTTATGATATGAATAACAATGAATAGAGTAAAGGAATAAATAGACATGACTGAACGCACTGCCAACGTCCAACGCAATACCCTTGAAACCCAAATTACCGTGCAACTCAATCTTGATGGTACCGGCAAATCCCATTTCGAGACGGGTGTGCCATTTCTTGAACACATGCTGGATCAAGTGGCGCGGCATGGGGTAATAGATTTAGAGATTATCGCTAAAGGTGATTTACATATCGACGCGCACCACACGGTAGAAGATATTGGCATTACTTTAGGGCAAGCCTTTGCGAAAGCACTTGGAGATAAAAAAGGCATTTGCCGCTATGGTCATGCTTATGTGCCGTTGGACGAAGCCCTGTCACGGGTGGTTATAGATTTTTCCGGACGGCCGGGATTAGAATATCATGTTAATTTTCCACGCGCCCAGATTGGTGAGTTTGATGTGGATTTATTCCATGAGTTTTTTCAAGGTTTTGTCAACCATGCTTTAGTGACGCTGCATATTGACAATTTACGGGGTAGGAATGCTCATCATATTGCTGAAACGGTTTTCAAAGCATTTGGGCGGGCACTACGCATGGCAGTAGAACTTGATTCGCGAATGCAAAATATTATGCCTTCCACTAAAGGGAGTTTATGAAAGAGAATGGAATCAAAGCGTGAGCGCAAAACGTCCTGCCTGCCTAAAAGCTCAATGCCACCTTCGTTTTCGAGGTTCAGGTTTTTGCGCGCAAAAACCTGAACCTCGAAAGGGCAACCATAAAGGATTGCCCCTACATTTTGCTCTGGTTCGTAGGGGCAATCCCTTGTGGTTGCCCTTAAGTTAATGGCATTGGCCTAAAAGCTCGACCCCGATTACCGCTTAAAGGCTTTATTCCAGTATAATTCTTATTATGTCCATTAAAATCAACAATAAAATTTACCAAGCCCTCATCTTTGATGTCGATGATACGTTGATTGACACGTCCCAATCTTACGATGACGCGATAAAAAACACGGTTAAACATTTTACGTCAGCCAAGGTGAACGACGAACATCTCAGTTTGGTGCGAGCTCACGGCATTTCTTATGGGGTCAATAACGATTGGAATGTGACTTGGCTTTTAATTGAGTTAGTCAAAAAGTTTTCCGCCGAAAAATGGGAGGAAATTTTGACAAATCAAAAACTGAACCAAATCAATGCAGAATCCGCACAATATCTTGAAATAAAAGATTTTTTTCAAAATATTTACGTTGGCAATCCCCCTTTCAATGGGCATGGTTTAATTGATACCGCCGAAAAAAAAATGTACATTGATCAATTTTTTCCGGCGCTCAAGGCACTTGGTGTAAAAATTGCGATTGTCACCAGCCGCCCCACTGATGAGGCACTTTACACGTTAAAAAATGTCAATGGTTTGGTTGGCGAGTTTATTGAAAATGAATATTTTATTATCAGTGTAGGCAGTAAAAATGCACAAGGGCAATTAATCGCTGAAAAGCCAAGCCCCGAACCCATTTTGGCGTGTGTTAAAAGGCTCAAAGTGGGGCTTAAAGAAAGTGTGTACATTGGCAACTCAACCGGTGATTACATCGCTGCCAGAAACGCCAGTGTTGATTTTATCCAAGTTGGAGGTAGCAATATTGAGAGGCGCAACGAACCAAAAGGCTTTAATTACCTCAAACTTGATAGTGTTAATGATATTTTATGTTAGGGGACATCACAAGTGCGATCAATATTTAAAGGCCCAATCTTTCTTCTTCTGGTTATCGTTTTGATAACTATATCGACTGGCATATTCATAGGGGCCGGATATATTCTTTCCCTTATGTTTTCGCTGACATTATTTCAGGCTTCACTGCTTTGTATAGGCGCATCATTTGTCTTCACCTTTATTATTTTTGCGGTGATGATTGACAAGCGGGTATTTAAAGTCGTACAGATTAACCCAAAAAGCCGTAATGTATTTGATGTCAATGGCGGAAGAAGTGACTTATAAATGTTTTTGACAGGGTATATTCCAAATAAATCTTTTTGGCTTCGTTACTTAGGGAATTCCCAAAAAATAATCATCCCAATCTGTCTGAATCAGGATTTTCAGGCTGCCAGGATTTTCAGGATTAATTATTAAATCCGTCAAATCCGTCAATCCGCTGTACTTCCAGTATAAAATCCTTAAAGGTGGCTAGAAACATGTCAAGACTCAAAGGTTTGCCAAACCTCTGAGGTCAGGCCTCACTTGACTGAAATTTTTTTTTCAAGTATTATGCCCCTCGCGTTTTCGGACAAAACTCTAACTTCACGGATAGCATCCCTGAGAAGGGATACTATCCGTTATGGCTTGGGGCGGTGGTTTTGATGCCATTACCTGAAAGTAACCCCAAGCTTCCATTAGGTGAAGGGATAAAGGGTTGTGACAATCTAGTTGGCCCAGTATTTTCATTTCGACATCATTAGTAGACATGTCATATTTGTCGATGAAATTGTGATCTCCTGATAGAATAGACAAATGATTCAACATACTACAGATGATCTTGCGTACCAATACCAGATTTTAGAAGGGGTTTCTCGAACCTTTGCATTAACTATTCCACAATTGCCACCAGCATTGTGCAAAGTGGTTAGTAACGGGTATTTATTATGCAGGATTGCTGACACGATAGAAGATGAGCCGAATTTAACACCCGCTCAAAAAAAACAGTTTTCTCAAGAATTTATTCAAGTGGTTGCCGGCGAATCTTGCCCAAAGGCACTCAGTCAAGCTCTATTTTCTTTACTTTCTGATAGCACATCAGCGGCTGAAAAAGAGTTGATTTTTAACACGTCCCGCGTGATCCGTCTGACTCAGAGCTTTACGCCACCACAACGTGCTGCATTGTACCGCTGTGTGCGTATCATGGCTGAAGGGATGGCCGAGTTTCAGCAAAATAGTAGCTTTGAGGGTTTAAAAGACTTGCCAGAAATGGATCGTTATTGTTATTATGTGGCTGGCGTGGTTGGTGAAATGCTCACGGACTTATTTTGTGATTACTCGCCACGCATTGCCCAACATAAAGCGTCCTTACAAAAATTAGCAGTATCATTTGGGCAAGCGTTACAAATGACTAATATTCTTAAAGATATTTGGGAAGATTATCGGCGTGGTGCCTGCTGGCTACCGCGAGAAGTGTTTGCCGGGGTGGGGTTTGACTTGACAAATCTGTCGCCGGGGCATTATGAGCCTGCTTTTGGTGAAGGTTTGACAGAGTTGATTGGCGTTGCCCACACGCATTTGCATAATGCCTTGCGCTACACATTGCTGATTCCGCCAGATGAAACCGGTATTCGTCGTTTCTGTTTATGGGCTTTGGGGATGGCGATACTGACTTTGCGGCGCATTTTAAAACAGCGCGATTTTTGTTCGGGTCAACAAGTTAAAATTTCTCGGCGCAGCGTGAAAGCGACGATATTGGTTAGCAATTTTGTCACCAGCAGTGATACCAGTTTACGGGCATTATTTTATTTACTGACGCGGGCTTTGCCTCCTGAGAAAATGTTACCGCTTGCGCCAAGTTAAAAAAATATTTAAATAGTGCTTGCTTTTTGCAATAACGCATTGTAGAATGCCTTCCATTCACTTTCAGCCGGCGTAGCTCAGATGGTAGAGCAGTCGATTCGTAATCGACAGGTCGGGCGTTCGATTCGTCTCGCCGGCACCATTTACCATGTCATTGGTAATTATCATTTATCCATCTCCCATCCCTTCCCCAGCGGCGGTAAAAAATCGCCAAAAGTTTTTCAACCACTCGGTTAAACGCAGAAATGTAGTCATCCACCATCAGCGTTTCGGTGGATGCTTTGAGCTAACCCCCCCCACACAACCCCCCCCAGCCACACAGTTCGATAAATTTTGTAATGACGTTTCGCCTTTAGGCGGAGTATCGTAAGCTAAAATTTTTGACTCCTTTTTTTGAAAATCTACCGTCTCTTGAACCGATCCCCTTTCCCCTTTTATATGCGAATTAAGAGTTAAAATCTTTGTGCTTTATAAAACCCTTTAGAAATGCATACGCTGTTGTTTTTGTTAGTGGGCTTAATCGTTTTTTTTTCAATGGGTTTTTCAAGTCTTAATTCGCATTAAATACTATCTTTTAATGGTAGTCCCGACAAAATGATGCTGGTCTTAAAAATCAATGACTTATATTGATGGTTCGCTTGTTTTCAAATTTGCATTTGATAATGTTTTTGGTCATAAAGGCATTTAAATCGGGCCCCATTTGGGCCTTGATTTTTAAGCAATCCAAATTACCAATTACCACTTCCCAATTATCACGATTTGAACACTTCTATTGGTTTGTAGGGACTACCCTTTTTTTTATTACGATTCAAGCCTTAATTTGCATTTTATCTAGCCAAATAAACCAAGAAGTTTTTACCATTTGGTGTATCAAGTAATTTCGCCAATTTGGTTAATTCGTCTAATAGCGAATAGCGAATAAATCACAATGTGTATGTTTCATGCTCTGATAAATTGTTTTTTGTTAAACCATAAAAAAATCAACACTTATTAACGCGATTTCTGGGAAAAAATGGACCATTTCCAAAATCAATTTTGGACTCCAAGAACCGTGTAAAGGAGTCCAAAATTGATTTTGGAAATCGCACCCTTGGTATATCTTTTGGAGAAATCGCCTAAAGTTATTATTGAGCCTCTTGCAAAACTCGTTTTAAATGGGCAGAAGGGGTAATGGGTGGAGTGGTGAAAATTGTGAATGAAAAGCATATCGGTAATTGATTGTTTTTTAGAAACTATAAACAATGAAATAAAAATGGGCTCAAGTTTTAATACCAAATGGAACCTCATTTTTACCACCCCAAGTAATGGGTAATGGGATCGATATCATTTTCTGGCTGCTACTTCTTGAAAATGAGTTTTTTACGGTAAACCATAAGTTAATTCAATAACTTATAGATAGCGGACGCTTGTGTCATTAAAAAGGAGTTGACTACTTAGGCAATTCCAAAAAATTAATATACCACCTACTTGAAGGGCTTACGCTACGGATTGCCCCTACAAACATAAGATGACTGTAGGGGCAATCCTTTATGGTTGCCCCTGACTGGTATATTATTTTATTTTTTGCGAGTTGCCTTATTACCTATTACCCATTACCTATTACCAGCCTCAAAAAGTTCCTCCCGTGTCTTTTAAACAAACTTCAGAGTTTTTTTTGAGCCACGACTGGGCAAATGATTTTTGGGCACCAAGTGGATTGGTGCAATCCTATCTTTGCAAAACCAGAAAGCATCGATTCGACACCAACGGAAAACGAATACACTCTGCCTTATGCAAAACGGCACTAATTCTCTAATAAAGAATAGCGAATAACGAATGGCCTCTGTGCAATAATATAATAAGTACCTTGGCATAAGTTATCGGGTATTTGAACACTGTTAAGTTATTGATTTATAAAAAATCACATTCTTGTCAATTTTTGCCTAGTACTTTATCAATGTTTTATTGACGGGTAAAAGGAGTCGGCCAGATTTATCTTGGAACTGTCCAAACTTAAGTTTGGACTCCTGTGACTCATTCGCTATTCGCTATTCGTCAAAAAGCCAAGGTATATTTAATAATATATAATATAATAATATAGTCTAAACTTATATAAACAGCCTGAATATCTCCAACATGACAGAAAACCACAAAACACCCCCTGCGAGCGAGTCTGGGGAAATGCAAAATATACAATCTCTGTTAGAAGTATTGCATAAGGATTTTGAAAAACGCCACTGCCGCTATCAGTTTTTTGAAAAATTGCTTTCAGTCGTGACGCTTATAGTCATCATTGTGGCAGCTTATGTGTTTTTTCTAATTTATGTGGTAACGACAGATATGCATTATGCGACTGGTTATTTTAAAACGGTAGCCACTCAAATTGTGCCGCTGTCCAACGATATACATGCTATCAGAACCGAAATGATGGTAATGAACCAAGCCGTAAAAGATATACACAGCATCAAAACAGAGATGATGACAATGAATCAATCTCTAAAAGATATACACGGCATCAAGACGGAAGTAATGGCGATAAATCAATCAGTCACCGTGGCTAACCAATCCCTACAAAAAGTTGGGCTGTCCACGCAACAAATAAGTCAGTCAATAGAAAAAATGCATGTTTCCATGGAACAGGTGAATAAATCTATGCAAAATGTGTCTACCGATATGACAAAAATGCAGAACTCTATGCTACAACTTTCGGGAGATATAACGAATATACACACGGATTTTCAAGAAGTCGTGGCAGATTTAGATACTTTGGTGGTGCATGTAGATAAGATTAAAATACACACGGGAATGATGAGCAAAGAATTAGGCGTGATGTCATACGATATGGGGAGATTGTCACATCATATCTCACGCCCGTTGGGCGCATTAAACAATATGATGCCAACCCCTTGGTAATCAGTGAACAGTTATCAGTTCTCTTCAGTCCGTTTTTCACATAAAAAAAAGCGGATTCTGAGAAAACAGTTATTAGCTGGTTAGGAATTCAGAAGTTCAGTACTTAATAACTCATATTACGCACAACGCTAGCTCGAGAGTCAATCGGGGCAACCATAAAGGATTGCCCCTACATATCGTTATATATTGTAGGGCACCGCTTTGTTCGCCCTTTCACCAAACATCATCATGGTATGTAACTTTCCGCTTTATTGCACAAACTGTGATAAGTCGAAGCAATGTGCGTAACATCAGTTAATAAATTGAGAAATTCAGGCGTTCATATATTCAGAAGACTGACACTTCCAGTTAAAAACTGAAAATAACTGACAACTGATAACTGATTTCTTTGCTCTAGCTGATAGCGAAGCTGTCAACTTTCGCGACGAACTGATAACTGATTTCCAGGTTAACGTTTTTTGTGCATAAAAAACGTTAGCCTGGAATTGATAACTGGATAACTGATAAAAGCCATGTCCAATGTCCAACCCACCCGAATCCTTTATATAGAAGACGATGTCGTCACAGCTGCTTGCGTTCAAACGCAATTAGAACAACGTGGCTATGTGGTTGATCTTGCCATGGATGGCAAAAACGGCCTGACTAAGCTTGAGGAAAAGTCGTATGATGTCATTGCTGTCGATTATCATCTGCCGGGTATGAATGGTCTACAGGTGCTGCAAAGCTTGGCCGAAAGCCAGTTCATGGTGCCTACCATTATGATAACCGGAGCTGGTAATGAACGAATCGCAGTTGAAGCGATGAAACTTGGTGCTGGCGATTACCTCATCAAGGATACAGACAATAATTACCTTGAATTGTTGCCGGGAGTGATTGAGTGTGAGCTAGAAAAACAGCAACTGATAACAGAAAAGCGGCGGGCCGAGAATGCCTTGCACTACCGTGATACTATTTTGGAAGCGGTTAGTTTTGCCGCAGAAAAATTCCTCACTTGCGCCCATTGGGCCGAGCCTATCCAAGAAGTCTTGGCCTGTTTGGGACAAGCCGTTGCCACCAGTCGCATCTATATCTTCAATAATCACCATAATGAAGAAGGTTTATTGTTAACCAGTCAACTTTATGAATGGGTAGCAAACGGCATCACCTCACAAATTGACAATCCCGAATTACAGAATTTTCCCTTTGAACCGCTATTCTCGCGTTGGGTAGAAATACTGGGGAAAGGTCAACCTCTTTATGGCTTGCTCAAGGATTTTCCAGAATCAGAAGCTTCGATCTTTGCGACTCAAGAAATTATTTCTATGGCGGTATGCCCTATTTTTGTGGGGAACAAATGGTGGGGTTTCATAGGATACGACGACTGCTTAGAAGAAAGAGAATGGCTACCAGTCGTGATTGAAGCTTTTAAAACGGCCGCTAATATTTTGGGTGCCGCCATTGAACACGAGCAGATGAACCAAGCACTGCGAGAAAGTGAGGCACATCTTGCTGAAACACAACGCATTGCGCATCTAGGGCATTGTGATTGGGATATGACCTCCAATACGAGATATTTTTCTGAGGAAACCTTAAAAATATTGGGATGGCCACTGGAGAATCATCTAGTCAGTAACGAGAAATTCGTCAATATTGTCCACCCTGATGATCGTAAAATCATACAAAACGCCGTTGCACAAACGATTAAGTTTAACAAACCTTATGACACTGAGTTTCGCATCAGCCGCCCAAACGGAACCATTCGTTATCTACACGCGTTGTCTGAACTCTTTCGTGATGAGAATGGCAAACCGAGCCATTTTTTTGGAACCGTGCTGGATATCACTGAACGCAAACAAGTCGAGAAAGAGCTACACGAAAGTACCCAAACACTCAGTGCTATTCTCAATGCGGCCACCGATTCCATCGTAATGACCGAATTAGACACCACTTGTGTCATGATTAATCCCGCAGGCGCAGCGAGGTTGGGGCGAACAGTTGATGAGGTTGTAGATCAACATCTTTGTGAATTGGTCGCACCAGAGGTGGCTGCTTCTAGATCTGCCATGGTGGAACAGGTTATTCACACTAAGCAGCCAATGATATTTGAGGACGAAGAAAGGGAAGATCTATGGTTTGAACATAGTGTTTATCCGGTGCTTGACGACTCAGGTTCCGTTATTCGCATTGCCGTGGTTTCTCGCGATATTACTCAGCGTAAACAGATCGAAGAAGCACTTAAAAAAGAAAGGGATTTTACTAATGCGGTTATCAGTGCCGCTGCTAGTCTAGTGCTCGTTCTTGACCGATTGGGTCGTATTGTCCGCTTCAATAACACTTGTGAAAAATTGACCGGTTATACCTTTGAAGAAGTGAAAAAACACTATATTTGGGACTGTTTTCTCAGTGAAGAAAATATCGAAATCTGCAAAGAATACTTTAAAAATCTCGTTGTGACGAATCGTCCAGCACTGCGACATGAAATTTACTGGGTAACCAAAAATAAGACACATCGCCTCATCGATTGGTCTCATGCGCTGCTTCCAAACGATAAAAATGAAATTGAGTATGTCATTGGCACCGGGATCGACATTACTGAGCGGAAACAGGCTGAGGAGGCTTTGGCTCACACCCTTGCCGAGCAGAAGGTTATCTTGGATAACTCGCTGGTAGGTATTGCATTTATCAATGAGGAACGGCTGTTTGTTCGAGTCAACCGCAAGCTAGAAGAAATGTGCGGCTATGCGGAAAATGAACTGAACGGTCACACCACAGAAATCTTGTATTCTTCCTCAGAAGATTACAACAATGTGGGTTTTCAGAACTATCCTCTTATAAAAAAAGGCGCAACTTATGAAATGGAACATTTGATGCGTCGCAAGGATGGCACGTCGTTTTGGTGCCGTCTCAAAGTCAAGGTGATTGATCCAAATGCACTCTCCAATGGTTATATTTGGAATCTGGAAGATGTCACCGAAAAAAGGCGTGCCGAGGAAAATCAGCGTTTGGCAGCAACGGTATTTGAAACCAGCACCGAAGGCATTCTCGTGACTGATGCTGACAACCATATCATCATGGTTAACCCCGCTTTCACTGTGATTACGGGTTATACACTTGATGAGGTTGTCGGGAAAGATCCTAATCTATTAAATTCTGGGCATCATAATGCTTCATTTTATCAAGAGATGTGGAAAAGTTTAGTTAAAACGGGGAAGTGGCAAGGTGAACTGTGGAACCGGCGCAAGAATGGCGAAGTCTACGTTGAGTGGGTGTCCATGGTGGTGATTAGGGATGCCAGTGACACGATTGTGCAATATGTTGCTGTTTTCAGTGACATCACCAAGCGCAAGCAGACTGAAAAACTGATTTGGCATCAGGCCCACTATGATGCTTTGACGGAACTACCGAACCGAACCTTATTCTCTGACCGTTTGACGCATGCCGTGCAAACCGCAAAGCGTCAACAAGAACAGTTGGCGGTCATGTTTATTGACTTAGATCGCTTTAAATGGGTGAACGATACTTTAGGTCACAAGGCGGGGGATCAATTGCTCAAGGAAGCCGCTCAACGTTTGATTGCTTGTGTCCGTGAATATGACACGGTTGCCCGGCTGGGTGGTGATGAATTTACTGTTATTCTGGGCCAAATTGAGAGCATGTTAAACCTCAAAACCATTGCGGAAAGAATTCTAAATAATTTGTCTCAGCCGTTTAAGCTTGATAACCATAAGATAACCATTGCCGGTAGTCTCGGGATAGCCTTATTTCCTGAAGATGGAGCGGACGCTGAAACTTTGCTTAAAAATGCTGACATCGCTATGTACCAAGCGAAGGAAGGTGGGCGTAATGCTTACCGATTCTTTACCCAACAGATGAACGTCCTAGTCACGGAACACCAGCGACTAGAAAATGCGCTACGCCGTGCTTTAACCTGTGGTGAATTTACTTTGCACTATCAGCCCATTCTTGGGCTTGATTCTGAACAAATTATTGGCGTTGAAGCGCACCTTCGCTGGCCATTGCCAACAGAACACCAAAGGTTTCCTGAGCAGTTTCTCCCGGTAGCCGAAGAGACGGGTCTGATTATTCCCATTGGACAATGGTGCCTCAAAACAGCAGTCCACCAATTGAAAGAATGGCACAA
>Ga0164315_10004577_pt1 | contig 10717 bp, 4 predicted proteins | sample GuaBasSedimGuay6_FD_113737 | JGI IMG/M metagenome (GOLD analysis project Ga0164315, IMG submission 113737) | Subseafloor sediment microbial communities from Guaymas Basin, Gulf of California, Mexico - Guay6, Core 4569-2, 0-3 cm | ecosystem: Environmental > Aquatic > Marine > Hydrothermal vents >...
ATAGATTATTGCATTCGTCAAAAGACTCGCGTATGATGCGTTGCGTTTTTGACAAGCCGATGTGCTTTTGAAAAAGACCAAGGTAACTTTTCACATTAATGGATGTTTAAGTAGTAAATGATAGTATTATTAATTACTAATATAGTCTCTCTATTTTAAATTTGTTGGGATTGTTACCAAAACATTAGACGAAAAAGGAGTTAGTAAAAATCTCCCTTGAAGTCTACGGTGAGATTTCAAGAACAACTTTTTTATTTAACCCGTTTGGAAGAGAGGCTATTTTGATTATTATATAATTATATTATTAATTCCTAACTTTAGCATCAAGCAAAAGGTATTTAATCCACTTCAAATCGGAGTATTTTCATAGTGAGTAACCACTCTACTGCCAAAACTCAATCCTTATTGTCGATGACTACCCTGAAAAAATCGACTTTTGCTCTATGCACCTGCACCTTCGCAGCCTTAAATCTCAATGCGCCTCAAAGTGTGGCGGAAGATAATAATATCACCGATAGTTTGTTAGGGACATTTGAGGCCACCGTTCAGGCGGCCATGGCAACCTACAATGTGCCCGGGGTCGCCGTTGCCATTGTGGAGGGTAATGACATTGTCTATGCCAACGGTTTTGGTTGGCGTAACCGTGAAAACCAAGAACCCGTCACGCGTTACACTCGATTTCAGCTCGGTTCAATGACCAAACCCATGACTGCCACGATGGTTGCCACATTGGTTGACGATGATTTACTGAAGTGGAAGCAACCGGTGGTTGAAATCTGGCCTGGTTTTACTCTGCCTACCGAGGAACTGACGCAGAATGTTCAGGTACGCCACCTGATGCAGATGAACACCGGCTTAGGTGATGAAGACCCATTTACGAGCTTTTACAATATAACACTCAATGGCGTTTCTGCTGAAGAGACACTTGAGTCATTGGAAGGGCTTCCGATCTTGGCTGAGTTGGGTCAGGTATTTTATTCCAACAGCTGCGTCTTTGCTTCCGCCGGTTTTATTGCGGCCATCGCCTCTGGGGCCGAGTATGGTGATCTGTTCAATGGCTATAATGGCTTGATGCAAGAACGTATTTTCAACCCCATTGGCATGGACTCGGCTCGGTTCACTTTTGACTTGCCAGCGGTTGGTGGTGACTATGCCACTGGTTATGCCTTCAACCTCGTGACAAATACGATTGACCCTTTAAATAATCCTAATCCGCCGAACGCTGAGGGCTATGCACCGGCGGGCTGGATTTCTGCTAATGCGGAGGACGTGGCACGCTACCTCATCACGCAACTGAATAAGGGTATTGCGCCCAATGGCAACCGTGTGGTTTCCGTCAAAAACGTGATGAAAACACGACAACCTAAAATGGAGATAGTAAATAATACCGCATTCTCCACACTGTACCCGTTGGCTCAATCGCTTCACTACGGCACGGGTTTGGTAGTTGCTGAACAAGTCAATGGAGTGAAAATGATAGGACATTCCGGGGGAAATTTTGGCTTTGTATCGAATATGGCCTTTATCCCAGACGCAGATGTTGGGATCGTCATCCTAACCAATCGAAATTTCTTTGATGGTTATTTCAGTGCGGCTCACTTTATAGGTGCGGTTCGGGACAGTTTCTTTGAATTGGTTTATAACCTCGAACCAACCGTTGCAGAAGCGTATGCCCTTCAATACCAACAGTTCCTAGCACAAATCGCAATGCTTCGGGCCATCATGCAGGTGAACTTTCCCCCTAGCACTGTTGCACCCTACCTCGGCAACTACGATGAAGGTTGGCAAGTTGAACAGCACCCTGATGGAACATTGTGGCTGGTATTGCAAGATGTACATGAATATCAACTGGTTTTGTTACCGGATGGCCGTTACATAATCAGCAACAACGGTGTTTATGGGACACCTGTCATATTTTCAACAAGTGACAATGGCACCATGACGATGACGATAACCATGATGATGGTAACCACAGGCGCAGTCGCAACCAAAACCGTTGGCAAGCTTGACTAATAACTACAAGGATTAGTTATAAGTAATGAATCATAAATTTTCGGGTATTTTGCCGAAGTCGAAAGGGCAACCATAAAGGATTGCCCCTACAAGAACAAACGATATTGTAGGGGCAATCCCTTGTGGTTGCCCTTCTAAGTTTGGCTACCCAGTCTAAAGCTTACCAATCCGAGACTTTCTTCACTAACCTCTTTAGCCAACGAGTATAAAGTGTCCGGCTGAACAATGGTTGGCGGAATGAGCAGCTCACGGCGTTTGCCTTCACGAACAGTAAATACCAAAGCGGATTTCGACAGGCATTGAAAAAAACCGCCAGGCTGCAAAATACCGCCAGGCTCTATCAGGAGTGCAAGGCGTACCTTGCAAGTGTCGCTACCCAATCTAAAGCTTACCAATCCGAGACTTTCTTCACTAACCTCTTTAGCCAACGAGTATAAAGCGTCAGGCTGAGCAATGGCTGGCGGGATGAGTTGCTCACGGCGTTTGCCCTCGCTATCAATAAACACCAAAGCGGCCACCACCATGTTACGGATGCTATCCCTTCTTAGGGATAGTATCCGTTTGTTTTAAAACGTTACGGATGCTATCCTATTCAATCACAAACAAAAGTTGCCGTTCACCGTTAGGATAAATCAGCACCACATCCGCTATCCCATCGCCATTCGCATCAGGAATAGACTCAACTTGCAGAGTGTCTGTCGTGGCTTTTCGCCAGTGGTATCTTGCCACAGGGCTTTTGGTATTAAATTAATTTGGGGACGCTGGAACGTCACAGTATTCCAACGCGCTGGTGTTGGAACCTGAGCGATGGTAAAGCGTAGCGAAACCCATCTTACGCTTGCTCCCCGGACAGGAATATTCTCTATTTTATTAGAGTATTCCAGATAAATATTTTGGCCAAAAACCTCTAAGGTTTGCCAAACCTCTGAGGTTTATAACTTAATAAGCTTTTTCGTTTCAGATTCACTGGCACACCAGTACGAATTTATTGAAACGTGTTGTCGCTTAAAACCCGATGTTTTCGCCAATAACAAACCGCCAATAACAAACGCGAGAAATCCGAGTTCTAAAAGAAATCGGATTTCTTTCCCAATTTCCGTTCAGTTTATGTTTAAATCAGCCATTGAAGTGATACCAGATTTGGTAGCGAAGCTCGAAATGACACATCGTTGGGCTGGGAACGATAAAACGTATGTTTATGGATGGACACTCTTTTTATGATAGGCCTAAAAAAAGCCCCTTGGCTCATTGAGCTTTGGGGCTGTTTCATTAGCCGGTTATTAAGAATGGGTAGAACTTTGTGACACCCATCATTATTTCCATTATTTATGGTGGGTTTCGCTATCGCTGTTGGATGGGTAGCTTGTTCTAGTTGTAAGGTTGTAAGTCCACCTCAAAAGTTTGTGAACCCTCTGTCGTTACCACAGTAGGTACATATAATTGTCCGGTGCCTAGGCCCGAACATCGGGCACTAGGATCGCTTTGCGGCAATTGAGTTTAGCGTAGCATTATCGCGCAGAACAGTGGGAACCACTAAGGGATTGCTACTTTTTTGCACGTAAAGTGCGTAAAACGTATATTCCCCTGCCATGTCAGATGGCACTTTAAATTCAAACACCGAATGCACTGTTTCTGACGGATTGATACCGGTTTTAAAGGGCAGTGGCTCCAAACTAAACGAGTGTGACCTCAATTTGATGTAACGTTTTTTTGTAAGCCACCCAGGGCCGTATCGATCCCACCATCTTCGGCCGTTTGGTGGGCAACCAAAAGACGTTGGGTGGTTACATTAATATTATCTACATCAAACGGAGGTAACACTCAACTAAACTGTTCTGATGGTGAGGAAGTTATAAACTAATAACTCACCAGTGGGCTGTTGCGCGGCTATCCATAAGAACGTGACACGCCCGGCGATTCGGCCACCTTAACCGTAAGGGTTTCGCCAACATCGTAGAATTCTTTCAGGCCGTCAAATTTGATTTCAGCTAACGACTTTTCAGCTAACGACTCTTCAACGCGAACCGGTACCGTGTTGGTACGGGTTAATCCGTCAGTTTATGAGCCGTCTCCCGTTGTATCAGAGCCATCGGTGGAAACATTACAGACAGAATCGTGGCATGTTTAAAGCGAGGCACACAGCACACTTGTGCTTTGCAATTTATCAATACTTGCTAGCCAAATTTGAAAATCTGTCTCTGTTGGTTCGCACAAATTAGTCTCATTGAACCGAAAATATCTTAAGTCAGTGAGATTCATTAAACTGAATGGTAATGAGTCAGTCAGTTGGTTGTGATCCAGCCTAAGAGCCGTCAATTGGCTCAAATTTCCCAATTCGCTCGGAACCGGCCCACTTAGTTGGTTGACAGACAAAGAGAGCGTTGTCAGCTGGCTCAGATTTTTCAACTCTGTAGGGATGGAACCACTCAGTTGGTTTACTGATAGAAAGAGGCCGGTCAACTGGCTCAAATTCCCCAATTCGCTTGGAATCTGCCCACTTAGTTGGTTGTAGCCCAACCTGAGTTCAGTCAACTGGCTCAAATTGCCCAATCTGGTATGAAGATTCTCGCTTAGGTAGTTATAGGACAAATCAAGTTTCGTCAACAGGTTCAGATTCCCAAGTTGGGTCGGGAATGAACCGCTTAGTTGATTCCAACTCAAATCAAGTTCAATCAACAGGCTCAAATTTCCCAACTCGGTCGGGATAGGGCCGCTCAGTCCAGCTTTGTTGGGGTGACTGTGTTTGTTGCTAGTCAAATTGCCTAATTCGCTCGGAATCTGCCCACTTAGTTGGTTGTCGCCCAACCGGAGTTCGGTCAACTGGCTCAAATTTCCCAATTCGGTAGGGATGGGGCCGCTCAGTTGATTTCTTGATAAATCAAGTTCCGTCAACTGGCTCAGGTTGCCCAACTCGGTAGGGATAGAGCCGATAAAACCGATGTATTTGCCCTGTTGTTGGTCGTAATGTCGGTTCCCAAACAAATAAAGTCTCGTCAACTCGCTCAGGTTGCCCAACTCGGCCGGGATGGGGCCGTTCAGGCTTTGATTGTCTCGGTCAATTGTCGTCACATGCCCCGCGCTACAATCGACACCCGTCCAACTACATGGCGTATCCGTCACATTCCAGTTGTTGCCGGGACTGTCATTCCAATTGGCACCATCGGTATTGGTATAAAGTGCCACCAAAGCTTCGCACTCCAGTTGGGGAATTTCGGTGACCGCTGTGCAGCCCATTACCGCCTGTGCGTGGGATACACAGGTTAGTATATCTACATCACTATAGAGAGTGGAAAATAACTTGACTCCCGGTTCTGAAAAGTGACCATTACCGTCGCCCAAGTAAACTTTTGTCGTGCGCGACGTATCCCACCAAGCTTCGTGGGCAATCAGATCAACATGACCATCCAAATTGAGATCGCAAGCATTTGCCCAAGCACGGAATTGGTCAGATGTCCCGCCTTCATTGGAAGGGGCAAAATCAATAGACTCTTCAATGGCACCAAATTGACCTGCACTTTGGCCAAAGGCAATGTAGGCTTGCCCCAAATCGCTAACGTCGTCATCAGGGGGTAAAAAGACATCAAAAGCACTGTCAGCATCAAAATTGGCGATGACTGCTACTTCACTACCTTGACCCTGACTGGTACTGAGCAAGTGTTGTGGATTTGCTGCAAAGGTACCATCACCCTGTCCTTTCAGCATGTTGAGAACGGTAGGATGACTACCACCGGATGCGAAGCTGTGAAACACAATGTCAGCATGACTATCACCATCGGCATCAGCTAAAGTCACCAAAGCTGTCCATATGCCTGTTATAAAGGTGGTAGGGGTACCACTGAAATCAAAACTGCCATCCGCTTGCCCAAGTGCCACTTTGTATTCATAAGTTTTTTCCATGCCAGAACCTGGCCGCGTAAAAAGAACCAAATCATCATTTTGGTCACCATTCAAATCAGCAGCGGGTAACGGGAACCATTGATTTGAAGTAGCACCACCATACCAAGCACCCAGATGATTTTCAGTGAAACAGCCGTTACCATCGGGTACCAATCGGGAATAGCAAGCGTTGTTGTTCGTCGAATTCCACCAAAAGGCAAGAAAGTCCACATTGCTCAGGGGTATAACTTTGACCGGTTGGGTAAAATCCAAACCGTTATCGCAGGGGGGTGGTACAGAGAGTGTCAAATCTATACCAGTGCTTAAATCAGGTATGCTTCCTTGCACGAGCGGTACAACGCGGATATCAGTTGCGCTTGTTGTGGCTTGTTGTGTACAAGACAACGTCTTGAGTTTGTGCCTGTACAACGGATGAAATACCGAGTGCAAGTGGCCCTGCTATGAGTGCAGGCAGTGTTTTTTTGTTGGACATGGTTATGTCCTCCATTTAGTTAATAAAAGTGCTTTATAAAAAATATGGTCGTGCGTTTTTACCTTATCGCTACCAAGTGAAAAGTTTGTTTATTAAAATAAATGAATATTTTTGAGGGGAGTTAGTCCATGCCAACGGCAATTTTTTGATGAATACGCAAAATTAATCCTTAAGCTTTTTGGCGTGGTCCCCATGCGTCCGCATGGCCTCAGCGAGGGTAAAACGCTTTAGGGCGATAGCATTCACCCACCAACGTTTGCTATGTTACTCAGCCAAACTAAAGTTTGGACTCCTAACAAACTAAAGTTTGGACTCCTAAAAGTTTTAATCACCTCCTTTTTATCAAGTAAGCGTGGGATGGGTAGTGGTGGGATACCGCATCTTTGAGTTTGTCGAAAAGAAAGTTGCTTAATTTAATCGTACAGGGATGCTGGACTCTGTTTGCAACTGAGTCCGCACGTTTCAGTCCTAAAATGTTACTTTCGTCTTGCAAATCCCGTCCAGCCAAACTAATCCCAAAACCACTTATTAGCTGATGTTACGCACATCAATTTAATACCATTACGGAATCTTAATGCGTAACATCAGTTAATAATTATGATTATGGATTCCCGCTGTAGCAAACATTACGGAATCTTAATGCGTAACATCAGTTATTAGTTATGTATTAGTCATTAACCAATACTAACTATAAAGTAGAGTATATAGTTTCATAAAACCTTTATGAACTTTTGATTTTCTTCTAACGGCTCGTTGGCTCTTGGTTTTTATCCGGGAATGAAGCGTATCCGTTGTACTATCCTCTAACGGCTCCTTGGCTAAATCATTCAGGTTTTAGAAACAGCCACTTGATATCAGCCGGTAAAAAATGCGGCCCTATCCGGAAAAGAAGTTGTACTCTTGTACTCTTACTAATAACTTGAGCCAAGTTTAAATCATTCAGGTTTAGCCTAATGGCACGCACGATAGGAATTAAGTTCCAGGGGCGTTGCCCTAGGCTATATTAATTTCGCACCAAAGGGGCTTTAAAACTTTTTAGCCCCTTTGGTGCGTATTATTAAAGCCAGTGTAACTACCTGGCTGTTCTTGCACAACCAAAATTTCTATCGTGCGCGCCATTAAGGTTTAGCCTATTCTTATTGGTTGGAAATTTTTTCAAAACTCAACCAATAACTTTACATAATGGGCTACTAACGAAATTGCTCGTGTTGTTTATAAATATTTTTATACTGACATAAAATGTTTCAACAACTCTCATCCGGGTTATCTAAAATAAATACGTCGAAAGTTTTTACCAAAGACAAAAAATAGAATCGGCAAACTCGCAGGTGAAACGACTGAGTGGGCAAACTCAATCACTTTTCCTCAAAAACATTGTTCAGCCCTGCCAAGCCCTACTACCCGATACTTGGTGCAGTTAATCGACATCGCTTGGTTTATGAAGACTATTCCAAGTAGGATTTATTAACTATATTGTTTTTCTTGAGCATGTTTAAATCCCAATTCCCAATTCCCAATTTTCATTCTACGCAAAAGTTTTTTCCGAAAAACCATTTGCGTAGATACCAATTTTTACAGTTTGAAAACCTCCATTGGTTTGTAAGGACTACCTACTAATATAGACAGACATTCCCCAACGTTTTGCCACCGCACCTTGAAAAAAATTCCACCGGTGTGCTTAAACATCGTAACGAAGGATGGATTAGTCGCATCGCTAATCCACTCTCAAGAAAATAGTGAATTACGTTTCGTTAATTTACCTTATATTAATAAGACGCTAAACCTCGATTTTTGTAACAAACCAATTGGGCTAATATTCTTGATAACATACTGAAAACTAAATAATTAATTTTCACAGATGTGGTTAAAAGTCAGTTATCGCTGAAAGTCACGCTAAATCGGATATTGGACTTTGGGCTAAATGACATAACATTTTTTTATGGACTAATAACCACGTTATATAGCTAATTAAGAAAAATAGTCTTCAAAGCAGTCTGTATAAATCTATTTTTAATTCAATAGGTTAATAACTTTAACCTGTTAGAACGGATACTATCCCTAAGAAGGGATAGCATCCGTAAAATGGGTTGAATCATTGAAATTTGCTTAAAGTCCGGTAGTCTCCACAAACCAATGGAGGTGTTCAAACCATAGTTCTAATAATCTCTAATCAAGAATCTCGAATCATGAATAAAGAATATAGATTGATTGTTAATTAAAAGATGCCCAAGCTTAAAAATCTTTGGGCTCTGAGTTAATAACCAAGTTTTGCCCCCAATTCAAATAGCTAAGACTGACAAAAGTTCTAACCAAATTGTCGCTCTAAGCGGGGGCTACCCATTATATAAGTCATTTATTTTTAATACACTACTGGTTTGTAGGAACTACCGCGAACGCGATTTGAGAAATAAAATACTTAAGGTAAAACTAATTGAACGTATATTAATACTCGATGTTCAAGTTTTTGAAACCTATCAACCAGCCGCAAAGCCCCTGACTCTATTAATATCGCCCCTTCAGGGGTTATTGGAGTTTGATCGCCCTTCAGTGCAATTTTATTAGAGCCAGGAGCTTTGCGGCTGGATAAAATTCCTGTCGGTTTACAGAGTTATTAACGTGAGTTCGACGTTATTTTTCAATTATAAGTTCACCAACACTTGTTTAATCATAAATTATCTATAATTTATTGATTATAAATACTTTTTTATATATTAACTCTTTATGATTACAAGGGTAATTAGCGGCTTTTCACAGACTTTCGGTTTTCTGTCGCAGCCTAGGGATGGGATATGGGAAGAGTGTCGTTTTTAACTTCACAGCAGAATCACTTCAAATTTAACATTTTAGGTGGAACCTGGAGAAAATTTATCAGAATATGAATAGCCCCAGGAACCACCAGGGGAAAATTTATCAGAATAGTGTCTCAGTTTGGTGATTTCCGATAAGCTCCCGCTTGACTAGAACCACCGATCCCAACTCGTAAGTATGTTGAATATGAATAGCCTTAAGGGAACCTGGGAAAAATGTGGAGGGATGCGCCAAGCCGTCAATGGGTTGTTTTGATTGGTTCGATTTGTTCCCCAGGTTTTACCTGGGGCTATTCACATTTTCAGGCAAAAGTTTTTCTAGAAAAACATTTGCCTGAAAGGCAAAAGTTTCGCGAAGCGAAACTTTAGCCTGAAAACCCCTTAGGGGTTGTTGGTTAAATAAACTTAACCTATTGAGTTAATCGCGGTTTTTTTTAGCCCAAGATAAATCTGGGACTCCAATGCCAGTTTTTATTTAAGAATTGGTTTAACTACCCAATCTATCAAATAACTCCGCAAGCACCGCTAATTTCAACTGATTATCACCTATTTTATCTAAGGTGGGATAGATTTTTTTGACGGTGTCATTAATTTTCGCTTGATGCTTGGGTTCAATATAAGCAATTTGTTCAACTTCTTTTTCTTGACGCACGGTGCGAATCAGTACCGCTTTGACACCATTTTTATGGGACTTGCCTATGGTTTGACTATGCAGTTTTGCCAAATCGTGCAGGCGATGGCTCAGTTCAGCCAGGCGGTATTCGGCTTGTTGACGGTGTTCTGTTCGCCATTTGCTTGGGGGAAGCTTGCCTAAAAAGGTGGCGATGGATTCTAACCAAGCCTCATCCGTTTCTTGTTTATTTTGCAGACGACGAATAAAGGCAACCAAACCTTCTTTATCCACTGTGTATTGTTCTAAGTTGCCGAAGCGATTTTTAATTTGAGTACGCAGGATGCTTAAATCAAGCCCTGGTTCTAATTTGAGTGCTTCACACAGCAGGCGACTAAACTGTTCCAACAATTGACTATAGGCATTTTTGAGTTCCCGCAAGCACTGAATCAGTTTTTTCATAAATTGTTCAGATAGCCGGCTATCAACATCTGCGACTTTGAAGGATTTATAACCACAAGCCATTGGTAATTGGACAAAAAGTAATTGTGACGGACTTTTTGCCTGAATCAACGCCTCACGCACCGCCACGGTTTCGGCACTTAATGCGGTGGTGTATTGCGTGTACACCGGGAGACTTTTCATAAATTTTGCCAATGGGCGCACGATGTCAAGTAAAGTCGTTTTTTGTGAACACACTTTGCCGATGATAGATTGCAAGTATTTTTCAAACACTGCAAAACGCATCCCAGCAATCTGATAGCGTTCCACGGTAAATTTTTCTGGACGTTTAGCCAGTAATTCTAAATGCTCAAAAATCAGGGTGGGACAAAATACGCCATCTTCATACAAAGCCAGCTCCCGTTGATAAGTCAAATAGTAAGCAGCGAAAAGTACCGGTAACACCCCCTTTTTGAT
>Ga0164315_10004579_pt1 | contig 10716 bp, 8 predicted proteins | sample GuaBasSedimGuay6_FD_113737 | JGI IMG/M metagenome (GOLD analysis project Ga0164315, IMG submission 113737) | Subseafloor sediment microbial communities from Guaymas Basin, Gulf of California, Mexico - Guay6, Core 4569-2, 0-3 cm | ecosystem: Environmental > Aquatic > Marine > Hydrothermal vents >...
TGTGGTACGGATAGCGTTCCAAAGTACAAGTATTAATTCCTTATCACCGTTTTTGAAAAGATGCTTTTGAACATTACCCAAAGGCTGTAGTTCCGCACCGTCCCACACAACCGTTGGTTCAAAATATGCCCATGCCTTACTATTGAGATGCCGATCCGGTATTACCGCCATCGGCAATTTAGACTTATTCAACTCTACTGGTGAACTCAACAAACTGCAGAGTCTCTGCACAGCATAATAGGAGGGTTTGGGTTTATAGCCGCGCGAAGGATATTCGACCATACCGAAGTTATGCTCCGCTTCCCTAACGCACGTTCCATCATCCTGAAAATCATACTGGATGGCTACTTTTATACCGTGAACCAGATGAGCAATAAACATTCTGGTCAGATATTTTGCCTGGGTGGCTAGTGTAACTCCAATATATATAGTATCTTCCGTCCGATGGTAAGTGGTATAGCCAAACTCAGTAACATAAATATCTGTACTTTTCATTCCTACGGACTTCATCTTCTCTTTCAACAGACGTACCATGGAAGAGTAACTATTGTCTTCATCCCCGGTGAGTATACCGTCCCTTTCCTTAAATATCTTGCCGCCGTATGCCTGTATTTCAGGAGGCGTTTTAAAGGGGTATGGATGCAGGGATATTCCGTCCAGTAAATGAACGGCCTCTTTCGCTTTCAGCATAGCAAGCATCTGGTGGGTTGCCGCTGGATTACCGCCACCAGTAATAATGACCACGTTCGGGTCAACCTCTCTTATAGCTTTTGCCGCGGCAATGACAAGATCGGTAAATTTCTGCATCCATGGGCAGTCTTTGCCCTCTTTGGCATTCCAAGCCCCACCGTAGGCTCCACTTATCATAAAAATATGCGGCTCATTCCAAATCTCCCAGACCTTGACTTTGCCTTTAAGGCTTTTTGCCATAAAAGCACAATAATTGGCATAACCTTCCTTGAATTTCTCGAAATCCGCAAAGGGATAGTGTTTATTCTGGTACGCCAAAATCATATTAACATTAATGCCCCGACTTACAGCATCATTTACCCACTCTTCATGTCGCGGTGGGACTTTTAGTTCACCTTTAACTACTTCCACCTGTGGCCAGCCAATACAATTTCTAGTCCATTTTAATCCTGCTTTTTCAATCAGAGGCAGAGTCTCTTTACGATCCCCGTGAGTCTGTGTTCCAAAAATGGATGCGGATATCTCCTTTGAACTTCTCGGTTCTCCCAGATTGACTGAAGCGGATTTTTTGCCTTTGATAAGAACTTGTTTTTCTATTTCGTTGCCCTTGGAAGATATTTTGACTCTCACCACATATTTGTTATAAGGATTATTTAAAGCATTTTTAAAAGTCCAGTTTTTTTTGATTGTCTTGCCCGGAACAATTTTAAATTCAAAGTATCCTGGCTGCTTAACGCCCCATTGCCGGGGGACATCCAGCGTAAGGTTGCCACTGGAAGTCTCGCTTCCGGTGTTTTCCAAGGTAAGTTCCACTTTATTGCCAGTATTTTCATTCATCACCGGCTTGAGGGATATTTTTAAATCCTCAATCCCAGCCTGAACATAAGACGGCAGACAAATTGTCACAACCACTAACACTAAATACATATACGTTTTTTTCATTTTATAAGTTTCCTTGATATAATTGTTTAGAATAAATTATTAACTTTTTTACCAATTGAGTATTTTTTTATCTGCGACAAATCGTGTTTTAGTTTTCATCGGCGTTTTTTTCGCTTTCATGTGATCACGAAGGTACAGAGGGTAAACATTGGGAGACTCATTTCGCGGGCTGATGTCAACTACCGTATTACCGCGAAATGTAATAGTGTAGGTCGTATACGGCTTTTGACCCTCTCTTCCCTTTCCGCTATGAGCAGTTAAGCGAACTGTCTCTTCGGCTACAGGAAAATCCAATTGCAACTTATCACCTTTCTTCATATCGTCAAAGACCACATAAGAACCGACATACGACAACTTGCGATCTGTTCCATTAACACTTGCTTGCAGTTTGCTACGGTCAACCCAGACAGGAATACGGACAGATACTCGTTTGGCTATTTTATTGTGAATAACAACCTTACCCTCATAAGGCAGGTAGCTATCAATATCAAGCCATTTAGAAGCACGGTTCAAAAGCATATTTACCTGAACCTGGTCATCTTGCCCATCCAGGATTCCGTCCCACGCGTAAGCAATACCACGAGAAGCGTTGCCCGTACAGCACTGCCATGTCTCATCGTAAGATGAAGTAGGCGACAGCCACGTTCCGAATATCCCCAGCATCCGTTCGTGCACATTTTCGGTGCATATTTGGCCAGGTTGACCCTCTGGTTCAGACACAGGGGCAGCTTGTGATGCCCGCTTTAGTAAATCGAGGTTGGTAAGTTGAGCTTCGGCCAGATGATTTCTAATCACACGGTCGGCATCGTCCCAGTAGTCGCCTATACCGGCTCGGCTCATTTTAACCGTCAACGCCAGAAGATCACCGAGCAGGCACGGTTCCAAATAGTCCCTGGGCGGCGCACAAGGAATATACCCGATTTGATTAATACCATAGCTTCGCATGTGTTCATAGCTAGAACGGACAAAGTCACATATGCGAGTATCTTCTGTTACAAGACCGTACTCCAGCAAGGCACGCAGTACTGCTGCGCGGGCGTGAAAGTGAAAGTCAAAGTGTCCCTGCTGGTAACCGACAACGTGCTCCGGATTGGAAGCATCGCCCCAAAACTTAGGCTTCATTGCATAGCGAACAAGTTTACCGGCCAGTTCCAAAGCCTGCTTATCCCCGGTACGGGCGTACCACATCGCAAGACCACGTATCTGGTAAGCCTGATAAAAGGTCGCAGCACTCTCTAAGCCATCGCGGTCACTTTTTGCTTCTTCGGTTTTTTTCCATCCGCCGACGGAACGAAGAAAAGCAAACGAATGTCCGCTGTCACCTTCAGGGTAGTAGGCGTAATCATCTTTCTTGACGGCTGCCTTATCCAGTCCGTCAACCAGGCCGCGGATGGCGGCTTCATACCTGACTGGGTCTAGGTCATATCTGACAACCATCGCGGTTAACATAATGCCCGACGGACACAACATTGCATAGTTCTCTTTTTTTGTCTTAGCGTCCGGATAATGCTCCATGTGCCACGGACGTTCTGGCGAATATACGGCATCGAAAAGTCCGTCATCCTTGTTCAACCAACTCGTCAGGGCGTTTTCCATACCCAGTTCTGTATCAAGATACTTCTTGCTGCCGCAAATCTGTCGCAACAGCGTCATTGAATCATAAAACTTCGGCGTACATTCAATATCTGCGGCACCTCCATGCTTCATATACGGTGGGTTATTTTGCCAGTAGATAAATATCCACATCAAGTAGTCGTTGTCAGGGTCGGTTGTCCCGGCGATGCCGTGCATAGCCAATTCCGCTCGTTGAGCCAAATCCAGCGTATCCGGTACTTCAGCTTCGTAACTCTTTCCTAAATAACCAAACTCTTTACTTTCAGACATTTTAATATCTCCTTTTAATTTAACTTTTAAACACGCCTCACTATTGATATAATAATTTGATTTTAAACTTAAGTCAATTGGATGAAATCAATATCAATGGTATATTTTCAACAAAAAAGGGATTTAATATGAATAACACAGAGTTTTTGAGATTACCTGCGGAATCTATCCCTAAAATACTCGTTGCCGGACATTACTATCACGAGGATAAAGGTTTTTTACGGAAATACTATACCGACGATTCTTTCTGCCTGCACCTATATGATTATCCGGGAACGATAAAAATAGGGAATTTGACCTTTCGCTTTAAGGCGGGTGGCATGACTATTATCGCGCCTTTCACTGAATACAGCTATGATTTGCCTCAGGCAGGACATCATTATTGCATTCATTTTTACATCGAAAACAGGAACTGCAAAGTAAATGAATTAAAACTTCCCTTTTTCTCTCAGATGGGAAATAACATTGAATATGAGATCATAAAAACAAAATTAAAAGAAATTATCGAATTTGATTTTATGAAAGAAAGCAACAAAATTGCAGCGGCAGCGTCAGGTATAAGCTTACTTCAAATGCTTTGTTGTATTTCAATAAAGAGAAACCGTATAGAACAAACGGTTTATTCAAGGTCTTTCGCATCTGTTTTAAAAGCCGCTTCTATTATTGATGCAAATTTACATCTATTCATCACTATTCCATCAATCGCAAAAAAAGCGGAATTGAGTCAAAATTATTTGGCACGCCTTTTTAAGGAACATTATGGAATGACATTGACACATTACCAAACAAAGAAACGCATGGAATTAGCCAAGTATTTGCTGTTGCATTCTGATGCAAAAATCAAGGAAATTGGAGAGCGCTGCGGGCTTCCAGACCCTCAACATTTCAATAAAGTATTCAAAAAAATTGTAGGAAAAAACCCTTCTGCCGTAAGAGCGAACCAGAAATGGGAAAATCACGAATAAATAACTTGGCATTTTTTTTGTGCAAGCCCTTAGTACCTCATTCAGATATTTTGAATTTGTATTTCTTCTCTTCACTGATTACTGACAACTGCCCACTTTAAACCCGGGCGGCGAAGATATCTTTGTCGGCGAAGCGGATTTGTTCGGAGCTGTATTGTTTGTTTTTGTTGAAATCGAATATCAGCAGGAAGCCGGTTTTTAGTCCCTGAAAGTCGAGATAGTCTGATAGTTGCTGTAGGCCGCGTTGATGGTATTTCTCGCCGCGCCAGATTTTGAGTTCAATGACCTCTTTTTGCTTTTTACCAAAGGTTACCACTATATCCATGCGCCGTTCATCTGCCACCACCGGTTCTTTCCACATGAACCCCTTGCCGTTTACTATCGGCTTGAGAAAGGACATGAATACCAGCCTTCCCTCGCGTTCAAGAAAAGAAGAGTCTTTGTCTGAATGATGCTCCCGCATGAATTCTTGAAATTTGAGAAGAACCTTCATGACATCGAGACTACCCTCGTCGCTGTAGTACTGAGGAGAGAGAAAACCGTTGAATTGGTAATAATCTGGAGCGGTTTCTTTCTTGGCACGCATATAGTCAGAGATGATCTGCTCGTAAACACGATTATGGATCGCCACCTTTCCAGCTTCGGGTCGGAAAAGTCCATACAATATCCCCAAATTGATTGCTGGATGCATGGCTGAGAATGACACTCCGTCAGCACGAGCACCGTACATCACTTGGTAGGTCAACTCATAAAGCTCTGGGTTGTTCTCCAGGTTTTTTGCCAAATCTTCAAAGTTCGTTGTCGCATACTCAGGGCGTGTCAGCCAGCGGAATGACCAGTCGATATCATCAAGCGTCCAGTGTTTGGGATCGTAGTCTGGGTTTTGGCCTGCCTCTTCTTCGTCGATATTCTTGCAGATTTTGCTGACAAGAAAGGGGTAGCCGCTGGTGTAATAACGGATGCGTTCGGCAATGGCATCGAAATCCATTTCAACGCCTTGGTCTTCGGCATAGTCTATCAGCATGGTTTAGATTTCTGCCGGATTGAAGCTCATATCTACATTGAAATCGGCGGCGATATTCCACGGGCTGTTGATTTTGACTTCCTCACCTTCGCGAATCTTGAGTTTGAGCGATTTGACATCATGCACCCCTGCAAGAATTACGGACTTGAATGTAAAATCTTCGCCATCATTGCATGCCAGATACTTGTCCCTCAACATTGCCAGAAAACTGACAAAAAGCTGGTTGTTGCTGGATTTATCTACCTCGTCAATCAGCAGCACTACCTCGCGGTCTGCTTTTTGAACAAATTCGGTAATAAAGATAGATAGAGAGTCCAAATCGACGACATCATGTGATGTATTTCTAATCAGCTCTGCGGTTTCTGAGTCGAACATTTCAAGGCTTCTCGCAAGCATTTCTACAAAACGTGGACTAAAAGCGTATTCATCTTTGAATATGCCATCGCCAACACCTGCAAAACTCATGCGGGAAAGAACAAATTTATCTTTATGTTTACGTAGTTCACGGGCGACAAGCGACAGCATAGATGTCTTGCCATATTGACGCGGACGGTTGATGGCGAAGTATTCACCCATTTCAATCAGTTTCATCACCTGATTGAATTTGTTGGTAACATCAACCATATAGTGTTTATCTGGCACACAAGTGCCAGTCACATTGAAGCTACGTTTCATTTCATCATTTCCTCTGAATTATTGATATACGCAATAACTGTACGCTTTAGCACGAATTTGTCAAGAAACGATAAGATAGAGCTTTAGTGCTTTGTATCTTTTTGAACCACGAATGAACACGAATAAAATAGAGGTAAAAACTAAGCGTGCCCGCTTAGGATCCAGAACTCATTTTGTATATTGCTACCGCATTATTACCCATATTCATTCTCGCAACTGCACATTATATTTTATTCCATCCGGTAAACTGAAATTGTGCAAGTGTTTTTTGCACGACGCCATAAGTGATAAACTCTTCTGGCTTCATTCCATCAGGCTCATATGCACGAACAAATTCCGGCATAAGGGAGAGGCGTTCGATGGTATCCGGGGCAACCTCCTCATCAATGCGAAGTTTGCGAGGTGTACCTGCTTCAAGAAGCGGGCCCTGGAACTTTGGATGAATTGACATAATCAGATCCGCGCCACATAGCTCAAGCATGTGGTGTGTGCCACGAAGTGCGGCAACCAACAGTTTTGGCTCATAGCCGCGCTCCTGATAAATTTTATATGCCCGCTTGGTTATAGCAATGCCGATTTTGTTGATGTCGGCTTCAGTTACATTGGCATGATTGTCATTAGCGACCTCGCGCAGATAATCGTCAATTCGCCCAATCATAATAACCGCGAAGCATTTGCCTGGCTTAATTCCGGCTTTCTCCGCACGTGCTTTAGCCTTATTGAACCTTTCAGCGACTTCAATTACCTGCGGAACGGTATAGTTAACCGTCGAAGTAACTGATATGCCTAGCGCAATACATTCTTCCAGCGCATCAAGCCCGGCAGCTGTTGCCGGAAACTTAACTGAAATGTTAGGTGCCCAGCCTGCGTATTTTTTAGCATCTTTAATCATCTCTTCGCTATAACCAGCCTTTGCCGGCGACACTTGCGCGCAGGCATAACCGCATTCGCCATTAGAGCTTTCATATTGGTCAATAAACTTTGCGGCGGCATACTGAACTACAGCTTTGTGTTTTAGCTCTGTTTTCGCCTCGGCACTCAAGTCTTCAGGAATATCACCAATTTCAGTTTTCCAGAAATCTGGATTGCTAGCCAAAGCACCTGCTACCAAAATTGGGTTTGTTGTTGCGCCTGATGCCTTATGCTCCAGTGCTAATTCAATTTCTGCAGGGTCTGCTGAATCGTGCCACCAGCGTGTTGCGGTGTCATCTTCTAGCCATTGGAAATAACTTTTTTCTGTTGTATCAATTTTGTTGTTCATTTTTTTTACTCCTATTTTTCTAGTAACTCATTCCGCAGCCAATTAATTTGTCTGCCGGAAACTTTGTGATTATTTCTTTATCATCTTCGGTAACTACCACTTCATCTTCTATTCTTACGCCGTCATAACCTTCGCCCGCATAGGTCTCTAACGCAAAAACCATACCCGGCTCTATCTCTACCGGATGTTCTAGGCTATAAAGTTTTGAAATGATTGGAAACTCCCAGAGACCAACACCGATACCATGACCGAATGCGAGTCCAAACGCTTTTGATTCCGATTTAAAGCCCCAGTAAGACGCATCGGGCCATGCGTTTGCAATATCAGCAGTAGTGTTTCCTGGCTTGACTAATTCAAGTCCCGCCACCTGCATATCATAGGTGCGTTTATGTACTTCTACCTGTTTTTTGGTAGGCTCGCCGCAACAGAAACATCTGTAATAGCAAGTATGATAACCGTTATATAAAAGTACAATATCAAGGAAGATCAAATCTCCAGGTTGGATTATACGGTCTGAACTCAAATGCGGGTGTGGATTAGTCCTGTTGCCGCTTGTTACCTGAACGTTATGAACCCATTGAGCACCGTGTTTGTGCATGATATAAGATGCCACCGCCTGCAAATCGTTTTCTTTTGCGCCGGGCTCAATTGTTTTGGCAACTTCGTGATGAGCCGCATCTACAATGGCGGCACCAATTTTCAAGCACATTATCTCATCGTCATTCTTTATGGCTCTTGCATGTTGCATAACGGCCTGTCCGTCGGCAATAGTATACCCAGCTCCTTGCAATGCCAGAATAAGCTGAACATCCATTACATCAATGCCGATTTTGTTTTTTTTGCTAAGGCCATTCTGCTTTAGAACCATATCCAAGTCTTCAAGGAACTTGTTGTAGCAACCCCACTCCATGGGCAGTGCGCCCTGCATCGGAGTATGTGCTGGATATGCTCTGTCCGCTATCCACGGGCAACGGAGTTTTTCAGCTGCGACTTCCGAGCCGAAACCGAAAATATATGGTTTGCCGCCGCGCGGGATCATTGCGTATCTTCCCATATTATCCACTTCAGGCGATGCTACCGCCGTTGAAGTCGAATACCTCTTGTTTCCTGTTTCACAGAGAACCAGAAAATCAACATCAAATTGATCCATATATTTCTGTATTCTAGCTTCACGATAACTACGCATGCGGTTAAAATCCATCCGCTGTTCATAATCAACCTGCATCTGTCCATGTGTTCCGTACATTTTTGTTCTCCTTTTTTTAAAGCTATCAGTTTTCAGTTTTCAGTTTTTTTCTTACTGACTACTGCCCACTGACTACCGACAGCTGACTACTGCCCACTTTTAATGAACTTCTATTCCGCCTGTAATATTCACTCCTTGACCAGTCATCATATTGGTTCTGTCTGAAACCAGAAAAACGACTACGTTTGAAGCATCGAGAGTTGTCAGGTTACGTGGCAGTTTGTAGCCGGACTGAATTGATTTTCTTAATTCTTCTGCGTCATAGCCAAAGAATTCACTGCGTTCACGATAAACCTTTTCCATTAAACCAGTATCCATAGCTGCGGGACAAACTGCATTAACATTTATATTATGTTCGCCCAACTCCCCTGAAAGGCTTTGTGCCATATTAAGCGCTGCCGCTTTAGTCGTTGAATAAACACCATTAAACTGCTCACCGCTTTTTCCGGCACAGGAGGAAACGTTAACAATCTTGCCGTATTGCTGTTTAATCATTTGAGGCGTTACAGCTTTGGTACAGAGGAATGTTCCTTTAAAATTAATGCCTACAACCAGATCAAAGCTTTCTTCGCTCAATTCAGACCAAGGGCCTTGCGGGCCGACAATGCCGGCATTATTTATTAAGATATCTATTCTGCCAAATTCAGTTATAACAGCTTTGACCATAGTATCAACGTTGGCACTATTACTTACATCTGTCTTGATGAAAATTGCTTTGACAGATTTATTGAGCTCTTCCACGGTTTTTTTGCCTTCAGCCTCATTAATATCCGCAATGGCGATATTTACGCCTTCTTCCGCCAGAGCTATAGCTATCGAACGACCTAATCCTATAGAACCACCAGTTACAATTGCAATTTTGTCTTTTAATCCCATTTCCATAATACTGTCTCCATGTTAATGATCTAACCTAAAGCTATTTCCCGTAAATAGCTACGTGTACGTTTGGCGATTGGCAACGGCTTGTCAAATGGTGCAGGATACATATCCTGTTCCACAATAGCCCAGCCATCAAAATCTATTTCGCGCAGCAAATCCCGTATTGCCACAAAATCCACCACCCCTTTGGATGGTTCGCAGAACATATCCATGCTCACTGCTTTGGCAAAATGAATATTCTCAGCTTCAACTTTCTTTTGAATATTATAATCCACACTTTTTATGTGAAGATACGGAATTCTTTTATGATGTTTTCGAATGAAAGCAACGCAATCGCCTCCGCGGTATGCGTGGTGTCCGGTATCGAGACACAAGGATACACGGTCAGGGTCGGTATCATCCAGAAACTTCTCAATCTGCTCCTCATACTCAACATGCGTGTTGGCGTGTGGATGAAATACCAGTTTAATGCCAAACTTCGCCGTTAAGTCAGCAATTTTATTAGTGGTTTCTATCAGCTGCTTCCAGCCGGTCTCGTCCAGCAGAGCCGGAGCAAGTTGCGCATCCGTAGCAAGGTCAGTATAAGTATCATCAATAAGTACAAGAAATTTAGCGTCCAGCGCTACTAATAATTCACACACACCCAGCACTTCTTTTTCTATTTCAGGCCACAGCGAAGGGTCTTCAAGGCAACGCATGACAAAGGTTCCTGCCACTTTTAAACTGCGTTGCTCCAGCTCTTTTTTCAATATTGCTATGTCTGTAGGCAGGTATCCGTAAGGGCCAAGTTCAATCAATTCATAACCGGCCTCAACGACTTCGTCAAGAAATCGCAGCCATGGCGTTTGTTGGTTGTCGCTTGGGAACCACACGCCCCATGAATCCGGAGCAGAGCCAATCCTAATGTTCATAATTTTATCCTTCATCTGTTTAAGGTTCTGTCAAAAGTTTTTGTCTTTTGACTCTCTAACAGTCTATTCATGAGGGAGTTACGTCTTCGATGCCGTTCTCCCCCGTTTTTGGGGCGATTCTCCCCCTGTTGTTGGTTGACGATAGCGGGCGACGATGGGGGTGGACGATTCTTTTGTTCAGTCTTTTCCCAACCTGCCTGCATCGCTATGCGAAGCATTGCGGGCAGGTCGTAATCCAA
>Ga0164315_10004580_pt1 | contig 10716 bp, 7 predicted proteins | sample GuaBasSedimGuay6_FD_113737 | JGI IMG/M metagenome (GOLD analysis project Ga0164315, IMG submission 113737) | Subseafloor sediment microbial communities from Guaymas Basin, Gulf of California, Mexico - Guay6, Core 4569-2, 0-3 cm | ecosystem: Environmental > Aquatic > Marine > Hydrothermal vents >...
GTTGAGCCTACTGACGCTGGGGGTTTTGATAAAATTTACAAGAAACTGGCTAAGCAGGAATTTGAACTAACAAACCTCAACACAGCCGGAGTTCCGGGCACGATCCAGCTAAGCTCCGCGATTTACTCAGACAGCGAAGCCTTGCCCTTGATCCAGGTACGCGTAGACAGAATCGGTGGCACAACGGGTGAAGTGACGGTGGATTACACAACAACCGGCACAGGGTCTGCAACACCCGGCGTGGACTACACGACCACATCGGGTACATTGACCTTTCCTGATGCAGGGGTCACCCAATTGACTGTAGATATTCCAATCCTGCCTGACAATGTCAAGGAAGACCCTGACGAGACTTTTACATTTGATTTATCGGGTATCACCGGAGGGGCCGGCTCCGGCACTCTCTCGGCAACGGTTACAATTCTGAATGATGACGAACCGGGTGAATTCAATATAGAAAACGGTTCCTATACGGTTAATGAAGACGCAGGAACGATAGACATCGATGTCGTACGCACCAGTGGTTCATCTGGTGAGGTCACGTTGTCTTACTTCACTGGAGGTGGTGATGCAGTTGCGGGTACAGATTACACCGATAACGACGGTACGCTGACTTTCGCACATAACGATTCTGTTGAAACGGTTACGGTTGCCATCCTTGATAATAATGACGATGAAGCCGACCGGACATTTAATTTCAGCATTGGAACACCCTCGGCAGGAAGCCAGGGGTCAACTAATAGCGCCCCGGTAACCATTGAAGACGATGATGTTGCCGGCGTATTCAGCCTCGATGCCGGCAGTTACACGGTGGATGAGGACGACGGTTCGATCGTGATAACGGTAGAACGCACGGGAGGCTCTGACGGTGTGGTTACGCTGAATTACGCCACTGGTGGCGGTGATGCTCCTGGCGCCGATTACACCGATAACGATGGCACCCTGACCTTCGGACATGGCGATACCTCTGAAACCATCACAGTCCTTATTAATGATAACGACGACGAGGACGGTGATCGTACATTCAACGTGAGCATTGACACTCCCTCTAACGGATCACTGGGGTCGCCAAATACGGCACCCGTGACCATTCAGGACGATGACGCCGCCGGTGTATTCAAGCTGGATGAGTCCAGTTATACAGTGGATGAGGACGCCGGTTCCATCGTGATTACGGTAGAACGCACGGGTGGTACTGACGGTGAGGTTACGCTGGGTTACACCACCGGTGGCGGCGATGCTGATGGCACCGATTACACCGACAATGACGGTACGCTGACCTTCGGAAATGGTGTTACCTCTCAAACCATCACAGTCCTTATTAGTGGTAACAACGACGATGACGGTGATCGCACATTTAACGTGAGCATTGGCACTCCCTCTGCCGGAACACAGGGAAGTCCTAACACTGCAGCTGTGACCATTGAAGACAACGATACTGCTGGTGCATTCCAACTGGATGCTGCCAGTTATACAGTGGATGAGGATGCCGGTTCCATCGTGATAACGGTTCTACGCACGGGTGGCTCTGACGGTGAGGTTACGCTGGATTACGCCACTGGTGGCGGTACTGCTCCTGGCGCCGATTACACCGATAACGATGGCACCCTGACCTTCGCCCACGGTGATACGTCCGAGACCATCACGGTTGTCATCCTTCCCAATGCCGTTGTGGATGGTGACCGTACGTTTAACGTAAGCATCAGCAACCCATCCAACGGCGGCACGCTGGGAAGCCCGACCTTATCTCCTGTCACCATCGAAGACAACGATACAGCGGGTGTATTTGATATCGAGTTGAGCGCTTATTCAGTCAATGAAGATGCGGGTTCGATTACGATCAATGTAATCCGTAGTGAAGGTACAGGTGGACAGGTGACCCTGGATTATACCTCCGGAGGTGGTGATGCTGTTGCGCCCACGGATTACACCGACAACGATGGTACGCTGACCTTCGAGAACGGCGATACTTCGAAATCCATAACGGTCTTCATCGTTGATGTCGCAGGTGTGGATGGTGACAAGTTCTTTAATGTCACTATTGTAAATCCATCGGCAGGCGCTCTGGGGAGTACTACCGTTTCACCCGTGACCATTGTAGACAGTGACACACCAGGTGAATTCAATATCGAGCAGCCTTCCTACATGGTGGATGAGGATGCCGGCACGATTGTCATCTCCGTATTACGTACCAGTGGTTCCAGCGGCATAGTTACACTGCCCTATACCACGGGTGGCGGTGATGCTGTTGTGGGCACAGATTACACCGATAACGACGGCACACTGACATTCGCAGATGGTGATACGGTCAAGACCATCACGGTTGCCATCATTGATAATGATAATGATGAAGCTGACCGGACATTCAATGTCGCGATTGGCACACCCTCGGCGGGCATCCAGGGAGCCAATAATGATGTACCAGTGACAATCAAGGATGACGATATCGCCGGTGAATTCAAACTTGATGCTGCCAGTTACGAGGTAGATGAGGACGCCGGTTCCATCGTGATAACGGTAGAACGCACGGGTGGTTCTGACGGTGAGGTTACACTTGACTACAACACCGGCGGTGGTACTGCTCCTGGCGCCGATTACACCGATAACGATGGCACGCTGACCTTCGGGAATGGTGTTACCTCTCAAACCATCACAGTCCTCATTAATGGTAACAACGACGAGGACGGCGATCGCACATTTAACGTAAGCATTGGAACGCCTTCTAACGGTTCACAGGGAAGTCCAAACACCGCTCCTGTCACCATAGAAGACAATGATTCTGCCGGTGTATTCAAACTGGATGATCCCAGCTACACGGTGGACGAGGATGCCGGTTCAATCGTGATCACCGTTGAGCGGACAGGTGGTGCAGGCGGTGAGGTGACACTGGATTACACCACCGGTGGTGGTGATGCTGTTGCAGGCACCGATTACACGGATAATGACGGTACGCTGACCTTTGCACATGGTGAAACCTCGAAGGACATCACGGTACTCATCATTGGAAACAACGATGAAGACGGTGATCGTAGCTTCAACGTCAGTATTGGCACGCCCTCTAGCGGAACACAGGGGTCACCAAATACGGCACTCGTCACCATTGAAGATAACGATGCCGCAGGTGAATTCAATTTCGCATCCGCAACCTACTCGGTGGATGAAGATGCGGGAACCGTTGTGATCACCGTCCTGCGCTCAGGCGGATCAGGTGGTGAGATCACTGTACCTTACACCACGGATGACGGCACTGCCGCGGCAGGTACAGATTACACCGACAACGACGGCACACTGACGTTCGTCAACGGTGATACTGAAGAGACCATTATGGTCTCCATTACCCCCAATACCGATCCGGATAACGACCGCGTGTTCAATGCAAACCTCGGAACGCCATCAGGAAGCGCCAGCCTGGGTAGCACCAGCAGCACGGCCGTAACCATCGAGGACAACGACCAGCCGGGCGAGCTGAATATCGAGGTTGGCCCGTTAACCGTTAATGAGGACGCGGGAACCGTAACGATACAGGTCACGCGCTCCAACGGCACTCAGGGTGTTGCGACGGTCGAGTATAAGACCACAGATAACATCGCAACTGCTGGTTCGGATTTCGTGGCTCCGGAAGTTGCCCCACCGGCATTCCTGAGCTGGGATGATGGTGAGAGTGGAGTGAAGGAGATCACGATTCCTATCATCGATGATGCTGTTCAGGAAGGCACGGAGGACTTTATGGTTGTCATAGAGAATCCGACGGTTGCGAGCCTGGGATCGACAACCACGATGACGGTGGAAATAAATGCGAGTGATGATCTCGATGCAGATCCGGGTACCGTCTCAATTGATCCTGCCTCATACACGGTGGATGAACATATCGGTATTGCGTCAGTGCTGGTGACACGCACGGGTGGCAGTGATGGAGTTATTTCTGCCAACTGGAGCACGGCGGCAGGTACAGCCGGAGTAAGTGATTACAGCGCTGCTTCAGGTACAGTCAGTTGGGCTGACCAGGATGCTGCCACCAAGGTAATCCCGGTCGCAATCACAGATGACTCTGAAATTGAGCCGGCTCCTGCGGAACAGTTCACAGTGGTACTCTCCGGTCTGACCGCCGGGGTAACGCCGGGTAATCTGATCGGCACGGTCAGCATCACCGATAACGACGAACCAAGCGTGGGTACAACCACAGTGGCCTTTTACGATACGGTTGAAAAGGACGGTGTTGTTTCGGTCATGGTCAACCGTTCAGGCGGCCAGGATGGCGTATTGGTAGCGAACTGGACCACGGCGGACGTGACGGCGATAGCCGGTGGTGACATGTTATTGGGTGAGGACGATTATGTCACCAATGCCGGAACATTGAGTTGGGCCGATGGTGAGACAGACTCAAAACAGATCGATATCACCATCAAGGAAGATCTGTTCCCCGAACCGACCGAGGAATTGAAACTGGTATTCAGTTTTGATGACGATGATGGAAACCCTGTTGTCGTGGAAGGTACTATAACCATCTACGACAACGATAGCAGTGGCGAGCTGACAATCGATGACGTGACTGTCAGTGAAGAAAGGGGGGTAGCGATTCTGACGGTCAGGCGAGAAGGCAGCACTGCCGGATTAGCATTTGTTCGGTATATGACAGTTGACGGGACCGCCCGTGATGAGAATAGTGATTTCGATTACTTTTCACAGACTGGAGAATTTAGCTGGTCAGAAGGTGAGGGTTGCCAGGGTGAGGTATGTAATAACGGCACACGTCAGATTGAAATTCGTCTTGTGACTGATTTCGTTTACGAGGGTCCTGAAACCTTTACTGTTGAACTGTTTAATGAACAGGGTTCAGACGGAACGGCAAGCAGTATTGACGTGACTAAACGAGTCGGTACAGTGACCATCACGTCACCGACACCGATACCCACGCTGAACCAGTGGATGCTGATGTTGCTCGCGCTGTTGCTTGGAGCAGTTGCTTATCACCAGTTACGACGGCGTAACCAATCCTGATGAGTTAATTTCAGGAACTTTTTAAGCAGGAAAAGCGGCCTCGTTAATCGGGGCCGCTGTTTATTCTGCTATTGTAAATTTACATGATCTTGTTTGATGATATGAGTCAATGCGCACACAGGTGATTAGTCTGCAAAACGTCTGATCAGCATCTATACTCAATATGCGTTCACTGAGCGTATCAAGTCGCCCATAAGCTCCCGACCCGATATTCGCCCAGGTTGTTATTGGAGAACCTATATGCACAAACATGCCACACACAAGCCGCTGTACGACCCATTTTCCCACTACACACGCGGTGTCTTGCACTGTGATGATGAGACATTCACCTTCACCGCATACCGCATGCCCTATCAGGAACTGGATAACAGGAAGTGGAAATCGGAAGGTGCATTCTCAGCCGATTACCAGCGAATGATTGCCAGGAAGTACAACGTCTGAGACCCCGGCATTCTCAATTGTTTGTTTCGGCTGAAGGTACTTCCTTACCTGACAGGTCTCCAAACCCGAACCATTCGAGTTCAGCATGTTGTCCACTTTCCAGAGTGACACGTCGCGAGATAGATGTAGTGGGGTGATTACCGGCATAGCCACAGGTAAGTAGTTCGAAGTCAGAGATCACGCAATATTTTCCCGCTGCAAGCCCGGTAAACAGGAATTCCCCGTCTTCATTGGTATTGTGCATTTGTATCATGTCCTCACCACAGCCCCCGGAATAAAGACGAACACACATGTCGGCTATACCGACCTCGTCTTCCTCGCATTCCCCGTCTTTATTACAATCAAAAAACACCCCTCCGGTAATTGAGGCGGTGCTCGGCTCCGATGCAGGATTGCAGGCTACAAGTATGATAGACAGGATTAACAGTACCGGGGCCCAGGCTCTCGACCAAGAATTCATTGCACGCTCCATCTGCAGATTCGTTTTAAATTAGATTTTCCTAATATAACATGTATTGGTTAACGAGAGCTTAAAAAGCAGGGCAGGGTGCATAATTATTCCCTTGCTTCATCCGGGGAAATCATCAAGCAGGCTACCCCAGGCTTTCAATTTTTCCACACTCTTCAATGAGTCCCTCTCACCACGCATGAATCCCTGAAGGTGATGGGCGATAGCTGGGTAAAAAGCAGAACCGAAACGCTTCTTTATCTCAACGGAAAGATGTGATCTCAGGAACTTGAAAGGGCTCTCGATCATCTGATCAGTGACCTCCTTGTCTCCCACTTGCTTGTACACTGCTGTTGACAATCCGTTCAACCGGCCTGCTTTATCGATCTCTTGCTCATAGGCAGAGGAATCATGGCACACAACTACTTTTACTCTTTCCTTGCCTTGAGGGAGCCACACTTGTCCGAAAATTCCGTTAAATGTTGCCCTGAACAGATGCTTCTTTGATTCCAGAAGTGGGCTGACGTCAATTAGCCCAAACTTTTGATCAACTACCCAATTGTGATCAATACCATAGTCATCTTTCTGACCAATTCCAAATGAACTGTTCTTCAAATATGGACCCTGGACGTACCTGCATTTACCAGTTGCAATTCTTGGATAGATGCCAGCTCTTTTCAACAACAGCGCCATTACCAGCGCATGATCCCGGCTATTCCAGCCGGGATCAAATACACCGTCACTTCCCATGTGACCCTGGGTATGGAGCAGGTGATTTATTTCATTCTTGAACGCGCTCGTACCCAACCTGCGTGATTTACCAATCTCTTTTTCCATATTCATCTCTGTTGTGTTATCCGTTGCCATCCTGGCCAGGGTCATTCCGTCCAAACTGTTCGTGGCTTGATACCCAGTCGAGCGAGGAGATAGCAGCAGCCAGCGAGACTTCACCGGCCAGTACTGTCGCAGCAACGATCTCGGCGAACTTGTAAACTTTGCCCACCCCAAAACAATCCAGTGTTTCCAGCGCTTCCTTCTGGGTTGGCAGTCCTGTTCCACCTCCGCATGTGGCCACGATCAGTGACGGCAGGGTGATTGAAATATACAAGTCCTTATCAGAAGTCAGCTCGCAAAAAAGAAGTCCTGCCGAGGACTCCGAAACGTTCGCCACATCCTGGCCGGTGGCGATAAAAATGGCGGAGATGGCATTGGCGGCATGGCAGCCGTTGTTGTTGGCACCGGAAAGTATGCTGCCCATGGTCGCCACCTTGTAATGCTGGTAGAGCAACCTGGTATCGGCATCCATCACTTCGAGCAGCACATCCCGCTTGACGACGGCTTCGGCGGTTACCCGTTTTCCGCGTGTACGCATCATGTTGATCATCGAGGCTTTCTTGTCGGTGGCAAAGTTCGCTTCGAGAAAGAAGCGCTGAATCTCGACCACATCACAATTCTGCAAAATCCAGTTGCAAGCTGCGAAGGTTGCCTTGCCGACCATGTTCATTCCCGCGGCATCACCTGTTTTGAAGTTGAAGCGCAGATAGGCAAATTTGCTGGCCAGGTAGTAATCGACATACTTCATGCTGATAAACGGATCAGTTGCGTTGGCAACCGCCTTGATGTCGTCCATTTTTTCTACCAGCCAATCCGTGAATTTCCGGGCCTGCAGCGCGTCCTTGAATATAAAGACCGGTGCCCGTTGCATACTGTCACCCACGACGGTGCATTTAATGCCGCCGCTGCGGTGAAGCACCTTCATACCGCGGTTATAGGAAGCGACCAATGTGCCTTCGGAGGTCGCCAGGGGGACGTAGAACTCACCCTCGGCATGCTGGCCATTGACCAGCAGCGGACCCGCAAATCCCACCGGCACCTGGGCTACACCGGTGAAGTGCTCAATGTTTCCACGGGTCAGGTGTGGATCAATTGAGTAGCTTCTGATGTGTTCCAGGTCCACCCCGGTGTGCTCTTTGATGAAAGCCTGTCGTGCCTGAATAATTTCTTCGCCGTGGTCGTCCACGACATTACGGGGCAGGGCGCCGGGAGCGTGTTTCCCGGTGTTTAGTGCGTCACTGACTTCCAGTTTCAACTGACCGAAAGGCCGGGTCTGGAAGTCTACTTCGATTTCGTGCTTACCCTCAGACAGCGATTCCATACCCAGGTAGAATGTCAGCAAGTCTCCCAGTGGGAAATCAATCGGATTCTCAGGGCTGATCTGACTGAGTGGAAAACCGGGCTGTGCATTACGGGCAACAGTAACTCTGTCGCTTGGGACATCCAGACCGTTGATGGACACACGGGTAATTTCCTGAACAGAGGCAGGACTCAGTCGGTTTTTGACAGAAAAACTCACGCCGCCTTCTGCATGTTTCAGGCTGGTGTTGTTGTACAGCTTTCTAAGGGCTTTTTTGGGAAAAAATTTCATCGTAATCCCCTGCGACGCCGCCGGTAAAAAAACTACGGGGTAAACGCCAAGTATCTATAGAATAAAAGCCATCTTCCGCGAAGTCCAATTATAGCGGTGAATACTGGAAAATGGGATTGATCCGCCAGTCTTTGCAGTAGAGAATGAGGGCATGCCCATCTCAGAACGAATCACCCCAACTGATCCGAAGGCTCGCCTGCGCTCGGTTGATACAGTCCGTGGCTTCGCTCTTTTTGGAGTGCTGCTTGTCAATATGTTCAACTTCGGTGCCGATGCTCCCGAATGGGCCGGCATTTTTGACCGCACGATTAGTACCTGGGTACACATGGTTTTCGAAACCAAATCTTTGCGTCTGTTCTCTCTGCTGTTTGGCTTGGGTTTTGCACTGCAGTTTGCCAGGCTAACGTCACCCGGGGGTGGGTCACTGTGGGTTTACTTCAGACGACTGGTCATTTTGTTCGTCTTCGGGATGGCACACGCGCTTTTTTTTGACGGTGATATCCTGATGGAATATGCAATATTGGGACTTGTTCTCATGGCATTGGCCAATGTCCGTGACCGAACCCTGCTGGTTCTGGCCTGTGTTCTGCTGGCGGCTTTTCCGCTGGGCAATCTGTTACACAGCCCAGGTGATGATGAATTGCTTGATCAATGGGAAGATTCGCTGCCTCTGAGCGAACAGATAGAGGATCATCCTTATCTCGGTTCTCCCATGGATGTTTTTGAGGAGAACGCTTACGCAATTCCACCACCTATCTGGTCCAGCCTCCATGGCCCCGAATCGGGTCTCACTATTTTCTCGATGTTTCTGCTTGGCCTGTACGTAGGGCGGGCCAGGATTCTCAACGACGTGGCGGCTCATCGCCCGCTGATACGCCGCGTGTTTGCATGGGGTATTGGCCTTGGGGCTGCCAGTGCACTCGCTGAGTGGCTGCTGAGTTGGAAATTTGGCTACGCTGTTTTTACCGAGAACACAGCATCAGCTTGGGTCCGTTTTCTTGGTGACATTCTGTTTGCCTATGGTTCGACGGCGCTGGCACTGGGTTATGGTGCGGGTGTTGTTTTGCTGATTCTAAGACCGACTTGGCAACCCATTCTCCGGCCTTTACAAAACCTGGGAAGAATGGCTCTGACAGTCTATTTGCTCAGTACGTTGATGTTTACAACACTATTCTACGGATGGGGCTTTGGTCAGCTTTTCCTATTGGGGCCGGTTGCCACCACCTTATATGCCATCGGGTTCTTCACAATGCTGCTGCTTTTCTGCACCTGGTGGTTAAACAGATTCAGGTTTGGACCGGCAGAATGGCTGTGGCGCAGCCTGACCTACTTGAAAGTCCAGCCTTTACGCCGTTAGCATCAGATCGTCATTTTATCGCCCAAAAAAAGGCCGTCAGATTTGACGGCCTTTTAATTCGGGTGAATATAGCTTATTTAACTTCTTCACCTTCCCATAAGGAAGCGTCATTACAAACTACAATTTTTTCCAGTTCATCATCTATTTCCTGGAGTTTGGACAGCTCATAAGCATCCGTAAATGTACCCCATTCAGTAAAATCAGGTGTGGTCAAAACAAATTTAAAATCAATGTCATCGACTGAGGCAGCAACGGGGTATCTTATATAAATCCGGAGATTTTCACCGCCTTTTGTTGTTTTTGCTGCTTTGAGCCATTTGGCGGCCATGGCGGAAACGTCACCATCGGTTGTTTCGCCTTCAAATTCACAGTTAAAAATCTGTATTGCTTCTGAATAAGCCGGGGAAGCAAAAACCATTAACATGGAAATAAGTATTAAACGTATCAGAGTTTTCATCGAGTTGTTCTCCTTGGGAGTACTAAAATCTATCATGGGCAGGTATATAAAGGCTCTTTATTCCTTTAATTTCATAAAATTGGTCAATTTATTGACGCTTCATCATAAAATAAAGCAACCACATTTGTATACACTAATTAGTGTTTGCTATCCAAAGGCTCCGCGGGGCTGCCCTGGTAGGTGGCAGTCGGCAGGCACATTTCCTTCAGGACCAGGCTCAGCGGTAACAGGGTGGTTTCAGGCTCAATGACCGCCCCGCCCATCACTGTGGCGCCGAAGTTGATAGTACTGCCATCCTGGATACGGGTTAGTTTCACCTTCAACATCATTTGCTCAAAGGTGTGATATTGCAGAAAACCGTTGACGATGCAATCGTCACCAAATTTGACAGCGTTCCAGTCGGAGGCCTGCATGGGTGAAGCTACCAGTGTCCGCTTGCCGATCTTGCATCCCATCCTTCGCAGAATAGTATTTGATAACACAGTCCCGGCGGTGATTCTCAAGGGTCTCCTGCACCACGCAAAGAAACAGTCCTGTGCAAAAAAATAAGAAAAATGACGCCAGGACCAGAACGGTGTTGAATGCGCAGA
>Ga0164315_10004581_pt1 | contig 10715 bp, 7 predicted proteins | sample GuaBasSedimGuay6_FD_113737 | JGI IMG/M metagenome (GOLD analysis project Ga0164315, IMG submission 113737) | Subseafloor sediment microbial communities from Guaymas Basin, Gulf of California, Mexico - Guay6, Core 4569-2, 0-3 cm | ecosystem: Environmental > Aquatic > Marine > Hydrothermal vents >...
AAAGCCGGTTTGCCTCACTTTAGTGAAGCCATCCAACGTGTTCGTCACAACAAGGTAAAGCTTGATCCCGGTTATGATGGTGAGTTTGGAAAATTAATTCTTTTTAATAAAAAGGAACGGGAACATCTGTCCGGCCAGAAAAAACTTTTCAATATTCCAAAGAAAAAACCAGACAAAAAAAAAACCGTTGAAAGTGATTTTTTTGTAAAAAAAGAACCTCTTAAAAAGGGTGAAAAAGCAAAGTCAACCGCCAACCGGAAAACAACCCTCAATAAACCGCAGCAGCAGGCAGTGCAGAGTGGACAGGGCCCCCTCATTATCGTTGCCGGTCCTGGAACCGGTAAAACACTGACCATAACCCACAGAATAGCACATATTATTAAAAGCCGTCTGGCAAACCCCGATAATATTCTGGCGCTTACGTTTACCAACAAGGCTGCCGAGGAGATGCGCCGGCGGTTAAAAAAGCTTTTGGGTGATAAAAAAGGACTCCCGCGCGCGACAACATTTCACGCTTTTTGTTTTCATGTGCTTCAGGACATTGAAAAACTGTATTCTTTCAGGGTGATCGATGAAAATGAAAGAAAATATTTTTTTGAGCAGGCGGCCAATACAATAAAACAGGCGCGAATCGATATCGGTTTAAAGACGGTAGATATGGCCAAGCGGGTGGCTGGGGAAAAACAGCAGATACGAGGACCCCACCAACGGCCCGGCACCATTAAAAATGTTTCTGAAAGACTGTTTCAACAGGTGTATAAAAAGTATCAAAACCTGCTTTCCCGGGAGTGTTTGTGGGACTTCGAGGATCTGATATATACGACCGTCACGAGGCTTGATGAATCCTCACGTCTGGTAAGGGAACTTCAAAAGAAATATAAATTTATTTTTGTGGATGAATATCAGGACATTAACTTTGCCCAATATTGCATTATAAAACACCTCGCCCCTGCTAAAGCCAACATTTGTGTCATCGGGGATCCTGACCAATCCATCTACGGGTTCAGAGGGTCGGATGCCCGGTACTTCAAAAGGTTTGCCCAAGACTATCCCGGGGCGCTTTCCATCAAGCTTTCCCGGAACTACCGGTCGGTGAAGGTGGTGCTCGAAGCCTCGCAACAGTTGATAGGTTCCGCCCAGGAGGTGCGGGAGGACAGAAAGATTTTTTCGAAGATAGATGGACCGGAAAACATCGGAATTTTGCCCTGCGAAAGTGAACAGGGCGAAGCCGTAGCCATTGGAAAAGAAATCGAGAGCATGGTCGGCGGGTTGGGGTTCTATTCCATTGACTTCGATAAAACCGACACAGCCATGGAGGATTATTCTTTTAGCGATTTTGCCGTGTTGTTCCGTACCGGGCGCCAGTGTGAAATAGTTGCCGATGTGTTCAAACAGGCCGGCATACCGTTCCAGATAGCTTCTAAAGAAGACCTTTTTTCTGAAAAAACCGTGAACACCACCCTTTCCTTTCTAAAAATACTGGAAAAGTCCGGTTCATACATGGATCTGGAAAGGGTTCTTCAGTATTCAGGGTCCGGCCTGGGAGCTAAAACCGTAAAAACGTGGAAAAAATGGGCGTTTGAAAATAACTATTCTCTTTTAGACGCACTGGACAACACCCGCCGATTTCCTGTAAATGGTATGAAAAAGGAACGTCAACTCAAATTTGTTCAATTTATGGACAAGCTAAACAACCTGTGCTCACAAATTAAGGGATTAACCCCTCAGCAGAAAATAGAGTTTATATGGGGCAACACCACCATTCGCGAAAAAGCGGCTCCCACCAAAGAATCCAGGGCGGCATTGGAAAAATTAATCAATGCATCAAATCAATATCCAACAACAACAGAGCTTTTCCAGACAATGGCACTACAAACAGATACAGACCTGTTTGATGCCAACGCAGAAAAAGTTTCCCTGATGACCATGCATGCATCCAAGGGCCTTGAATTTCCGGTTGTTTTTGTGGGGGGGTGTGAAGAGGGCTATGTTCCTTTCAAACCATTGGATGGGGAAAGCGAGAATATAGAAGAGGAGCGCAGGTTGTTGTATGTGGCCATGACCCGCGCCAAGCAGGCCTTATTTTTGAGCTATGTGAAAAAGCGCAAGGTTTTTGGAAAAAGGGAGTTACGGGAGCCATCCAGGTTTATCCGGGACATCGAGCAAAACCTTAAAAACTATCATCGTGTTGCAATTGGTCGCCACAAGAAAAAGGGCCACACCCAATTGGAACTGTTTTCCACATGAAACCTTTAAGCTGTATTGCCCTGTGCATGATCTTGCTTCTGAAAACCGCATTGGTCTGCGCCGACATATATATGTATCTGGACAGTGACGGCATCCTCCATTTCACCAATACCCCCACATCCTCGGATTATAAGCTTTACATCAAAGAAAAACCAAAAAAGCTGCTGCCAGAAGAAGCCATGCACAGATATGACCATCTGATCAGCGAGGCCTCGTACACGTCGGGTATTTCTTTTGCATTGATTAAGGCCATGATCCGGGTGGAATCAAATTTCGATCCCAAGGCAATATCAAAAAAAGGCGCCAAGGGCCTGATGCAGATCATGCCAAAAAATTTTGACACCCTCAACATAGACGATCCTTTCGATCCTCGGGAAAACATATTGGGCGGGTCAAGGTATTTTCAAAAGTTGATGGATCGCTACGAAGGCAAACTCCCCCTGGCTCTGGCGGCCTATAACGCCGGACCGACCGCCGTGGACCGCCATCGCGGCATCCCGCCCATCAAGGAAACCGAAGACTATGTCAAAAAGGTGATGAATTATTACTATGTGTACCAGGAAAAATAAAATTTGAATGTTTTTCATGTACCAGCGTGCATAAAAATCATTCAAATTTCATTTTTATGTTTTCGCATCAACCCCCTGAACTGGTCATAGGTCAACCCCAGTCGCTTTGCGGCCTTTTTCTGGTTGTGCCGCTCAACCAGAAGCGCCTCTTTCAGCATGGATATCTCCAGGTTACGCACCGCCGTCTTGAGGGGCAGGTCTGGCTGTCCGGTTTTAGCGCGAGCTTCCATTGGTTCGGCGGAAACCGGTTTGGGTGGCTCATCGGGCTGAAAATAGGGCGAGAGAAGCGGTTCAAAGTCCACGCGGTTGATCCGGGGACCGGGGGACCGGTACACAGCGCGTTCAACAACATTTTTCAGTTCACGCACATTCCCCTTCCACGGGTGCTTTTCCATTTGTGAAAGAACCGCCTGACTGAATACGGGTATCTCTTCCCGATTCAATTCATAGGCCATTCGACGGGCAAAATAGTCGGCCATCAAGGGGATGTCGCCCAGGCGTTCCCTCAAGGGTGGCAGGAAAAGCACTTCAAAAGAGAGCCGATCCAAAAGATCCCTCTTAAACGTTCCCTCAAGGGTGAGGCGCAGAAGATCGGCATTGGTCGCGCCGACAATGCGCACATCCACTTCGATGGCCGTGGAGCCCCCAACCCTTTCAAAGGATCCGTATTCAACGACACGCAGTATTTTTTCCTGGGTTTCCATTGGAATCATGCCGACTTCATCCAGAAAAAGAGTACCCCCGTCTGCGGCTTCGAATCGCCCTTGGCGCAGGAGGGCAGCGCCGGTAAAGGCACCTTTTTCATGCCCGAAAAGCTCTGATTCTATAAGGGTGGACGAAAGCGCCGCACAATTCAGGGCCACAAAGGGTTCTTGCCAGCGCAAAGAAAGATAATGCAGCCGTGAGGCCGCCAGTTCCTTGCCTGTGCCGCGTTCCCCCATCAGCAGCACCGGGCGGTTGATCCGGGCGACGCTGGAGAGTTTTTCCTGGAAGTCGAGAAAGGCTTCCGACTGCCCGATGGCGTCCATGTCAATGGTCTTGGACGACGAAGATATTGTCTGATTCATAAACAATCACCACTAATCGGTCATATTGGCCAGTATGTGGTGATATATACCACGGCAGGTGGGCGGGCGCAATGTCAATTTTTATCTGAAATAACAAAGGGATATTATGTTTTTCTCCGAGATGGCACGATTTCTGCTCATTGTGAAAATAAGCGCTTACATATCATAAGAGAAACAAGCTAATGAAATGATAGGAGAAAAACAATGGGTATTTTTACACGTTTCAGGGATATTGTCAGCTCAAACATGAACGCCATGCTGGACAAGGCGGAAGACCCGGAAAAACTGATCAAGCTAATGATTCGGGAAATGGAAGACACCCTGGTTGAAATCAAGGCCGCCTGCGCTGGGGTACTTGCCGGCCGCAAAAATCTACAACGCAGGCAGAACGAGGTCGAAAACCGCGAAATTTACTGGCAGGACATGGCCAGCCTGGCGGTCGACAAAGGCAGGGATGACCTGGCAAGAGAGGCGTTGAGTGAAAAACGTCGTTTTGCCGAGATGGCGGGGTCGATCAAGCAAGAGCTGGAAGAGCACGACGATATGGTTGAGCAGTACCAGGGAGATATCCGCCAACTAGAAGACAAGCTTCACCATGCCAGGGAAAAACAGCGTATGCTCATCCAGCGGCATATCAGGGCGCGCAGAAAAAGAAGGGCCCAGGAAGAGATCCGCCGCGTGGATAATTTTGAAACCATGCACCGCTTTGACAACCTTGAAAACCGGATTGAACGCATGGAAGCAGAAGCAGACCTGGTCAATTTCGGCCGGAAACCGCCCCTTGAGGAAGCCTTTGACAATTTATATGTGGATAATGATATTGAAACAGAACTGGCGGCCCTGAAATCTTCCCGTAAAGAAAAGGAATCTGTGGGGGAATGATATCTAAGCCGCTAAAACCCTTTCACCCGGGCTTTAAAATGGAGAAATTATGACCCCAGTGCTTATTGTTGCCATTGTTTTTGGCGGATTCGTCATGGGTCTCGCCATCATTGCCGGGACAATCCTCATGGCAATGCGCATGCGGCAGGGCGGCCTGTCGGCAAAAAGCCGGAAAGCACAGGCTGACGAAGCCCGCCTGATCCAGGAACTGTACCAGGGACTTCAGGGCATGGAAAAGCGGGTGGAGAGTTTGGAAACTATTTTGATGGATTACCACGGAAAGGATCGATCGTCATGAGAAGATGGAGACATTTACATCACGGACCGCTGTACCGTTCGAGAAATGGCGTTATCCTCGGTGTTTGCCGGGGGGTCGCCGAGTATTTTAACTTCAGGGTTTTCTGGGTTCGCGTTATTTTAAGCACCCTTTTTTTGGTCAGCGGCATCTGGCCGATGGTTTTTATCTATTTAATCGCCTCCCTGTTGATGAAGCCGGAACCCATGCGACCCCTAGAGAACGATGATGAAAAAGAGTTTTACGACAGTTACACAGACTCGCGGGCCAGGGCGGTCGGGCGCCTGAAGCGCCGTTTTCAAAATCTCGATCGGCGCATCCGCCGTATGGAGGATACGGTCACGGCCAGGGAATTCGACTGGGAGCGGAAGTTCCAGGAGTAAAATCGTGTTCCACGATTTTACACAACGCGGCTTCGCCGCTATCCGGAACAATTTGGTATAATAGCTGATTAAACATCAAAGGCGTAGATTGTGTATATGAATTAAGCGTTATTTTGTGCGGGTTTATGCCTTGATTTGACCCACAGGCTGTATTGCATGTCTGATTCTGAAACGTGTTCAATCTGCTTGAAGCACAATGGCCGTGCGTGTCGGCAGATAAAGGCTTAAATGTGCCTTGTGCTTGTCGCCAACAACTGATGGCAAGCTGAAATGTTCCTGATCCGGTTTTAGACGTGCATGTCCCCCATATTCTTCGGCATCGCTGTCCAATATCATGCAATATTTTGCCGGTGAGACATTAATTTGGTAATCAATGTAGGATCGGGTGGGGTGAAAATTGAAGGCAAAGATCAGCCCGGCCCGCTGGAAAATGACCACCTTGTCTTGGGAATGTTCGTGAATGAGAATAATTTCATCTGTTTCTAACAAGTTGTGTTTTTTCGACAAAGCGATCATGTCTGCATCAAAACGGGATAGCAGACCATATTTCAGCAAGGGGTCATCCACCAGGTGCCACTGGCGCCGGGCATATCGATACGACCAGTTGTTGCCTTCCCTTGGAAAGTCGATCCATTCCGGATGACCGAATTCGTTACCCATGAAATTCAAGTAACCGCTGCCGGCCGTGGCCATGGTTATCAATCGGATCATTTTGTGTAGGGCCATTCCCCGGTCGATGTGCAAATGGGGGTCGTCCACATGCATGTGATAGTACATGTCCGACCCCATGAGACGGAAAGCAATGGTCTGGTCACCCACCAGCGCCTGATCGTGAGATTCAGCATAACTAATTGTTTTTTCAGATGATCTCCGGTTTGTCAGTTCGTGCCACAGGCGGCCCATGGGCCATTCTTCATCCTGGTGATTCTTCAACAAGCGGATCCAGTAGTCAGGCACCCCCATGGCAAAACGAAAGTCGAATCCAGTGCCGCCTGAAGGAATCGGAAGCGCCAGCCCCGGCATACCGCTGATGTCCTCGGCAATGGTGACGGCATCGGGCCGGAGGGCATGGATCAACTTATTGGCCAGCCAGAGATAGACAAGGGCATCTGCATCCACAGACGGGTTAAAATAGTCGTCATAGGATAAAAACGCCCTTTCCAGACCGTGGTGGGTGTAGAGCATGCTGGTCACACCGTCGAACCGGAATCCGTCAACATGGTATTCGTCCAGCCAGAAGCGGCAGTTGGAGAGAAGAAAACGGAGGACTTCGCTCTTTCCGTAATCGAAACACCTGGAGCCCCAGGCATGGTGAAATCCACGCGGGCCGTCATGGAAATACTGATAAAGGGTGCCATCCTGGCAGCCGATACCTTCTATCTGGTTGGAAACCGCATGGGAATGAACCAGGTCCATAATGACAGCCAGACCCATATGGTGAGCGGTGTCGATGAGTGATTTTAGATCTTCCGGCGTGCCGAAACGGGAGGATGCGGCAAAAAAACTGGAGACCTGATATCCAAAAGAACCGTAATAGGGGTGCTCCTGTATGGCCATGAGCTGCAGGGTATTATAGCCGGCGGCTACGATTCTAGGCAGGATATATTTCTCGAATTCCAGATAACCGCCAGTTTTTTCAGCTTCCTGCGCCATGCCGATATGTGCTTCGTATATCAGTAGGCCTTTGTTTTTTTCAACGACACGGCCATGTCTCCATTGAAAAGGAGCTGCCGGTTGCCAGACCTGGGCGTTGAATATCAGGGTTTCCGGGTCCTGGACAACCCGGTTGGCGTAGGCGGGAATACGATCGCCGTTCCCGCCCGGCCAGTGGATTCTCAAGCGGTACAGAGCTTTATGCTCCAGGGCGTCCGCTGGCATTTGAATCTCCCAGACACCGTCAGACCCGGAGAGCTCCAGCGTGTATTCCGGCCGTTCCTGCCAGTCCGTCATGTCGCCGATGATGGTCACGCCAGTGGCGTTGGGGGCCCATTCCCGGAAAACCCAGGCGTTGTGTTCAAAATGAAGCCCGAAAAATTCATGCCCGGAAGAAAACGCAACCAGGTCGGCACTGTCGGCCCCAAGACGTCGTTCTGTTTCCAGGTTATTTTTTAGCCGCCGTATGATGGCTTTTCGATAAGGTTCCAGAAAGGGGTCGATCTCCAGTAGCTGATTCAGGGAGTCGGTAATATATTCCATTATGGCCTCAAATCAACGGGCGCTGGAGCATTTTTTCGTAGAGGTCTGAATATTGACCGGCCGTTACGGAATTTTTAAATAATTCTGCACACTGGGACATTATTCGCTGAATCTGCCTGTCTTTTGTCTCTTGGGGGAGATTGTAAAACCGCATGGCCTCATCAATCGCCCAGTACAGACCGCCGGCATCATGGGTTTTGAACAAAAAGCCGTTGCCGCTGTCATGGGTTACATCCAGGTGGGTGATGGTGTCGTGGATACCGCCGGTATCATAGGCCACGGGCAATGAACCATAGATCGGGGCGATCATTTGGGGCAGACCGCAGGGTTCGAAACTGGAGGGCATCAGTATAAAATCGGAGGCGCCATATCCCAAGTGTTCCAGGTTCTGGTTGAAATCGCACACGGCCACGCGATCATGAAATTGATGAAAATTGACGATATCCCTGAAATGATTCTGATATTCACCATCGGCGATGAATACGATTTCCAGGTTCTGATCAAAGAAGCGTGAAAGCACGGCATAAAAAATTTCCGCCAGCAACTGGCATCCTTTCTGAACCGGGTCCAACCGGGACGGCCATAAAAAGAGCGGTGCGTTTTCATCCTGGATGAGCCCCATCATTTTCTGAAGGGCCAGCTTGTTTTTCCGTTTGGCCGTTGCCTGTGAGGCCGGAGAGTAGGTTTGTATCAGGTGTTTATCGGTGGTCGGATTATAGGCCGGGTCGGGAGCATTCAGGATACCGGTGGCGCACTCAGCATACCATTTGTTGGATAATTCCTGTTGTAATGGTTTTTCAACAAACGCATGCCGACCGTCAACGATTTCCTTTAGGAAGCTGGGGCTTACCGTGTTGACGAAGTGGGCGGCGAATACGCCACTGACCAGAAAATCCACCGGGTTGCTGTCGCGGGAGCTATCGTATTCCATGGCCTTGTTTTCGTAGTAAAGGTGTTCCCAGAAATAGGCGGCATCGATGCCCCGATCTTCTATGTGGGACAGTGTGCCCTTGACCGTGTGGATGTTGTGGATGGTGAAAAGGCAGGGAATACCGGCCTGTCGGGACATGGCTGGTATCAGCCCCGTCATCCAGTCATTGCAGTGGATCAGGTCCGGCCGCACGCGCGGGACGATGTTGTTGATGACCTCGCGCTGGAAGGCCAGGGCCATTTTCGTGTTTTCGCCACCGTAGTTGGAGTAGACGCGGTTCAGGTAAAAGAAGGCCCGGTCTTCGGCCAGGTGGACCCGGTCGTCGGGCATGACGCTCCTGATTTTGGCATGTTCCTTTTCCAGAAAAGGCGCGAGCTGTTCTTTGAAGAGGGCGCGATAATCAGGCAGGGCCACATGCACATCGACCCCCTGGTTGAACAAAGCACTGATCAGGGCCGCGGAAACGTCAGCCAGGCCACCCGCTTTTGCCGTGAGGTAGCTGGAAAGGTTACCCATACGGTCCGGCAGATAAGTGACCTCCGGAGTCACGATGAGGACACGGGGTTTTTTTTTGTTTTTCAACATTTGCAATTTAGTGCTTGTCTTTTGTGTTTTCCCCGCTTGCGGGATCAGGCCCATAATATCAGTCCGGGGGTAAACTTCAGAAGATCGTCACCCCTGGGTGTCACGCGGACCGTGCAGCCGAAACGCCCGGAAATATCACAGGCCAATTCGACTTCATAGATATAGCTGCCGCCATCCAGCGCCTTTTGAACGGTCATGGCCTGAGTCCGGCCTGACGAAAGCGATCCATCCGGCTTCATGTTTCCGTAGTACAGCTCAACATCGACCTCTTCAGGCCTCAGTTCCCCTAGAGACACCTCCGCTAAAACCAAAAAGGACTGACCGACACGAAAGTAGGATTTGTCCCGTTCAAAGGTGATCGGTTTGACCTGAACGTACTTCCAAAGGGACTTGATCCGTTCCCTCTGGGCCAGCAGTCGCTTGGATTCCAGGGCACCTTCGGCAGTGATGATGCCGTAGGTGCTGATTGCCGGCTGATAATAGGTTTCCGCGTATTGGGAGACCATTCGGTGGGTGCAGAAATTATCCATGGCCATTTTCATGGAGGCCTTCATCATTTCGATCCAGCTGTTGGGCGCATCACCGTTTTTTCTGTCGTAGAATGTGGGGATAACGTCGTTTTCCAGGATGTTGAAAAGGGCCTGGCTGTCCACCAGGTCCTGATAATCATGGTCCGGGTACTCTTCGCCCCGCCCGATGGCCCACCCGGTTTCTTGATTATAACCTTCGCACCACCAGCCATCCAGGACACTGACATTGAGGACGCCGTTTACCGCAGCCTTCATGCCGGATGTGCCGCTGGCCTCCAGCGGCCTGCGCGGTGAATTGAGCCAGACATCGGCGCCCTGGACCATGTTGCGGGCAATTGAAATATCGTAATCTTCCAGAAAAATCATGCGCTGTCGTATGGACGGCTGCCTGGAAAATGCGACCAGCTGTTTGATGACCGCTTTGCCCTCTTCATCCTTGGGATGGGCCTTGCCGGCAAAGATGAACTGGACTGGATGGTCCGCTGAATTGATCAGTGCTTCGAGGCGTTCCTTGTTCCTCAGCAGCAGCGTCGCCCTTTTGTAGGTTGCAAATCGTCGGGCAAATCCAATGGTCAAAGCATCCGGATCCAGGGCACCTTCGGCAGCCTCCATCATGTCCCGGGGAGCATTTCGCCGGTCATACTGTTTAATCAGGGCTTCCCGGCAGGAGCGAATCAACCGGGTTCGGCTCATCTGCCGGGCCTGCCAGAGCTCTTCGTTGTAGATCTGGTTGATGCCCTGGGACACATCTGCTTTATGTTGGTGAAGATACCACTCCGGTCCCAGATAGCGGTCAAACAGCTGGGCATTTTCCACGGATATCCATGAGGGAATGTGCACGCCGTTGGTGATGTGATGAATGGGGATTTCGTCTTCGGGCCATCCGGGCCAGACATGCGACCACATTTTTCGGGCTACCCGGCCGTGCAGGCGGCTGACGCCATTGTGGTACTGTGACAGGCGCAGGCCCAGAACGAACATGGAAAGCGGGGCATCGTGGCTAGCCCCTTCCGCCTGGCCCCAGGCGATG